>ENA-UPWM01001099-UPWM01001099.1-human-gut-metagenome-genome-assembly--contig:-NODE-1099-length-12144-cov-103.369686_pt1 | contig 12144 bp, 13 predicted proteins | sample MGYA00250051_ERZ773379 | MGnify/ENA primary metagenome ERZ773379 (study PRJEB29103, sample SAMN06112020) | human gut metagenome | biome: human gut; feature: ankylosing spondylitis patient; material...
AAAACCAAATGAGTCTGGCAAGAACAAGTACTTCGGTAGTCATGCTGTAGCAACCATGATAGAGGCAGGATACAATGTGTTCTCACAGATTCCATCTCTACGAAAGAACAACCAGAAGCTCTATGTATTCGGTCACTATGAGTACTATGACTCATCTGTACACAACACTACATCAAAGTGGACCAACAAGAAGATTCTCGCAGCTGGTATCAACTACTATCCTATGAAGCAAATCAGCGTAAAGGCAGAGTACAACCATCGCTTCTTGAACTCAAAGTACAACGATGAGCCTGCTATCAACATTGGTATTGCATACGAGGGATTCTTCCTCTAAAGCATGGACTAGGAAACATTAAAAATAAACAATAAAATCAAAACACAAAATGAAAAAAACATTCAAAAACGTCATGATGCTCGTAGCAACCATGACACTTTCATTGGGTTTCGCTTCATGTAGTGATGACAATGATGGTCCATCAACAGGTAACGACATCGTCCCTTCAGCAGAACTTTCTGCTGTAGCTAACACTTATGTGAACGATGTAGTTTATCCAACATACCAAGCCTTGCGTGACAACTGCAAGACCTTGCATGAGGCTTGCGCCAAGCTTTACACCAATGCAAAGGCTGGCAACTTGACTAACGCAGATGTTGAGGCTGCTTGCGAAGCATTCAAGAACGCACGTCTTCAGTGGGAGCGCAGCGAGGCATTTCTCTATGGTGCTGCTACCGACCACGAAATCGACCCACACATCGACTCATGGCCTTTGGACCACGACCAGTTGGAACAGGCTTTGACTGATGCTAACGTTATGTCAGGCATCAAGGGTCAAGGTTCTCAATATGTTTTCACAAACAATGGCAAATTCAACTCTGTATTGGGTTTCCACGGACTTGAGTTCGTACTCTTCCGCAATGGTGCCGCTCGTACAGCAGCCGACTTCGCTGCTAACGACACAGAGGCAGGCATGACAACAGTTGCCGGTATCGACGAACTTGCATTCGCTGACGCTGTTTCTAGCGACATCTACAACATGACAACTTTGCTCCACTATGGTTGGACACAAGACAACACTGATTACTCTTGGATTAACAGCAACTGCAAGTGGGTATTGAACGTAGCAGATAACAACGAGGAAGAAAACACTCACACTGGTGGTAAGAATGGACTCTGCTCTGCTGGTATCGGTTATGGTGCTTGGTTGCTCAAGGGTGCTACCCAGGATGGTTGGTTCACAACATGGCAGGAAACATTGGAGAATGCATGCGTAGCTGGTTGCTCTGGCATCTGCCAAGAGGTTTACACTCAGAAATTGGGTCAGGCTTTCCGTGTAGCTTCTGGTCAGGGTGGCACTACTGAAGATGGTGAGAAGGAGTCAAGAGACTACATCGAGTCTCCTTACAGCAAGCGTTCATACATCGACTACCAGGACAACATCTATTCTATTAAGAATTCTCTCTATGGCACTCGTGACGTTACAGCCACAACTCCTGTAACCAACTCTATGATGAACATCATGAAGAAGTACAACTACAGTGGCTACAACGACATCAACACTGCCCTCAATGAGGCTATCGCAGCATTGGAGACTGCCAAGAACAGCAGTTCATTCGTTGCTGATATCGCAGCTATCGAAAAAGCATACAAGAATGGCACTATCAATAGCGAGGCAGCCTATACACGTGTGAAGACTTGCATCGACAAGATCAACAATCTCGATGACGAGTTGAACAAGGCAGGTGCTTGGTTCCGTAAGATTCGTGCTTCTAAATAAGCCATTCCATATCTTAGGAAAATAAGAATATAATACAAAACGTAGCCTCTTCTGATTCCTGCAAAGAAAAAGGAGGGCTACGTATTGTCACGTTTACAAAGTACATTACAAAAATACATTATGAAAAAGAATTATGCATGGATGTCAATGGCTCTTGCCATGGCACTCACATCCGTAAGTTGCTCCGATGACAAGGACATTGAAATCGTGGAGACAGATGCCAACTACGTAGGACAGGATGTTGGTAATTTCTCTGCCGATGAATGGTATCCAGGTGGCAAACTAGGAACCACCGAGAACACAACAGCGAGCTGTTATAGCGACCAGACTCCTTATGTTGACAACCATAAAGATTTATTTGACGCTTTTTTCCAAGGTGAACAGATGTTTGAGCGTCAATACACACTCAACACTGGTGCTTTCAAGGGACTCGGTCCTGCTTCCGTCCGCACATCTTGCATCGATTGCCACCCAGAGTATGGTCACGGCAAACGTATGAACCAATTCGAGACTCGCTATAGCAATGGTAATGGTTATTTGCTCGTAGTTTATCACCCACTTGATGGTGCCAACAGCAATGATGGTGGCTATGTAGCCGAAGTAACAGGTATGCCTCAGACACAAGCCGCTTCTCCATTCAAAGCTCCTATCGACGAGAGCATGATTAACCTTCAATGGCCACACATCAGCAAGATGGAAACAGACGAGATTCCAGCCATGCAGTTCCCTGATGGTGAGAAGTTCGACCTTATCTATCCTGAGATTTCTATTCCTAAGGGCGCATTCCGCACCTCTCCTACCCCATACGAGACAGGAAACGGTGCTGTAGCTTGCCGCTTGGAGTCAACCATCGGTATCGGCGGTACAGGCTTGATTGATGCCATCCCTAACGAGGCCATCAAGGCCCAGTATGCCGCAGAGGCTGCTTACTTCAAGAAGGCTGGTCTTACCGTATCAGACTATATCAACCCTAGCATGTGGGATGCAGAGGCTAATGATTTCGCATCAGGTGCATTCTATACCACATTCGGTCGTGACGCAGCCAAAAAGAGCAAAGATGGTACAAAAGACAGTCGCACACAGAATGTAACAGGTGGTGTTCATGCAGATGGTACTCCATTCGACCCTAGCACAACAGACCTCAACAAGAAGATAGTGAAGCGTTATACATACGCTTTGACCCGTGGTTCTTTGCAAGACGGTCCTGGTGCCAATGCTATTTGGAATATCACCAACGTAACTCGCCCAGACCGTCCTTTGCTCTACACCACTGAAGCTTGGGCTCAAAAGATGTTGACCATCGGAGCGACGCCCGCAGAGGATCTTGCCATCCTGCACGACAAAGCCCGCCACATAGCCGCAGTCTCCCTCATCGGTAACAAGACCGCTTGCGTCCGCGACGTTCTGTTGCTGACCATCAGCGGCTTCCTGCTGGGTATCGGCTCCGCCAAGACCCCAGTCTTGGTGGATGTCCGCTTCCGTGAGAATGTTCTCCGGGTCAAACTGTTCGTCCCGAACCATCGCACGGCGAACTTCTTCAGCTTCGACAATTCCATTTGTGACGTATGTGCCAGCGGTCTGCGCTCTGGTGAGCTGTGCCACTGCGGCAGCTTGGTCTTGTGCTGCCTTTTCATCGTCAGACGGGCTCCACGCGCTCCTGTAGGTCACGGTGTACTCAGGTATCTCCTCGACTTCCCTGTTCCAAACCATGCCGCGAAGAATCAGCTCAACGAGGGTACGGGTGTTATCGCGGAGGTCACCGTTTTGGAGACCTCCGACGAATTCCTTGTAATTCTCAAGGTCACTCTCTCCAGTGGCATTCTCGCCCGCCGGGGAACGCCCAAAAAGCCGCGTCTGTGGGATATGAGATACAGCAGACAACATCGCACAGGCATTGTCCAGAATGTCCTTAACGCCAGCAACAGACAGAGATTGAACACCCACATCCTCGCCGTCGGCATCAATAATGACCATGTTCAGCAGATTACGGGCAAGGTCAAGCATTTCCATACGCTGAAGAACCGTATCCTCGCCGTCTGCCGTGGAAAGCACACCAGCAAGATTCTTCATCTTGTAGGTCACCATCGACAGCCGCTCCAGCAGGCGGATAGAATAGCCGGGGCCTATGCTGGCATTTCTCAGCTCTTCACGAATGCGCAGATACTCCGGGATGCCCCATGTGCGGTAGAGATTAGCCATAGTGGAGCTTTCCGGGATGTCCGAGTTATGGAAAACAAGGCATCTGGACGAATGCACAACATAGTTGCCGTACACGCTGTTGACTTGGTAGTACTCCGGGATGCCAGTGCCTCCCCGGCGGTAATCCTCATCGTCCGGGTTGTTCTCATACCCATTGACCCAAAGAGGATACATTTCGTTGCGGCCATATACCAACAGCTCTTCGACGCCGTGCACGTCACGCCAGTTCAAAGGATCCTGCAGGAGCCGCCCGTCGTCAACCAGCATCACCACAGCAGCACCGCCAAAGAGCCGCGCCCAGCGCAAAGCCTTGGCGAATTTGCTCTGGTATCGGATGGTCTGCAAGTGGTTGTCGAGCTGTTTCTGCAAGTCTTTGTCCTTGATGCCGAGGTCGATGCCGTTCTTGGTTGCGTCGTCCGCCGGGGCATCAATAATGGTTGAGAACAACCCGTTTCCTGCATAGAGATCAGCCAGCTCCGTATCGCTTACCGCAGAGCCAGACGCCCACTGGTAGTACTCCGTGCTGTCGTGCTGGGTGCCGTACTTGTTCAGCACATTATAGTAACCGTCAAGGCGCAGCTGTGTTTTAATTTTTCCGGGAATAACTTTTTTCACGCTTTCTCCTTTCCGATTACGTTAAATCAGGCTGTGGACATCAAAAATTCCGCCCTCGTATAATGCCAGCGCAACTGCATCAGCCCGGTCCGGGCTGGTCAGGCCGCGCTTCTTTAGCGCCTCTTTGCTTTCAAGTTTCAGCTTGGAGGGCGCGCCGCTGAAGATGTACTTGCGGGTCGTGAGCTGACCTATCAAGGTCGCGTCATCCGGCAAATGCAGGAGACCAGACGCCGCCATGTCGCGCAGGACAGCCCACATCCATGTTGAAATATCGGCATATCTCTCGGCGGCTTCCTTGTCAGGAACAGCAGACGAGAAATTGACAGGAACAACCATGAGTTTGTTCAGCTTCTGCCGAATCTTCTCCCTGTTGAGAATATCCGTCACTCCGCCGCCCACACCCGTATCGTCAATAATTGCATAGATCAGACCGCGATACTGCGGATACGCTGTGCGCAGGGCCTTGTACATTTCGATAATGTCATCGGCTGTCGCGTACAGGTCTTGGCCGTGGCGCGTGACCAGCTTTTTAATGTCCCCGTCAATGTTCTTCGCAATGGCGGTGTCGTCGTTGCCAAAGCGGGCCACGTCGCACCCAATGGAGATTCTGGCCGGAATGCTGTGCTCAAGCGGTTCAGTATTGACCGCTTTTGTGGCAAGCGCCATCGGAATAAAGACGTCGTCCTCATTTTCCGGGAACTCGCCGTCAACACGGACGCGGACCACATTGCTGTTCTTGCCGAACTTTCGCTCCAAGTCAGCGATATTTTGCTTATTCGTGCGGGGGCTGTCCCTGCTGGACACCTTCATGCAGTAGTAGGACTGGGCGTCCACGGTGTGCGAATCGTGGAATGTGCCAGTGTTCTGCGTTGGGTTTCCGCACATCAGTAAGCGGTTGTTATCGCCGGACAATGTGCCCTGTATAGCCTCCATGATGGGGTCAGCAACGCCAGATGCCTCGTCCACCACGAAAAGCATATTGTCTTCGTGGAAGCCCTGCATATTCTCTGGCTTAGTGGCTGTACGGGCCACAGCGAACCAGCGTTTCTCATGTCCTCTCATGTAGACACGGGTCTTTGTCCATACAAGCATGGCCTGCAAGACAGGACTGCGCTCCTGCCACTTGGCAATCTCAGCCCAGAGCACATCGTTCAACTGCTGGCGGGTCGGTGCCGTGCACACGACGCGGGGATACGGGAAGCAAGCCAAAAACCAGAGCACCAAGTTTGCTTCAAAAGCTGTTTTTCCAACGCCCTGTCCTGAACGGATGGAAACTTTGCGGTGCTGTGCAATGGCCGTGGCCGCTTCTTTTTGCCATCTATCCGGCTTGAAGCGTGTGACCTCTTTGAAGAACAAGCAGGGGTCTTTGCGGTACAGCGGGAGCCGTTTGGCGAAGACTTCACGTTGTCTCAGCGCCATCGTCTTCACCCTCCACTTCTGCGTCCGCCGCCTCGACTGCCGCTACCCAGTCGTCTACCAGCTCATTCTTGCCGCTGTTGCTCATTCTGCGCAGGTCGGCAAGCTGCTGTATCACCTTAGACTTCTGGCGCTGTACATCGGTCAACAGCCGCTCTAAGCGCTCCACGATAAGGTAGCTTGATTCGGTGGTGGTTGATGTCTCAACGCTGGTGCCAGGAAGGCGCTCTTCCCTTTGCGCCTTTGCATCTATCCGCTCAATGTAAACCTCCTTGTCGTGGGCCTCTTTTTCTTTATCCTCATCCAGCCGGGTAAAAGACCTGCTGGATTTTGATGTATGCACCGACTGGATGTGCTGCTTCTTTTCCTGAGCCGCCGTAATGCGCTGGAGCAGAAATGCTTCGCGGGCGGTCAGCAGTTGAAGCTCCTGTATCAGCAGGTCCTCTGCATCCACGTCTTTCGTGCAGTCCTGTATAGCTTTCTGGTTTTCTTCGGAAAACGCGCCAAACATCACAGCAGACCAACCGCCGTGCTTTAGCGCATTCTGATTTCCCGGCGGTGCCCCGCCATGATTGCCAACAGCATTGACGTTCCCTTTCGGCGCGCCGCCGAGATTCGGTTTCTTCTCAGGCTGAGCCGCCGGGTCTTGCTGGGTGCATTTTGAAGATGCACCCTTTGGGTGCGACGGGGTGCGCTTCTTGGGTGCACCCTTTTGTGCATCCCAATACCGCTTTTTCCAAGACTTGACCGTGTTCAGCGATACGCCCAGCTTCTTTGAGATTTCGGTGCATCCCATCCCTTTCTTATAAAGGGTGAACGCCTTGTCTCGCGTTTCCATCTACATCGCCACCACTATCCCTCTTTGTTCTGCTCGCCCGGTATTTGGCCTGACGGTTATGTTGTTCCAAAGAAAAAGCGCCGACCCTTTGCAGAGCCAGCGCCGCGCCCCCCTCTTACACGATTCTTGCAAGAGCGGTTTTAGAAATCACCATGTTGCCGAGTTCCACGGCCAAGAAAGTGCCAACGAACAGCCCTGCGGCCGTCAGCAGGAACGGCGCTCCCACCATTGCGTACAGCTCCACCCCGATGAACAGAGCCACGGACAAAGAGAGGATAACAGCTTTCCACAAAATCCCCAGCTTTTTCCACGGCCCCCAAACAACAAGGAGATACGCCACGCCCTCAGCCATCAGACCAAAGGCCACATCGACAGGCCCAAACGGGCTGGTTGCGTTTGCGATTGCGATTCCCAGCAGAACCGCTGGGGCATATTTCTTGTCCTTGAACGGGAGTGCACAGAGCATATTTGCAACCCGGAATTGGATTGCACCCCACGACAGGGGGTTCAAGGTGGTCAGCGCCACATACAATGCTGCAACAACGGCGGTCTGGCAAAGAGCACGAGTATTTTTCATCTTGCGCCCCTCCCTTATACTGTTACCGTTACATGGCCGTGCACACCGTCGGTCACATCCGACTCGACCTCGACCCAGTAGGGATGAATCTCCCCCGTGAGCCACTGCTTCAGCTTGCAGGCGGCGTCCTCAATGACAAGGCTCTTGCCATCCAGCTGCTCACGAATGAACTTGTCGATTTCGCAGTAGTCCGGGATCCACTTCTTCGGAGTGATAGTCACGGTGAAGTTGTTCGTGTAGTCTGCCTTTCCGATAGGGCAAAAGCATCTGCACTTCTGGGTGTACTTGATTTTCGACACCCCATACTCATTCTTGAACTTAGGCATTTTCCTCTCCTTTCGGCTTCTGGACGATGAACAACAGCTCTTTCGCCTCACGCGGGAATGGGATAGCCATAAACGCTGTGAGAAATGCAGACGGGACATAGGACTTCATGCGTTCATAGAAATCCTTGAGCGCCGACGGCTGTTTGGAATAGAACTCGTCCATTTCGCGGACGCTGGTGACCAAACCGACCTCCTGCACAATACTGAATCCGATTTCGGTCAGCTTGGCTTTCAGTTCATCGTAGCCCCACTCATAGACATGAGCGCGGTACTGGGTTTGATACCCATTGCCTGGGGTGTTCGGACAGGAGAGAAACATCTTTGCACCCGGCTTCATCACCTTGTAGCATTCTACAAGGCTTTTTGCGCCGTCCGTAGGGTGCATATGCTCGATGGCGGAGGTGTAAATCACGAAGTCGGCAAAGCCCGCCGGGATGACCTTAGACATCTCTGCGACGTTGCCCAGCTTCCAGCCCACCCGGAACGGGTAGTAGGAGGCCAAATCCTTGGGTTCGAGGTTCTTTGCAGTTGCGCCGCGCATCGCTTCCTTGATGTTCGCCTTGCTGATGTCCACTCCAGTGTAGGATGCAATGTCCTTTGCGTAGTAGCGCAGCAGCGGGAGCATCAGAGAGCGCCCACAGCACACATCCAGCACGTTCATCCCCTTTTTCGCCATATGGGCGGCGGCGAGGTGCTGGATATAGTTCATAACGTCCAGATTGGTGAAAAATCCGTCTCTGAACTGCATATAAAAATTCCGCATCTGGTAGGTGGTGCAGAGAATCTTTTCCCTGTCCATGCCATCCTCGACGCGGTAGACGATTTCTTTATCCACGCCATTTTCCTTTCGTATCAAGGTATTTCTGGTACTTTATCCACTCTCTCAACGAGTACTCCCGGCGGCGGCGATAGTCTGCGCCGATCATCCCCTTGGGCGGTCTGACCACGACCATCTCTGTGCCATTGAAGTATGACAGCCCTCCGAAATTGACCTGTGTGGTCCATGTCGTGCTGTCCACGCTGTAAAAGCCGAAACTCACTGCATCCTTTTTAGTGTACCCCAGACCATGCACCCGCACCCCGCAAGAATTTGCATACTGCACCAAACGACGGATATAGCCGTACTCGCTGGGCTGTATGTGCTTGATTGCGAAGCCGCCGATGCCGATATAGGGATAATCCCTACACAGGCGCTTGAACTCGTCCAGACCACGGGAGCGGTGCCAGACCGGAATGCTTTGCTTTCCTGTCTCTGCTTCAAGGCGCGCTCTCATGCGTTTTACAGCGTCATAACCTACGATGGAATCCACATCCAGCTCGAAGAAATGCTGCACGTTGTTGCGGTTGATAAAGTCGATGTACCGACTCAGGTATCCATCCCAATCTACTGGCTTTGAAGACGCTTCTATACCGTGCATAAAAGTAAATGCCCCGCTGTCGAGCAGGAACATTTTCCATTTTGGAATTTCTTCGATTTGCCATGGTCGGATGTAAAAGAAGCTCTCCAGAACATATTCTGGATGGTACTCTTTCACAATCTTCTCGGCCGGGAATGTACCTGCCAGACATAGCCTCATGTCTCAAACCATTCTCCGCAATGCGGACATTGGATGAGCTTAGAGCCGCTCTGCTGCGGCACAGCGAGCTGAGAAGATTCCGGTTGGGTAGATTGCTGGGTCTCGGCGCTCTGCTCTGCATCGGCCGCTTTGGGCGGCTGTTGGACGGGTTCCGTAAAGAACTCCTCGAAGTCGGCATCCTCCACTTCCCGAAGAAGCCCATCAAGCTCCACCTCGCTGAAACCCGTGTCCGTCAAATCAACGTCCAAGGCTTTCAGCGCGTCCATTTCGGCGCGGAGAACATCATCATTCCACGAAGAAGCCTCGGCCACCTTGTTGTCTGCGATGCGGTATGCGCGGATTTGCTCATCCGTCAGGTCATCGACCCGAATACACGGCACTTTGTCCATGCCAAGCCGTTTTGCGGCCTCATAGCGGGTGTGTCCTGCGATGATAGTTCCTTTTCCGTCGATGAGGATGGGGACACGGAAGCCAAACCGCTTGATGCTCTGCGCAACAGGCTCAATGGCCGCTTCGTTGTTCCGGGGATTGTTCTCATAGGGATGGATCTGCGAAATATCCTGATACACTACTTGCTGATTCATTTTTTCTCCCTTCTTTGCTATCCCGCTGGCGTTGCGGGTCAAATTGGGGAGCGGCGGTTTTCTGCCTCCTTTCCGGGCATAAAAATACCCGCTCGGTGGCGAAACCGGGCGGGCAATGCGCTATGATTAGAATTTTACGGTATTATTCTACCACATTTTTCATGCCGTGTAAATGACATGATTTTGACATCGGCCTACTCCATGTCCAAGGCATCAATGCCGAACATGAGCGCCGAGATTTTTTCAACGGCCGCATCGTGGTCTCGGTATGCCTGACGGGTGCTCACGCCCTCCAGCGCCGCAAGCTGCTCAATGGACTTGGCCTCGTCGTCAATGTACATCGCTTTGATGATGCGGTAGCCGCGCTTATGAGCCTCATTCTTGCTCTGTTCGCAGTACGTCTCGTACAGGGCCAGCATCGAATCAATATGACGAACCATGATTTTTGTACGGCGGCAGGAGTTGCGGATCGATTCGACCGTAATCGCGTTATTGCGCTGAAGCATCATATCAAGCAGTTCCAGCGCAGTTTCTTCTTCCTTGCCGTCATGGTCACCCGTTTCGTCCGTATAGACCGCGCCCGTGCAGTGCTTCTTGAACATCCGATAGTTTTTCAGCAACAGCTTCGTGTTCCGAAGTCGGCGGTCACAGCGGCCTGCGGCTTTGCGGGTCTGTTCTGCGATAACTTCCTTGGCGCCCTCACGAGCAGCCTTTCTTGCGGTTTCCTGAATAACGGCCATCATTTCTTCCGGGATAGTCATTTTGCGCACCCTCCTGTTCTATCGTTGCCAAAATACATCAATTTAGGTATAATAGACTTGCTCTATCGGGGGATTGCGCAAGCGGTCCTCTTTTTTATTACTCAGATAGATTTCATCCTGCGGGTCACCTCGCTCTGACTCAGAACCGCCAGCGGCACACGCTTGATGCCCCGCTCAGCCGCCATCTTAGCCGATACGGCCTCCATCGCCCACAGCATACCCGCACTCTGGGTCTCTGCGAAGCCACCGGGCAGGATATGATTCTTGCTTTCCCGCATATCGTTGACTTTGAGTTCTTCCTGCAAAGCCTGTTCCGAACAGCGGCGAAGCAGTTCCATTGCGTAGGCTTCACCGTCCTGCTCTACCCATCCGATGTACTGCCGGTAATTATCCAGCGTTTCCCGCTTCAGGCGGGCAAGCCGTTCCTTACCGAAACCGAAGGTCAGGTGCGTTGTCGCCGCCATAACCAACCATGCAATTTCCGCCCCCTCATTCTGAGCCATGCGGATCTGTTCTTCCCTGCGGTTGCGCGGAGCTTTAGTCTGCGGAAGCCGGATCTCGAAATCGCAGATGCCCTTCAAGTCCTCCCGCATAGCATCTGTTGCGCTTTTGCGGTTCTCGGTCAGGATTTTTGTTTTGTACCGCTGCTGAAACTCGTGCATTTCATTACAGGCCCGCTCTAGGCGCGTAGCTCCAATGCCCTCTTCCTGGTGCATGGCCACTACCATACACCAAGTGAAGATCTGCGCCGTCTTATCCCGTTCATCGGCCCGCTGCTGGCGAATGTTCTTCATCTGTTTTGCCATCTCCAATCTTTGCACCCCCAAATTTTTGCCAAGAGCCTTTTTGTTTTGCTGCAGTTCCAATAGTTCTTACACCACTGGCACCGGCCATTGCACAGGAACGCCAGATGTGCTTTCATGTGCCCTCCTTTGCATTTTTGACCTTCGGGCCCGCCATGTGATTCACGGCCCAGGACCAGCCCGCCATGGGCAATGCGGCCACGATCAGGATAATTCCGGCCGCATCCACGACCATCGGACTAAAGAAAATTTCACGAATCAGATTCATTAGATTCCTCCGCATTCACTATAAGTCCCGAAATTCCAACATTCTCTTTTGCATAGCCCACAGCTTCTTCTGCGGATACTGCCCACACATAAGATTTTTTGAGCAGTTCCTTATTACTCACTGGGGATCTATATTCCACTTTGTACTTATGAACTATTTTCCACTGCCGGCGAGGTGCCGATGCTTCCTGCCAACACGCTGCTACCGGTTTTTGCTCTTCTACGCATACCGGGCGCAGCATTCCAAAATCGGGGTGCTCATAAGCTACTTTCTGCAAGGCTTCTTCTACAGCTTTCGGAGTGTTTTCTCCACGAATCCATGCAGAAAATATGTCAAGCAGACCGGTATCAAGCATGTGGCTGTAGCTGGAGGTGTGAGCGCCAATAATGGTTTGCGCAACGATTT
>ENA-UPWM01001100-UPWM01001100.1-human-gut-metagenome-genome-assembly--contig:-NODE-1100-length-12142-cov-8.860174_pt1 | contig 12142 bp, 9 predicted proteins | sample MGYA00250051_ERZ773379 | MGnify/ENA primary metagenome ERZ773379 (study PRJEB29103, sample SAMN06112020) | human gut metagenome | biome: human gut; feature: ankylosing spondylitis patient; material...
CTATATATTGTTTTATTTCCCTCAAAGGCATACCGGTAGATTTTAAACATTCGATGGTATTAAGAAAAATCAAATCGCGATGGGTAAAGATGCGCTGGCCGTTCGGTTTGCGCTGTACGAAGGGAAGCAGTCCTTCATTATCATAATAACGCAGGGTATGGATAGAAACATTCATTATTTTGGATAATTCGCCGATAGTATAATTCATGATTTACCTCCTTAAAAGAGCCGTGATAAAGCAAACAAGCCAACAGAGTTTTATTTTACAAATAGTTCACAAACAACACCCTTGACCTCGAGCTAGCTCGAGGATTTATGCTGATTATAACAAATGAAAACAAAAAAGTAAATTGCTTTATCAGGTTTAGACAAAAATAAAAAGAGGTGAAGAAATGTTAAAAAGCAAAACTAAAAAAATCATGGCAGCGGCTGCCGGGATGCTGCTGCTGTGCAGTGTCGCCGCTGCGGAAACCGCCGGGCTGCAGACAGTTACGAAAGCCGGCAGTAATGCGACGGTGCAGGCGAACCCTAAAAATTTTACAGGCACAGCCTGGGCCACCAGTCTGTTCAGTGCCCACAGCCCTTCGAAAACTTACGCTGCAGTAGTAAGCTTTACCCCCGGAGCAAGAACTAACTGGCATATCCATTCTACAGGTCAGTCGCTGATCGTCACAGAAGGTTTTGGCTATACGCAGGAATGGGGCAGGGAAATAGTTGCCCTGTACCCGGGCGATGTTGTCTGGTATCCGCCGGGCGTCAAGCATTGGCACGGAGCTTCTTCCAATACATCGATGTCGCATATTGCGGTATCTGAAGTCAGTGACGAAGGCGTTACCTGGCTGGAAACGGTAACTGACAGGCAGTATCCTAAATAAAATGAGGTGAGGAAATGTTAAAAAAAGTTTATTATTATTGACTTTGGCAGTGTGTATGGCAGGTTTTAACGGCAATAGTGAAGCAGCTGCTGCAAAAGCGCTGACTGCTAAGCAGGCCAGTATCGTTACTGTAGCTGCCTTTACCGCCCAGGGCGACCTGCCTAATCTAAAAACGGCGCTCAACGAGGCTCTGGACAATGGAATGACTGTCAATGAAGTGAAAGAGGTTTTAGTACAAATATATGCCTATTGCGGTTTTCCGCGCAGTTTGAACGGCATCAATACTTTGATCGCTGTTTTAGATGAACGTAAGGCTGCCGGTATCGTCGATGAAATCGGCCGTGACGCAACACCGGTAGATCCTAAACGTGACCGCTATGCTATTGGTGAAAAAACTCAAACCGAATTGGTAGGCCGCCCCGTGGCAGGCAGAACCTATGATTTTGCTCCGGTGATCGGCGTCTTTCTGAAAGAACATCTATTTGGCGATATTTTTGAACGTGATATTTTGAACCGCCAGGAAAGAGAGCTGGCAACAGTCGGCGCGCTGGCAGGCATCGGTAATGTCAATGCCCAGCTGACTTCGCATATGCGCGTCAGTATGAATACTGGCATAAGCGCAGAGCAGCTGCAGGAAACAGTAAGGCTGCTGGATAAAAAAGCGGGCCCTGCAACAGGCAGCAATGCACAGCGGGTTTTGGACAGTTTATTACTGCAAAAATAAAGAAAGAAGGAACAGGTTATTATGAAATTTACTAAAAAATTACTATTATCTGGTTTGGTGTTAGCGCTAGGCATTGGCTTCAGCGGGGCAGCTTCTGCAGAAGAAAGCAATAAATACGGTTTGGTCTATCAGGGCGCGATAACTAAAAACGTGGCCGGACAGGTAAATATTCATCCGGTAAAGTATAAGCTGCACGGCTTAAAAATTGCCGCTAATGTGTACACTCCGGCAGATTACAGCAGCGATAAAAAATATGCCGCGATAGTAGTAGCGCATCCCAATGGCGGGGTAAAAGAACAGGTAGCGGGGCTTTATGCTCAGCGTTTAGCCGAGCTCGGTTACGTTACGATCACTGCCGATGCTGCCTATCAGGGAGCAAGTGGCGGCACGCCCCGTAATATAGATAAACCCTATTTTCGGACAGAGGATATTCATGGTATGGCAGATTTTATCTCCGCATATGCCGGGGTAGATAAAGACCGTCTGGGAGTTTTAGGCATCTGCGGCGGAGGCGGTTATACTTTGAATGCAGCCAAATCAGACAAACGCTTTAAAGCAGTTGCGACCTTAAGTATGTTCAATTCCGGACAGGTAAGAAGGAACGGCTATATGAACAGCCAGCTGGATACAGTTCAGGAACGTCTGCAGCTGGCTTCTGACGCGCGGGCAGAAGAAAGCATCAATAAAATAACTAATGACCTTTATCGTGAAGGGATGATGTATTATGGCAAAACTCACAGACATCCCAATTCTACCTTTGCTTATACAACCAGCAGTTTAATGGAACTGATGTCGTGGGATGCGGCCGATAATATCGAGCTGATTGACCAGCCGCTGCTGATGATGGCCGGCAGCAAAGCAGATTCGCTGTATATGTCGCAGGAAGCCTTCCAGAAAGCAACCGGCACCCAGGACAAAGAACTGTTTTTAGTAGACGGAGCGACCCATATCCAAACTTATTATCAGCCGCAGTATGTAAATCAGTTTGTTGCCAAATTGCAGGATTTTTATGGCGCACATCTGTAAACAACAGCATTTAGCTTAAATTTGATAATATGGCAAGAATAAAGTGAGGTGAGAGTGATGCTTAAAGCAAAAGCGGCTAAAGTTTTAGCGCTGATGGTATTGACGTTTGCCGCAGCAACATCAGCTCAGGCCTTTGAAAAACCAGTTTTAATAGCCGAGCAGGGCAGTTTTGCCGCCGGCGGCACGGTAATAAGATCTGCAGGAAGTTTTAATTACAGTGTTCCGAGCGATCAGTCCGGCCAGTCGCTGCACGGAGATCACGCATATGTTTTTTATCAAAAGCCGGCTAAAGCTCATAAATATCCGTTAGTTTTTCTGCATGGTGCCGGGCAATCGGCTAAAACCTGGGAAACCACTCCTGATGGCAGAGATGGGTTTCAAAATATTTTTTTAGGCAAAGGCTACAGCACTTATCTTATTGATCAGCCTCGCCGTGGTAGAGCGGGGCAGTCAGCGGTAGCAGAAAATATCAGTGCCGCCACCTATGACCAGTTATGGTTCAGCAATTTCAGGTTGGGGAACTGGCCCGATTTTTTTGAGGGAGTACAGTTTTCAAAAAATCAGGAAGCGTTAAATCAGTTTTTCAGACAAATGACCCCCAATACAGGTGCGTTTGATGAAAATATTATCAGTGCTGCGGTCGCTGCAGTATTTGATAAATCTGGGCCGGGAATTTTAGTTACCCATTCACAGGGGGGCGGCCCGGGCTGGCTGGCAGCTATAAAAAATCCTGAGATCCATGCGGTCGTTGCCTATGAACCGGGCAGCGGGTTCATTTTTCCCGCAGGAGAAGTACCTGAACCGCTGGAAACCATAAGTCCTTTCGGGGCTTTAGCGGGAACGGAAATAGCGTTAGAAGATTTTCAGAAGCTGACTAAAATACCAATAGTCATCTATTATGGTGATAACATTCCTGCTGTGCCTACAGCGGAATGGAACAAGGATAATTGGCGCGTGCGCTTACAGATGGCGCGCTTATTTGCAGACGCTGTCAACCGTCACGGCGGCGACGCTGCCGTGGTTCATTTACCGGAAATAGGAATAAAGGGGAATACGCATTTTCCGTTTTCGGATATGAATAATCAGGAAATAGCAGTGGTACTGGAAAAGTGGCTGCATGAAAAAAAACTGGATATTTAAAGTGATATAAAGCACGCACAAATTATTTGTGCGTGTTTTATTTTTGCAGTGCCTGCTTTCAAAGCAGGCGTTTTTTTAGTGATAAATTGTCGCAGGCTTATACAGGCAGCCGCTGCACGTGAAATTCAGGCAATAGTTTTAGGCAGCTTTTAAAACGTACGGGCAATAAAGCCATTATAAACGCGCAGACGCCGACAGTTTTAAAGCCGCTGACGTAATGCGCCCCAAGACTCGAAGGCGTTTTACACAGGCTCAAAGTAAGTGTCTTGCGGGGGGTACAAACGTGCTATAATGATTACGATAGCAAATGTTTTTGATATAAAACAAAAAAGCGATGCTTTGGTTTCGATATTTTAAACTAAAATACTAATGTTTTTGAGGGCTGAGGTGAAGTATGTACGATGAAAGCTGCCTGCCGCGTATCGGCAGTAATATCCGCCTGCTGCGCGGTGCCTGTCAGTTCAACCAGCAGCAGTTTGCCGAACGTATCGGCATCAGTCAGACCCATCTGAGTAATATCGAGCATAACAATGTGCAGGTCAGCTTAAAGCTGCTGGTGCGCAGCGCCAATGTTTTGGGCTGCACGCTGGAAACACTGCTGGACAGAAAAGCGGCGGCTGAATGGGCACAGGCACATGATGCCGAGGCTGACGAACAGGCGTCGGGTGCAAAAAGTGAGCGTGTGCCTGAAACTGCAGCCGCAGAAACTGACGAACAGGAGCAGTACTCGCTGGAGGAAGTGCGCCTGCTGCTGAAGCTGCTGCAGATACAGCGAAATATTTGCTCTTACAGATAACTGTTTAAGTAAAAATTGACTGGCAACAAGGGAAAGGGATGGAAACAGTGACAAGAAAAAGGTTAGGGAAAGCGGTGCTTTTGAGTTTATTGCTGATGAATGTCTGTAAAGAGGGCGGTGCTACAGAGTATAATGCTGCAATTACAGGCAATGAAACAGATTATGACAGTATTAAAGAGGTCGATATTGTCAGCGGCGAAGTGAAGTATACCTTTACAGGGGAGAACACAGTTGAGAATAAAGGGAGCAACTCTTTTCAACCAATCAAAGTGAGCGGCAAGACCGTGACGGTAGCTGTTGGTGACAAGCTGACGCTGACAGGCAAGGGTACTGGCGTGAGCCCTTTAAATACCGGTAATATTTTGGCGACTGGTTCGACCGGCAGCCTGACTTTTACCGGCGGGACGCTGGATGTGACAGATCTGACAGAATATCCAAAAAGTAACTATACAATTCATGCTAATAGCGGCGCCAGTATCGTGTTTGACAATGCAGTGACTAATATCGGCGAAGGTAATCTTACACAGTCAAGCATGGGTATAATGGTTACTGGTGCGGCAAGTAAAGTTATTTTTACTGAAAATGCCGACAGTTTGAAGATCAATTCGGCTACGGGGATCTATGTCAATGGCGGCAGTTTCAGTTTTGATAATACTGAGGGCAGTGTACTGATCGAAAATAATCCCGAGGATAGAAAGCGGGATACAGGTGGTCCGGGAATCGAGGTAGCTGGCGGCAGTCTGACGCTGAAAGGCAGGGAAACCGTCATCAAAACTACAGATGCTGATGGCACTGTTGGCGGCGCTGCTGTTTCGGTGACAGAGCGTGATAAAGATAATATATTGAATTTTGAGGCGGATAAGACTATTTTAACAGGCGGTGCTTTTGGCATTTATGTTGATGGCAGTCTTGTAAATCCAGCGGACACCATTAAGACGAATATCAATTTCAGCGGTGAGACCCAGATCACAGCCTATAATAATGATGGTTTAGATGATTATGTTGGTTGTGTTGCTGTATGTGCATATTTTCCTGATGCCAAAATAAATTTTGCCAAGAAGGCAGTTTTAACGGCGGAGACTAATAATAACACTAAAAATGTGGGGGTCGGAGCATGTATTCAAAGCGGTTCATCTTTGACGGCGGAGCAGGGGTTGCAGGTCAACGTCAAAACCGCAGGTGACTATGGGTATGGACTTTTTGCTTCCGGCAGCGGCAGTCTGATTGATGTAACTGGTCTGACGGCTGTTGATGTAGTCAGCGGCAGCGGAGAAATCAGAGGCGTGCAGGGCTTTAGCGGCGCTGAAGTAAAGATGAACGGAGCTGTAAAGGTTGCTGGTAAAAGTGATGGCGGTGCAGTGACAGGACTTTGGAGCTGGAACGGCGGTAAGGTTGAGGTTGTGGAAGATGCGCAGATCAAAGCCGTTTCTGATACCGGGAACGTTATAGGTATCAACAGCAATAATAATGGCGGGATATCGTCTGATCGTGCTTTGACGCAGATCGGCGGTAATACCGTTATAGAAGTTGCCGGTGCTGGCAGCGCTGCAGGTATCAGCTGCTTCAGTAACGGCGATGTTGAGCTTAAGGGAGCAGCGGCTATAAAAGCGACCAGTACTAAAGGTACGTCTATGGGTATCAGTGCTAATACCGGCGGTAAGGTTACAGTAGATAAAGCTGTTACTGTACATGCGCAAAGCGGCAGCGGGTCGGCGTATGGGGTCTATAGTGCAGGTAGTGCGGAAATCGTTTTTAAAGAAACAGCGCAGATCGTTGCCGAGACTGGTGTAAGTAATGCCAAAGAAACTTATGCTGTCGGTCAAGGCGTAGGTGTTTATACTGCTGGCGGCAAAGTTGGCTTTCAAAAAGGACTTATTTTGGATAATAAGGGGCAAAGCTATGCTTTGAGAGCATATAAGAGCGGCGCCAGTATTGCCGTCAACAGCGAAGGCAGCGGCAGTGTTTATCTGACCGGCAACATCCAAGCTCATACCAGTGGGCTGCTGGATCTAAATCTGCTGACTGACGACTCTTATTACGAAGGAGCGGCGGCCATTGTAAGTAACGGACAAATCAATATGAAGCTGCGTAACGGTGCTTTTTGGAAAGTGACAGGCAATAGTGATCTGACCAGGCTCGACTTCGGTGATAATGCTGTTATTGATATGGAGCAGGCAGCGGGTTACCAAAAATTACAAACCGGGACGCTGAATGGTGACAGAGGTACTTTTGTGCTGGGAGCCGATATTAGCACGGGGCAAAGCGATACCGTGTCTATCGGCAGCAGTGATGCAAAAGGCACGTATAATATACTGGTCAGCGAAGTCGGCAGAAGGCAGGGTGACGACTTGCATTTGCTGCTGGTAAATGATGCCAGTGGTGAGCATACTTTTATAGCGAGTGATATTTATAGAGGAGGGATCTATGTTTATAAAACAGAGATCTCCAATGAAAATGATGGCGGTATCAAGTGGTATCTTGAGAGTCTGCATAATGAAACGACAGAAGATGCCCGCAGCATCCTGCAAACGGCAGACAGCATGTATTCCAGCTGGGTGTTGAGCAGTGATATGCTGCATGGCCGGCTGGCCGAGCTGAAGGAAACACGGGCAGAACATGGCTTATGGGCTCGTATCAACAACGGCAAACTGCGCGGCGAAGCCTTCAAAAATAATTATCAGACTTATCAGATCGGTTATGACACTGCATTTAAAGACAGAGATGGCGGCAGTATGAATGAGTGGCTCGGTGGTGCTGCGTTTGAATATGCCAAAGGAAATATGAGCTATGGCAACGGCAGCGGCGAACAGCAGACAGCTGCTGTAATGCTGTATGGCAGTAAATACAGCCAGTTGGGCGACAGAGTAGATATCGTGCTCAAGCACGGTCAGATGAAAGGCGATATCGATACCTTTGGTATCGCCGCTGACAGACGCGATTATAAGTCCAGGGCCACGGCTTTGAGCTTGGAATATGGTAAACGATTTCAGCGTGAGCAGGGCGTGTATTTAGAACCACAGGCGCAGCTGCTGGTCAGTCATATCAATGGAGAGGCCGCTGTTACTGATTATGGAATCAGAGTTGAGTCAGAAGGCATTAACAGCGCCGTAGGTCGTATAGGCCTGGAAGTGGGCCAAAAGTATCAGCGCAGCAGTGCTTATATTAAGGCTTCCCTGCTGCAGATAGTCCGCATATGCCCTGAACGCAGTTGGGGCATCCACATCAGCAATGTGGATGCCCCAACGTTCATAAGTTTGTGCAGCAGCTGACAGCCGATACTAGATGCTACATCGGGAACTTCTGGTAGAAGCGATCGACCGCTTCCTTGGTGCCGGTAGCTTGGAAGACCACGGTATCGTTCTGCCAGATGGCAACGGCGTTCTTGCTGTTGGAGGCATCGGCCTTCACCACGTACGCGCCCGTGACGTTGCCGGAAACCTTGACGTTGCCGGATGCCGACTCATCGCCGGTCTGCGCAGCGACCAACGCATCGTACTGGGTCTTGGCATTGTCCGCCGACGACCACTGCGCGGCGACCAGCGTGACATCCTTGGCGGCATCACCAGTGGAGTAGGTCAGAGTGTACTCCTCGAGCGGCGACGCGGAATTCCACGTCGTGGAGGCATCCGCCTTGGTACGCGCGTAATTCAGCACGCTGCCCGGCATGGCCTTCAACAGCTCACTGGCATCATCCGGCAAAGCTGTGGCGTCGATGGTCGGCTTGGTCGGCTCGGATGATTCGGTTTTCTGCTGGCTGTTTTGGGTGGTAGTGGAGGTGCCATCATTCTTCTGGATGGCCCAACCCGGCCACACAAAGGCCGAAAGCACTGCCAGGATAATCACAACAGCTGCGGCAACCACCACTGCAATCAACTTGCCATGGGATTGCGTGGTCGAGGAGTTCTCACTATTAGTCATGCCCCGATTCTCTCACAGCCGCGTGACGCTAGGCGGCCGTAATTTTAGTCGTTGTGCGCAAGCCGCGTGAAACTCTTGTGAACGGTAAAAATTTACCGTCCGCTGGTGTTTGGGTTAGGGTGAGACCATGGCGAAATCAAGTGTGCAGTATGTATGTTCCGAATGCGGTTGGAACGGGCCGAAGTGGTACGGCCGTTGCCCCGAGTGTGGTCAGTGGGGCACGGTCGAGGAATTTCACGAGGCTCGGCCGGCGGCAGGCTCTCGCACGGCCGCTCCCGGCCGAACATCACGCACGCAGTCGGTTACGGTTGCCAACAACGCCAGATCTGCAGCCCGTCCGATTACCGAAGTGGGCACGGAAAGCGTCGAGCGGCTCGGTACCGGGTTTTCCGAATTCGACCGTGTGCTCGGCGGTGGCGTGGTGCCGGGTTCAGTAACGCTGATAGCGGGCGAACCGGGTATCGGCAAGTCGACATTGCTGTTGCAGACGGCCGGCAATATCGCGCGCGTTGTGGCGGGAGACAGTACGTTCCGAGGGGCAGGTCAGCGGTCTGCCCAACAGTCGGGCCGGGCGCAGGGCAACGCATCGAACACGGTGCCGATGCGGGGCAACGCATCATCAACACACGCCAACACCGTGCTGTACATTTCCGGCGAGGAATCACAGGCGCAGGTTCGTTTGCGCGCTTCCCGCATCAATGCGGTGGAGCCGAACTTGTTACTGGCCTCCACCACCGACCTGTCCACAGTATTGGGGCTGATCGAACAGAACAAGCCGGCCTTGGCCATTGTGGATTCGGCGCAGACCATCGTCTCGCAGGAGGTCGATGGCATTTCCGGCGGTTCGACTCAGGTGCGCGAAGTGGCAAGCGCGCTGATAGATACCGCTAAGACACTTGACATTCCAGTATTTCTGGTTGGTCATGTGACCAAGGATGGTTCGATTGCAGGCCCGCGCACATTGGAGCATCTGGTCGATGTGGTCTGCCAATTCGAAGGCGACAGCGAGACTGCGCTGAGAATGCTGCGAGCGGTGAAGAATCGTTTTGGCCCGACCGATGAAGTCGGCTGTTTCGACATGAGCGGTGAAGGCATCGAAGAGGTCACCGATCCCGCCGGATTGTTCCTGTCTGGAGACGGCCCTGATGCGGCCAACGCGGCACCCGTGGAAGGCACCTGCGTGACGTTCACATTGGATGGGCATCGCAGTCTGCCTATCGAAGTACAGGCTCTGGTCACCACGTCGGTGCTGCCCACACCCCGTCGTGCGGTCAATGGCGTGGACCCCAGCCGTATCGCCATGCTGGTCGCGGTGCTCTACCGTCACAGCAAGCTCAACCTGCTGTCCAACGACCTGTATATCTCCACTATTGCCGGGGGCCAGGCCAAGGAGCCCGGTTCCGACTTGGCGATAGTGGCGGCACTGGCGAGCGCCGCCACGTCAAAACCCATTGCGCGAGCCACGTGCGCCATTGGTGAGATTTCCCTGACCGGTCAGGTGCGCCCGGTACCGCGTATGGAATATCGCCTTCGCGAGGCCGCACGCCTCGGCTTCACCACGGCGGTCATTCCGCCACTGCGCAAGCCGGTGCATGTCGAGGGACTTCAGCTGGTGGAGTCCAACACATTGTCCGACGCATTAGACGCCTTGGGAGTGCGTAAATAGCCCTGAGATATGCCTCAGGCGGTAAGACGCTTGGTCTCCTCGACGTTGCGCTTGAGTTCGTCGACGAGTTGGTCGGGGCCATCAAACTTGACCTGCGGGCGCAGGAAGCCGACGAATTCGACGCGAACCTTGTGGTCGTACAGGTCGATCCATTCTTCAGTGATGCAGTAGGCCTCCACCACACGTTCGTTGAGCCCTGTTTTCTCGCTGAAGGTGGGTTTGGTGCCAATGGAGATGGCGGCGGGCCAACGGTTTTCACCATCTACCAGCCAACCGGCATAGACGCCGTCGACCGGAATGTAGCCTGCAATGTCGGAGCCAAGATTGGCGGTGGGGAATCCGATGGTGCGGCCGCGCTCCTCACCGTGTACCACTTCGCCTTCGATGGCGTGCGGAGCACCCAGAATGGCGTTGGCATCCTGGATTCGGCCATGAGCCAGCAGGTAGCGCACATTGGTGGAGCTCCAGGCGCGCATTGCCTTGGCCTGGTTCTTCTTGCTCCATGCGCGGCGCTCGGCCTTGGTGGCATTGGCCAGCGGGTCGACGGGCTCTCCCCATTCGCTCGGGGCTTCCGGCTTGAAATCGCGCGGAATGCGCACTTCACCCGGGCCACGGTCATCGACCACGTCAAGTTCGAATACACCGGTGGCGGCGGCAAGATTGGCGATATGCTTCACATCACCTTCTCGCCCCTTGCCCATGGCGGCATCCTGCCCAAGGACCAACGTGCGCATACCCAGCTTGCCGGTGAGTCGGCCAAGGAAGAAAATGTATGACATAGCTGCGAAGGCCAGCGTGTAGTGCACCACCAGCACATGGTCCACGCCGAACTGTTCCATGCGGTGCAGTCGATCATCCACACTGGTCAATGCTTCGGCATCCACGTTCTGAACCGCGGGCTCTTCGCCATGGTGCGAGATGACCCAGCCGTGCACGAATGCGGGGCGCGGGTCAAACAGAATCACCACGGAAAAAGCATCATGCTGGTGCGCGAGTTCCACCACACGCTTGATCACCGCCTGATGACCCAAGTGCATGCCATCAAATGCGCCCAATGTCACCACGGCCTTCTTATCGTTACTGAACGAGGGCCATTCAATCGAACCTTCGGCGTCAGGGGTCAGGTGCGTGATATCCATCAGTGTGCTGTTCCTTTTATCCGTGCGATGTTATTCATGCAATATAGACGTTGTTGTGCGCGGCCTGTATCAAGCTGCACTTTTCACCGCGTCTACTTTACGCGAGGGGGAATACGGTGACCGGCTTGGCCTGATGAGCGTTTGCACGCTCGATAATCGCCGCCACATCATGCGTTTGCGGCACAATGGCGGCAGTGGGCTCGCTGATTGTACGCTCAATACGGCGGCCGAAGCGTAATTCGCTGGCCTCCTCAGGAGTGATGTCAAGCGCCGGCATCGCACCTCGAGCGGCCTGTTCCATGGTAAGGGCATGGTCAAGCAGCCAGTTGCGGCGCTCGTCACCGGCAAGACCTTCAGGAGTGTCCAATACGCACTTGTTGCGCGTGACGGTTTGCCCTTCCCGATTAGTGAACGTCTTCTGATCGGTATGTGCGGTGACGGTATGGGTTCGCGTGTCAAGCATCGCCTCAGGAGCGATAAGTCCGCTGGCATCGTCCGGCAACGCGAATCGGCCGACTCGCGTACGGCGCAAACGGGTCAGGTATCCGCCGACGCCAAGTTCTTTGCCGAGATCGCGGGCGAGCGCGCGGATATAGGTGCCCGATGAACAGCTGATCCGCACGTCAACATCAAGTGCGGGAATCGCTCCCGTGTTCGCGTCTTCCCGCAATGGTTCAGCGGCCTGCTCCCCTGCTACGAATCCGCTGCGGATATCCAGCACGGTGAATTCGCTGATGGTGACCGGGCGGGGTTTGAGTTCCACATCCTTGCCTTCGCGAGCCAAGTCGTAGGCACGCTGGCCGTTGATTTTGATGGCGGAGAACGTATTGGGGACTTGTTCGATATCGCCGGTGAAAT
>ENA-UPWM01001102-UPWM01001102.1-human-gut-metagenome-genome-assembly--contig:-NODE-1102-length-12132-cov-5.734716_pt1 | contig 12132 bp, 15 predicted proteins | sample MGYA00250051_ERZ773379 | MGnify/ENA primary metagenome ERZ773379 (study PRJEB29103, sample SAMN06112020) | human gut metagenome | biome: human gut; feature: ankylosing spondylitis patient; material...
TATTATCTTTGTGCAGTAATTCAAAAAAGGTACAAAAAACAGATGATAACAGTTTCAAATGTAGCCGTTCAATTTGGTAAAAGAGTGTTGTATAACGACGTGAACCTGAAGTTCACGAATGGTAATATCTATGGTATTATCGGAGCTAACGGTGCCGGTAAGTCTACGTTCCTGAAAGTGATTTCAGGCGAGCTGGACCCTACTAAGGGTAGCATTACCCTAGGACCGGGCGAACGTCTTTCGGTGTTGAGCCAGGACCACTTTAAGTTTGATGCCCACACGGTGCTCGATACCGTGCTGATGGGACATACCATCCTTTGGGACATCATGAAGCAGCGCGAGGCTCTGTATGCCAAGGAAGATTTTACCGATGAAGACGGTATCAAGGCAGCCGAACTGGAAGAAAAGTTTGCCGAACTGGAAGGCTGGAATGCCGAGAGCGATGCAGCTATCCTGCTGAGCGGACTGGGCATAAAAGAAGACAAGCACTACACGCTGATGGGTGATTTGAGTGGTAAGGAAAAGGTGCGCGTGATGCTGGCACAGGCGCTTTTCGGAAATCCGGACAACTTGTTGCTCGACGAGCCGACCAATGACCTGGATATGGATACGGTGACCTGGCTCGAAGAATACCTTTCTAACTTTGAACATACCGTGCTGGTGGTAAGCCACGACCGTCACTTCCTTGACTCGGTATGTACGCATACGGTGGACATCGATTTTGGCAAGGTGAACCTCTTTGCCGGTAACTATAGCTTCTGGTATGAATCCAGCCAGCTGGCTCTCCGTCAGCAGCAGAACCAGAAGGCCAAGGCAGAAGAAAAACGTAAGGAACTGGAAGAATTTATCCGTCGTTTCTCGGCCAATGTGGCGAAATCCAAGCAGACTACCAGCCGTAAGAAGATGCTGGAGAAACTGAATGTGGATGAAATCAAACCGTCTTCTCGTAAATATCCGGGTATCATCTTTACGATGGACCGTGAACCGGGTAACCAGATTCTGGAGGTTTCCGGACTGCGTGCCGAAACGGAAGAAGGAACAGTGCTTTTCAATGACGTGAACTTCAACGTGGAGAAGGGCGACAAGATTGTCTTCCTGAGCCGCGACCCGCGTGCCATGACGGCCTTGTTTGAGATTATCAACGGACATCGTAAGGCACAGGCCGGACACTATACTGAAAGAGATGAAAGTAAAAGATATGACACTGGACTTCATCATCAAAGATGGACGGGTAGAAACAAAACCGTTCGATATTCAAATGGGAGACTACAACCTGAATCTTTCCGGTAGCACGGGTCTCGACCAGACTATCGATTACACAGGAAAGATTAAACTTCCTGCATCTGCCGGTAATATCTCCAAACTAATGACTCTTGATTTGAGAATCGGAGGTTCGTTCACTTCACCTAAAGTCAGTGTCGATACCAAGAGTATGGCCAATCAGGCTGTGGAAGCAGTAGCCGATGAGGCTATCAGCAAATTAGGCCAGAAACTCGGACTTGACTCTGCTGCCAGTGCCAACAAAGATTCTATCAAACAGAAAGTAACGGAAAAGGCGGCCGAGAAGGCATTGGACTTCTTGAAGAAGAAACTTAAATAAAAAAATAAGGAAAAGAGATTATGCTTCTGAAGCTATATGATAAAAATAACAATCCGCAGGACTTACAACGGATTATCGACATTCTGAATGATGGCGGACTTATCATTTATCCTACTGATACGATGTACGCTATCGGCTGTCATGGACTGAAAGAGCGTGCTATCGAACGCATCTGCCGTATCAAGGAGATAGACCCACGTAAAAACAATCTGTCTATCATCTGCTATGACTTGAGTAGTATCAGTGAATATGCCAAGGTGGACAATAACGTCTTCAAACTTATGAAACATAATCTTCCGGGACCGTTTACTTTCATCCTGAACGGAACAAACCGACTGCCCAAAATCTTCCGTAACCGGAAAGAGGTAGGCATCCGTATGCCGGACAACAATATTATCCGGGAAATTGCCCGTCTGCTGGACGCTCCGATAATGACCACCACCTTGCCATACGATGAAGATGAGGATCTGGAATATATAACCGATCCCGAACTAATCGATGAAAAGTTTGGCGATATAGTGGATCTAGTTATTGACGGAGGTATCGGAGGAATAGAACCTTCAACGGTAGTAAAATGCACAGAGGATGAACCGGAAATTGTTCGTCAGGGAAAAGGTTGGTTAGAAGAAAGTTAGTTTCTTCGACAGAATTCATTACAAAATGGGCTGCTATCAATTCAACATTGATGCAGCCCATTATTTATAGAGTCTGTTCTATATTATTTAATCAAAGATTCCGGATCCAAATGACCAGCTTCAATGTCCTTGAAATAACGGTAAGTTCCTACTTTCAATTCTTCAGTCGCAGCATCATCACATACGATAATACCTTTTTCATGCATCTGCAATGCACTGATTGTCCACATCTGAGTGATAGAACCTTCTACGGCATGATACAGTGCACGGGCCTTGTTGTGTCCATTCACGATAATCATCACTTCTTTGGCAGAAAGAACAGTACCCACGCCTACTGTCAAAGCAGTTTTAGGCACTTTATTGATATCATTGTCAAAGAAACGAGAGTTAGCAATGATTGTATCCGTAGTCAATGTTTTCTGACGAGTACGTGAAGTCAATGAAGAACCCGGTTCATTGAAAGCGATATGTCCATCAGGACCAATACCACCCATGAACAAGTCGATACCGCCATAAGACTTAATCTTTTCTTCGTAACGTGCACATTCTGCATCCAGGTCAGGAGCATTGCCATTCAGGATATTCGTATTTTCAGCCTTGATATCAATATGACTGAAGAAGTTATTCCACATAAAAGAATAATAGCTTTCCGGATGTTCTTTCGGCAGTCCTACATATTCATCCATATTGAATGTTACTACATTCTGGAAGGAAACGATTCCTTTCTTATTCAGATCGATCAAAGCTTTGTACATGCCCAGAGGAGAAGATCCGGTAGGACAACCCAATACAAACGGTTTTTCAGGGGTTGGATTGGCAACTTTTATTTTTGCAGCAACGTAATGTGCAGCCCACTGAGATACGGACTGATAGTCCGGCTGAATAATAAGTCTCATAAGTCGATTGTTTTATAGGTTAGTTAATAAATTAATAATCTTATTCACTGTTTTAACGGTCTTTCTTCAAGCGCTCTGCCATGGCATGTGCCAGATTCTCGCATTGAGTGTAGGTAATATCCCTCATCGCCTGCTTCATCTCTACCGGATCGCCTACCAGTTCAAATTTACTCTTTTCTGCAAACTCTGCCATACGTTTCACCGCAGCACCTGCCCATGCGAAAGAACCGAAATAACCCAGATAACGTCCTTTCACCTCACGCACCAGAATCTTTGAAAGCAATGATTCTACCTCCGGGAAAATCTGATTGCTATATGTAGGAGAACCAATAATCAATCCCTTATAACGGAAAATATCTGCTATAATATAGGAAGGATGGCTCTTAGCAACATTATGCATTACGATATTCTTGACTCCTTGTGCAGAAAGTTCTTCAGCAATAGCCTCAGCCATTTGTTCTGTATTTCCATACATACTTCCGTATGCGATAACTACTCCCTCATCAGCGTCATAACGGCTCAAACGATCATATATACCGATCACTCTAGCTATATTTTCTGTCCACACCGGTCCATGAGTAGAACAAATAGCAGAAATAGGAAGTCCGCCAAGTTTCTGCAAAGCCTTTTGTACAGGACTTCCGTATTTACCTACGATATTAGAATAGTAACGAACCATTTCTCCCCAATACTTATCCAGATTAATACGGGTATCCAGAAAGCCACCGTCTACTGTACCGAAACATCCGAAGCCGTCGCCGGAGAAAAGAACTCCGTCAGTCTCATCAAATGTCATCATCGTTTCCGGCCAATGCACCATAGGGGTCATGTAAAAGCGCAGTTTATGGCGACCTAAAGCCAAAAAATCTCCGTCCTTCACCAGATATTGTTCCCCGGTCACACCGTAGAAACCTTCAATCATGCCGAATGTCTGCTTATTACCCACGATAATAATCTCCGGATAATGCTGTTTTATCAATCGGATAGATCCGGAATGGTCCGGTTCCATGTGATTTATTATTAAATAATTGATAGGACGTTCACCGATCACTTGCTTGATCTTACGCAGGTATACTTCAAAATAACAGATGTCTACTGTATCCACCAATGCCACCATTTCATCATCAATCAGATAAGAGTTATACGAAACTCCATAGGGCAACGGCCACATCGCTTCAAAACGGTGTTTATTACGGTCATTCACTCCCACGTAGTGGACATTTCCTTTAATTCTTGTTTTCTCCATTCTTCAACTTTATTAATTTCACTTTCACCACCGGCTTCCTCTAAAAAACAGGTAATTATTCAGTGGCAAATTTATCACCTGCAAAAATAATTCTTTTTTCCGAATCCCTGTACTTCTTCCCTTGATAAGCACCTCTTTCTTTCATTCTTTTTTGCAAACGTACTACAAATTCATAATTTTTCAATCCCCAGTCCGGAGCTATTAATAAATCTTTAGGAGATTGAGAGACAAAACGTTCTACAACCATATCCGGACGAAGATGTTCGACATAGTCAATCACCAGATCAATATATTCGTTTACCTCCGTGAACAGATGAAAATCCGCCGGGTTTATATCATATTCGTGCGCCATACGGGTCCCGCGAATCAACTGTAACTGATGAATTTTAAGAGTTGACAAAGGAAGGTCAGACAGGATTCCCGCTTGCGCCACCATAGCGTCAGATGTTTCTCCCGGAAGTCCTAGAATGATATGTCCGCCTACGAGAATGCCACAAGCAGCCGTCCGCCCGACAGTTTCCACGGTATCCTCATAAGTATGTCCGCGGTTTATGCGCTGCAAAGTTCTATCACAAGTACTCTCAATACCGTATTCTACCATTAGAAAAGCGTGTTTGTTCAATTCCTCCAGATAGCGCAACAACCCTTCCGGCATACAATCCGGACGAGTACCAATCACCAACCCCACTACGTCTTCTACTTCCAACGCTTCCTCATATTTACGTTTTAATCCTTCTAACTCTGCATATGTATTAGTATATGCCTGAAAATAGGCCAGATATTTCATTTCAGGATATTTACGGGCAAAGAAACATTTACCTTCCTCCAACTGAGCAGTGACCGACTTCTCTGTCCGGCAATAATCAGGATTAAAGGTCTGGTTATTACAATAGGTACAACCGCCCCACCCTTTCGTCCCGTCACGGTTAGCATGCCATCGACACCGTCTGCGCCGCCATCCGGCGCAACCGCGTCGGCCTGCAGGCCAAGCGCAAGCCCGTGAGCTTTCTGTTCGTCGGTGGCACCGGCGTCGGCAAGACGGAGCTGGTCAAGCGCCTCGCCGACGAGCTCTTCCACGCGCCCGAGTCGCTCATCCGGCTGGATATGTCGGAGTATATGGAGAAGTTTTCCGTCTCGCGCATGATCGGCTCGCCCCCGGGCTACGTCGGCTATGACGAGGCCGGCCAGCTCACGGAGAAGATCCGCCGCCGCCCGTACTCCGTCGTCCTCTTCGACGAGATCGAAAAGGCGCACCCGGACGTCATGAACCTGCTGCTGCAGATCCTCGACGACGGCCGCATCACGGACGCGCAGGGCCGCACCGTGAATTTTGAAAACACGGTCATCATCATGACCACGAACGCCGGCAGCAACACGCGCACCGGCGCGCTCGGCTTCGGCCTGAGCACGGACGATCAGAGCCGCGAGCGCGCGCAGCGCGCCCTCAATGAGTTCCTGCGTCCGGAGTTTCTCAACCGCATCGACGAGATCGTCTACTTTAACCACCTCACGGAGGAAAACTTCCGCGCCATCGCCGCCCTCATGCTCGACGAAGTGCGCGCTGCCATGGCCGAGCGCGGCATGACCCTGCACTGGACGCCCGCCGTCATCGACTACCTCGTCCGTAAGGGCTACAGCGAGACCTACGGCGCGCGCAACCTGCGCCGCACCATCCAGAAGGACATCGAGGACGTCGTCGCCACGTTCCGCCTTCGCTACGCGCCAACCACCATGACCATGTGTATTCTTCATTAGCGTTCCACGCTCCACCTCCATTTTTAGGTGACCTGAAACTACTATCAAACGAAATACATTGTGTGAAACTCTCTTTATTGTCATTTGCTTCCTCCAATTCATTCATCCAGGCAATATTATCCTCATTATTGCACGCATCATCAGATGTATAAGATAGGCTGTGCAATTCACACCCCTCAAAAGAACTAAATTGTTTCTTTATAACCTCAATAGCTTCATCCATGTCATCTTTTGTGTATATAGATGATGTCCCATAATCAATAACTAAATTTTTTGTATTTCCTTTTCCACAACCAGCTAAAGATATAACAAATAAAAGACAAAGAACCATTGCTATCAATCTTTTCATAATCACTACCTCTTCAAATTCATATTTTTTTGCTCTGTCATTCATCCTGAACAACTGGAACTGTTAGTCGTTATCTTTCGTTCTGCGTTCCATTACAAACTGCTCTAAATTTATTCTGTGATTATACTTTATGGATGCATCCTTATCCTTAGAGAGTATAATATCATTCATATCAATTCCATTTAATGCAGCAATCGCAATAGTGTAGTGTACCACATCGGCTAATTCGTTACCTAATTGGGTTTGTAAATCCTCTTGACCAACAGATTTTCTACCTGCCTTTTTATTTAGTACTTCTGCCACTTCACCTATTTCTTCTACGAGTTTCATAAACAGGCTTTGGTCAATCCCACCATTTTTATAATGGTCGAATAAGTATTCTTGCAGTTCCTCTATTGTAATTTTCACAGTATCTTTTCCTCCGCAAATTCATATTTGATAATATGTTCATTATACTGTGTTTTACCAATGATATCAACGATATGGAAGTATACAGGAAGAAAAATTATGGAAATAGTTTTTAAAAAGTTGCACTTTAAGTATCTTCTACGTACAGAATAAGTATCAAATACAAAGGAGTGAAATCATTATGATTAAAAAATTAAGAGTAGCCGTGGATCACGGGAACCGGAACATGAAAACCTGTCATTTTATCTTTACCACAGGACTGACGGAACAGGATAAAAAGCCTGCCAGGGGAGAGAAGTATCTGAAATATCAGGGAAAGTATTATACCCTTAGTGAGAAGCGGATTCCGTACCAGAGGGACAAGACGCAGGACAGCCGGAACCGATTCTGGATTCTGACCTTATTTGCCATTGCAATGGAGCTGGAGCAGAAAAGCCAGATCCAGCCGGAGGATGTCATTCAGGTGGAACTTCCGATTGGGCTTCCGCCGAAGCATTTTGCAGAGCTTTGTGAGAGATATGAACGCTATTTCAAAGGGGACGGGAAGGTGCAGGAACTGTGCTTCAACGATAAAGTCTATCACCTCTGTATACAGAATGTAATGGCGTTTCCGCAGGATTATGCAGCCATGATGACGAGGATGATGGAAATCCGTGAGATTCCGAAAGTCGTAGGGATTGATATTGGCGGATTTACTTCTGATTATCTTCTGATGAGAAGTGGCAGACCGGATATGGATTATTGTGATTCTCTGGAAAAAGGTGTGATTACCATGTATAACGATATCATTTCCAGTATTAACAGTGAATATGACATGCTTCTGGAGGAGGCAGATATCGACAGTATCATCAAGGGAAAAACGCAGTATTATGAGGAAGCTGTTGTACAGGCAGTAGAAACCATGGTTCAGAATTTTGTTACCGATCTTCTGAACAGCATCCGAGAGCGGGGCATTGATACAAAATCTACTTATACGGTGTTTATCGGCGGCGGAGCAGTGCTTCTGGAACGATTTCTGGAGCAGGCAGACCGGTTGGGAAAACATACCTTTATCCGGGATATGAAAGCAAATGCCGATGGATATGATCTTTTGTATCGCATGACACAGGCTGGAGTGTGATTTTATGGGAAAGAAAAATCCGTTTGTATTCACTATTGGTTTTGATAAGTCGGATCCAGATCACGTGTATGTGACAGAACTTCTGAATACGACAGAGAAAAAAGCAAAACTGATCGTTGCGGCAATTCTGGCATATACGGGAAGAACGGATGAGACAGGTAATGGCAGTATAAGCATGGAACCGGATATGCTCCGGCCAATGATGCAGCAAATCATCCGGGAAGAAGTAAGAAAGGTATTGGAAGGGCAGGACGTTTCTAAGATAAATAGAGAAATGCCCACAGAAGTTGATTTGATGGAAGAAGAACCGCTGCGGATGGATCAGACTATGAGACAGAATGTAGTGGATGCTATCAGTGCATTTCGCAGGGCATAAAAAAGCAGGAGAGATACACATGCTTATGGCAGTGTACTCTCCTGTTCTTTGTATCAGAATGGGAATAGACAGAAAACTCACAGACTATTCACAGATTACTCACAGATTGTCTTTGTATAATGTGTAGATGATGAAGGATACGGGAGAGCCTTAACTTAGGTTCTTGAATCCATCCAGAAGTCCACGCAGTGTAGAAAGGGCAAGCTGTTTCTGCTCCTCCGGGCAGGAATTTAGTTCTGCCATGATTTGCTGCATGGTAGAATCCGGGTTCGTTTTCTGGTTAGAAAATATAGCATCTATGGAAATATGTAAGTAAGTTGCCAAGGCATAAAGTGTTTCCAACTGTGGATTGCCAATATAGTTTTCAATATCAGAGACAGTCCGTAAAGAAATCTTTGCCTGTTCCGCAAGGCTGTTTTGCGAAAGATTGCGGCGGAGACGTTCTTCCCTGACTGCATCTCCCAATAATTTTTTCACCATCTATATCACCTCACTTAATGCATATATTTTATCGTAGATTAACACTATACGAAATGCGTTAAAGTGCGTTATGATAAGCAGGATAACACATGCACAAATAGAGAAACATGGAAGTAAGTACGACAGACATGAATGGACAGCATAAGATAAAAGCCAAAGAGGAACTGAATCTGTTAAAAAAATCTTATCCATACAATGTGTCGGAGAGAAGTTAGAATATGCAGTATATGAGATACTATCATCGCATATCCTACATAATTACATAGAAAGAGAAGTATCGGCTGGACTACGAATAGAGTGGTCCAGCCTTTCTTTTTTTCGAAAAAATGAAGGCAGTGTCACGTTTTGTTGCCGCTCACCGCCATCCTCGGAATTTTTTGGAACGTGATAAAAAATTTCGGAGGATAAAACAAATGAACAAAAAAACATATACAGGATCAAAGATACAAAATCACTTTACAGCATATCTGATACAGTTTGTCCGTGGAAAACGACATGATTATCTGGAGAAGAAAATCCAGATGGCTGATGCAGAAGAACTGTTGGAGGATATTGGACAGATGGAGGCAAGAATTGTAATCGAAGAATTGCTGGAGAACCAAACGAGGGAGCAGCTTTTATTGCAGGAGGCACAGGGGAAATATCCAGAATGGAATAAGATGTCAGATGAAAGACTGATGAAAGCGCTTCATACGCTGCGGGATGAAGAACGGAAGCTGATTTACCAGCATGTGTTTGAAGAACGTACTTTTGAGGAAATGAGCAGGCTAAACGGGTTATCAGAGGAGCGATGCAAGGGTATTTATTATTATGCAATCCGGAAGATCCGCAAGGTGATGGGAGGTGAAAACTAATGAATTTTGAACGATTACTTTTAAAGGCAAAAGAAGGAAATGCAGATGCGGTACTGAAGATTTTAGAGATATATAAGCCGCTTTTAATTAAGAATGCGATTGTGAATGGCAGATTTGATGAAGATCTGTATCAGGAACTGGTAAGTACATTGCTTCAGTGTATCCAGAGATTCCAGATAATTGAGTAAGTTATCTTAAACAAAGGCTGCAATCACTCTCAGGGGAGTAACATCCTCTGGGAGTGATTGTTTTTTGAAGGGTGATATTGCCTCAGTTCGAAGCGGCAGACGGTGTTGATCTATTATGTTGCCTGATGCTTTAATGCTCTTTTGTTGTTGCCAGTTCTTTATGAAGATGTAGAGCCATAAACACAGTAACAATAGCAGAAATTACATCGGCAATCGGTTGTGCATATAGTATTCCATTTATGCCCCAGAATGATGGGAGCAACAGAATGATCGGAACAAAGCAAATACCTTGTCGGCAAGCCCCAAGAACGAATCCGGCGGTGCCTTTTCCAAGTGCAAGAAACAGAGAAGAATACACTGTGTAAAATCCAAATACGAAGAAGGAAAATCCATTTGCCATTAGCGATTTTTGACCTACAGAAATCATCTCTGTATTGCCTTCTGTAAATTGCGAAATAATCTGTGTGGAAAATAGGGCTATTGTCAATCCCACAACTACACAAAATATTGTTGACCATAAGATAGAAGTTTTAATTGCTTCCCTGAGCCGATCAAACTTTTTGGCACCATAGCTAAAGCCGGCAATTGGTTGGAAACCTTTTAAGAAGCCGAACACAACCAGAGTTCCCATTGAAGTGATTCTTGTAACAGCGCCCATTCCGGCGATAACAGCATCTCCATAGATATTAGCTTCCCGGTTTATGAATGCGATAGAAAGGCTTGTAAGAAGCTGGAAAGTCAATGTGGGTATACCGATTTTCAGAATTTCAGTTATGATCTGCTTAGAAGGACAAAATTCCTTAATGGAAAATGTAAAAGCGCTTTTTTTCTGTAATGCATAAATTAAATATACAAGAGTAGAAGCCATTTGAGAAATTGCTGTAGCGATTGCCGCACCAGCAACCCCCATGTCGAGAGTATAGATGAAAATAGGATCTAAACCAATATTCAATACAGCTCCTAATAATAATGCACACATAGTTGTTTTTGCGGCGCCTTCACTTGCAACGATATTGTTCATCGTTACATTAAATACATTGAAAATACATGAAATAACATAGATTCTTCCATAAGAAAGGGCGTATGGCATAATCGTGTCTGTTGCACCTAACATGGTTAAAATAGGTTTCAAAAAAATTGCAGTTCCGATAATAATAACTGCGCCAATACAAACACTGCTGTATAATGCAGTACTGGCGACTTTACTTGCAGCTTCCCTATCTCCTCGCCCTAAAAGTCTTGATAAGTAGGAGGCGGCACCATTGCCAAACATCAGACCTAAACCAACAACTACTTGTCCTAAAGGAAACGCAATGGAAATTGCACCCATTTGACTCTCGCCAAGTCCTCCTATGAAATAAGCATCCACCAAATTGTAGAGAGCGTTAATAAGCATACCAATCATTATCGGTATACCAAGAGCCATTAGTGCTTGGGGAACAGGTGCATTTCCTAATAAATCCATTTTGTTGTTATTCTTGTTCATTTCAAATACTCCTTTCAATTAAGAATATAAATTATAGTAGTATAAATTATAGTATACTACGTGAGAGAATACTACTATAATTTATAGTAGTTGTCAAGAGAGTAAAGGAGGAAATTGATATGGCGACCATTGACTTAATTGTTTTGGGAATGTTAAAGAAAGAACCTCTGAGTGCGTATGACCTTCAAAAGTTGGTAGAGTACCGCAATATTTCAAAATGGGTAAAAATTAGTACCCCGTCCATTTATAAAAAGGTTATCCAGTTGGAGGAAAAAGGATATATTTCAAGTCATATAGAAAAAGAGGGTAAAATGCCAGAAAAATCAGTGTATTCTTTAACTGAAAAAGGGAAACAGCAGTTTGAAAAATTGATGCTTGAAATATCCTGTAAGCCGATAAACATTTTTTTGGATTTTAATGCTGTCATTGTAAATCTGGACAGTATGTCCAGAGAAAGACAGCAAGAATGTCTGGATAATATTGAGAGCAGTATGGAGGTATTGAAAAAATATCTGGAAGAAAATATTGCTTTGAAAAAGAGTAAAGAAGATATTCCTGTTACGGGTATGGCAGTTTTACGGCAACAATACACATTGGCAGAGGCAATAGAGGAGTGGATTGCTTCATTAAAAAAAGAAATCAATTCGTAAAAGTGCATGGTAGGAACAAAAGAAATGCTGTTATTTTTTAGTTTGGATTGTAATGAGATTGTAAGAAGTGGTTGCTATACTGAATTTAC
>ENA-UPWM01001107-UPWM01001107.1-human-gut-metagenome-genome-assembly--contig:-NODE-1107-length-12092-cov-46.396171_pt1 | contig 12092 bp, 15 predicted proteins | sample MGYA00250051_ERZ773379 | MGnify/ENA primary metagenome ERZ773379 (study PRJEB29103, sample SAMN06112020) | human gut metagenome | biome: human gut; feature: ankylosing spondylitis patient; material...
GAGAAGATCGCAGCCCGCACCTGCCTGGCCATGATACGGGACGCTGCCGATATATTAAAGGTACTGACGAAAAACGGCCTACGCGATACGAGTGGAACAAGGAGAAGCCGCACGTGGACTTTGCGCTGTATGAGAATGCGGAGGATGCGCGTACGGAAGATTACAGCCGTTCGCCGTGGATTCATTCGCTGAACGGTACCTGGAAATTCCGTTATGCTTCTTCGATAGAAGAGAGTGTGAAAGATTTTTATCGTACCGACCTTTCGGAGGAAGGATGGCAGTAGATTGCAGGGGCGTTCAACTGGGAGCTGAAGGGTTTCGGCGAACCGATTATCCGCAACATCCAGTATGTCTTCTCACCGAATCCTCCTTTTATTGATGTGGAGAATCCGGTGGGTACCTACCGCACATGGTTCACGGTGCCCGCGGGATGGGACGAACGTGAGGTGATGCTGCACTTTGGCTCCATCAGCGGCTATGCCCGTGTGTTTGTCAATGGGAAGCAGGTGGGCATGACCAAGGCTTCCAAGTCGCCTGCGGAGTTCAATGTGACTTCTTTCCTGAAAGAAGGGAAGAACCTGCTGGCAGTGCAGGTGTACCGCTGGCACGACGGTAGTTACATGGAAGACCAGGACTTCTGGCGCTTGTCGGGTATTGAGCGCGATGTGTACCTTCAGGCGTATCCGAAGCTGACCATCTGGGACTTCTTCCTCAGAGCGGGACTGGACGATAATTATAAGCACGGGGTGTTCCGTGGAACGGTTGACTTGCGTGAGTTCAGCGGCAACCGGATGAAGCAGGGAATGGTGAAGCTGGAACTGCTGGACAAGAACGGCAAGAAGGTGTGGGCGCAGAGCAGACGCTTCGACCGGGAGAAACAGGAGGAAACGCTTTCATTCTCCGGAACGGTCAGTCGGGTAAGTATCTTTGATCGCTGTATCCATCTTATTCTGGATCGTCAGCAATTCCAGAAGTTTCTCGATCGTATCCGTACTTCCTGATACAACATCTTTTACCTGATCCGTATTATCTTTTCCAAACTGCTCTGCTGCATCCTTGATCGCTTTCTTTTCATCATCACTCAGGGAAACATTATATTCTGATGCATGCTGGGAAAGCAGATACAGATTCTCAAGGCTTTCCATAATATTATCCTTCGTCTGCTCTTCGTAATCCTTTCCGTCGGATGCATCCTGTGACCACATTGCCTCCCCGGTCGTTCCCATCATTCCGGCATAATAAGTCTCATACTGCCCCTGCTGCAGTCTTGCATAGAAATTTGCCACTCCAAGCGTGATCTTTTCCTCTCCAACCGTTGCTACTGTTGCATCTTCTTTTATAGAACCACATCCGGTCACAGACATAGCTGCAATCGCTCCTGCAAGTGTCAGCACTGCAACTTTTTTCCCAAATCGTACCATAATTGCCTCCTCTTTCTCGCATTCTTAACTGTCTGCTGTTCTGCATTCCTTTAAGAATGCTGCTCCAGGTTTATTACCCGCATATATTTATACATTATAACTTATTTTCATATCAGGAACAAGTAATTTCACAAAATTTACATTTTCCTGCGGCTGCCCGTCACGGCACGATCCGCAATTCCCGGATATCCTCAAGAATCTTTCTCAGGAGCTGGATCGTATCTTCCCCGGTCTCTTTTCCGCTTCGTCCTTTTTTCTGATAGAAAAAGTAAACCACCTGCATCGTTGAAGTCAAATTCCATTTCCGTTATGTTTCCCCAATTGTCTTCGACAACGACAATGAAGTTCTGCGCCTCGTCACATAGTGAAGTATAATACAGCCTGAACTTCCGGTTCTCCAGCAGATAACGGTCATTCGGTTTGAATTCAAGACCGTTGTCCAGTTTCAGGGAACCTTCCCCGTCATACTGGAAATAACGGATCGTATAGACTGTACCGTCAAAATCGCCCTCACTTTTGAGTTCACACCGTATTTCCGCCGTCTCATTCCTGTTCAGTTCCTTTGGAACCGGCATTGTTTCCACGATAAACGGATAACTCTGCTGGATTTCCAGCTCGGATTCGCACGAGGTCAGTACAAGACTGACCAGACCTATGCAGAACATGGCAATCTTGCCTGCCAGCCCAAATCCTTTTCTCATATTCTTTTCTGTCTTCATTTGTTTTCCTTTGTTTTTGTCAGATATTCATTCAAGTCCTTAAATCCATCATACAGACCGGAACAGTCCATAACCTTATTCCCGAAATGTATGTTCAAAGTCTCCAGTGCGGTAATCCCGGCCCGGTCACGGTCAAAAAAGCACCGGATTTTGCCGTAACCCTCCAGAACGGCATACGACCGTTCCTGATTGGATACAGAGTTCAGCACCAGGCAGTCCTCGTCCTTCACAATCCGCAATACCAATGCCGAAAGGAAATCCACAAATCCTTCAAACACACAGCACGTATCCTGTTTCTTTCCGAACAGGGACACACAGGAAATGTCCTTGGGAGAGATGCATCCCTTGAACATCGGGTTACGGAGTTCATAACCGCCGCTCCGGTTCATGAAGCCTATGGCAAAATACCGTTTGCCCCGTATTCCGTATGACACTTCCTTGCAGAATCTCCCGGCTATGGCCGGATCAATGCCTCTCTCTTTCAGATAAGCTTTCAAAGCCTCATTACTCAGTTCCGTCACTTTCACGTCCTCGAATCCGGAAACGCGGGGTATCTTCTTACGTTCCTGTAAAGGCCGGAGGGGAAGGATGCCGGATTTCCCTGAAAGGAACTCCAGCTGTTCCATGAAACCGGTGCTTCCGGTCAGTTCTACGGCAAGATGGAAGATGTCACCTCCCTTTCCGAGGCGTAGGCTCGGTACAGAACGCCTTACTGCCTTTCGGCAGTAGGTTTTCCCGTACCTGCCCCCAAACCGTACTTGCATGTCTCCACGCATACGGCTCTCCGTTGATAACATGACTTTATTTAGCATGGCTGTGTATTTTGGCATAACACTTTTCACAGACAACCAATGTCTTCCTATGCTTTTCAAGCATCAGCCTGTCGCATTCAGTTTTTCCTTTAAGCTGATTTAGCTTTCTGACATGACGCATGACTACAGGTCCGACTTTTCCACATAATTCACATGTTCTCGCATCCAATCGCTCAGTAAGTGTCGGCTGTGGAATTGCGATTGTGTAGGATAAGTCGTTTACCTCCGTATAGTACATTGGTGGTTTACGTTTGAATCCCTCATTATAGAATTTCCTGTACCGTAATTTACCTTTTGCATCCTGATATGGCACTATAATGTCATTCCCAACCTTATATTTGTCAATGACTTTGCTTACAGTGCTATTGGTTTTTCCTGCAATGGTATGGTACATACTGTACTCCATGATGTATCCAAACTTTGAGAGCGCGTATGCCACGTTGTTGGCAATGCAGTAGTAGTTGTAGAACCCTCTGATTTCAGAGTTATATGCCGCCACTATGTCCTCGATTTTCTTCTTCATAAGATTGCCTCTGAACTTTGCAAACCAAACTTGTCGGCCATTTTCTACCTTGTATCTGATGGCGCTGTATTCTTCCAGTTTGTTCCGCACCGTTTCTATGGCGACCTTTAGGACTATCTTACCGTTGTAATAACGGGCTGGCACATTGTTCTTGTCCCGCTTGATAGCATCAGACTTACGGACTGAAACATCGAAGCCAAGAAATTTCGCGGGCTTTTGTGCGTTTGTTATCAATGTCTTTTCCTGTGACAGTTCCAGCTTGAGGTTTTCTTCCATATACTTGGTAATGTCCGACTTGATTTTAACGCACTCTGCCTTGCTTCCGATAACACCAATGAGGAAATCATCTGCGTATCTTACGTATCGAAGCCTTCTGTATGTTTCATCCATACTGTCTCTGCTCTCAATCTTTTGCCTTTCACGTCTCAGTTTCTCATACTCATCCCTAAGCTGTAATCTGACATCTGCATCCTGTATGTTCTTGATGCTTTTAAGGATGCGTTGCATCTTATCGCTAAGTTGCTTGTATTCTTTGGTGATGTGTCTTTCTTTTCCCTTATTGAAGCGTAGGGCGTATTCTTCCATATACTTGTCAAAATTATCAAGATAAATGTTTGCCAGTATAGGACTGATATTACCGCCTTGTGGAGTTCCCTTGTTTGTATTATGAAACTTCCAGTCTTCAATATATCCCGCATTCAACAACTTGCGGATAAGCCTTAGAAATCTATCATCGGCAATCCGTTTCCGCAAAGTTGCAATCAATACATTGTGGTCTATGTTGTCGAAGAATCCTTTAATGTCTCCTTCCACAAACCATTTTGTACCTGTAAATGTCTTTTGGATATGGGTCAATGCGGTATGGCAGCTTCTGTTTGGTCTGAATCCATGTGAGGTGTTTGCAAACACCTCTTCATAGACGGCTTCAAGAATCATGCGCACCACCTCCTGTACAAGTTTGTCCTCAAAGGAAGGAATTCCAAGCGGTCTTTTCTTACCGTTTTTCTTGGGTATGTATATCCTTTTTGCCGGATTAGGCTTGTAAGACTCATCTCTCAAAGATGCAATGACTTTGTTTATTCTTTGAAGACTCATCCGATTGATGGTTTTCCCATCCGTACCGGGTGTCATATTGCCTGGTTTGGCGTAAATACGCTGGTAAGCAACATGAAACATCTCCTCATTGAATAAGATACGGTACAGCCTTTCGAACTTGTAATCCGAAACTTTACCATGCTTGTTTAAAGCTTTTAATACTTGCTCAGGACTTCTCATAATGTCTCACACATTTTCCATTATTTGTATTAAGTTATCTAACTGCTTCCCTTCGCCATGTACAAGGCTTTCCCTTGCTCGGACTACTACGGAAGCTCCGTTCCCATGTCAGATATTCAGGGTCCTATGCCCATAGCCTTACGGCATTCTGATTTAGGGAATCCCCATTTGCTTTCACAATAACTGTTTGGCTCGGCAGACTGTCGGATGCGACTTACGTTCCTATTCCACTTATTGTGGTTGCTCTGAAGCCAGCTCCTGCTCCATTGTAATTTCGGTTTACATGGGGTGCTTCAGCCCGACGTGAATCAAATACCTTTCGTCGGGGCTGGTACGTGTGCAGCAGAACTATCGTTCAACCAATCAGGCTTCATCCTTGTGTCTGTCTTTTCCTCTCGCCATGCAGTCGCAGCTTGGTATTTAGCTGACTAATGACTTTACCGACATGCTTTTGTCACCTTTGGATTTCTCCTCCAGCTAAGTCGTTGAGGATAGGTCTGTTGAACTCTAACCTAATCTCTTGCCATAGAGATATTTATTGTGTAGCCTATATGGGCGCATCAAAATCAAACCAGACATTCCGCTGCGTATCCACCTTGAAGGATGCGGTTCTCTCATTTCTGAAAGGGTATCTGAACCAGACATCATTTCCTTTACGGGATACAGGCATATGCCCCAGATCTTCAAGAAAACCGACAAGAGAAATCCGTCTAATCTGTTCCAGTTCCATAACCCGCTAATTTATCATAAAACGAATGCCGATTCCATATTGGGTATGGCAATGTCCGAGACTTCCGCCCCACAGGAAACGCTCACGCAAGGAAGCCGTCAATGCCACACGGTCGGCAAGGTACAGTTCCATCTCCAGCGTCAGGGCACAGCCGTACACAAAGGCATCGCCGTTTTTCAGAGTGGCCCCGTCATAGAGTTTTTTATCGGACCAGTTTACCGTCTCATATCCGGCCAAAGCCGATCCTCCCAGATTGAGGAAGAACATTTTTCCCGCATCGGAAAGGAAATTCAGGTAATATCCGCCTTCTGCCGTAAACTGCGCAGAAGGGATGGTCACATGACGGTAACCGTGCTTCATGTGCAGGTATTCCGCTCCATATACCCATTTGTTCCCGCCTTTGGCATAGCTTGAAAGTGTCATTCCCATATAGTATCCGTTATCGGAAGCCATACCTCCACGCATTTCCACACCCTGCATCCTTGGCAGAATCCGCTGGGCGTCTGCCTGTCCCACGGAAAGGACAAGCAGCAATGCCAGCATATACAATACTTTCGTTCTCATCGTACCTTCAGTTCGTTGATGGTTTCCGCACGCACCAGGTCTTCGTTGACCACCTCAAAACTCTGGTGACGGCCGCCCTGTTTCTCATACATCTCCACAACCAGTTTCTTGTCGTCCGGTATCGTAAACTTGGGAAGGGCAAATACCGTGCATTCCGAATCCCTGCCGTTTACACGTGTCACATAATTATAGGCACGCAGCGGATAAATCACCTGCTCCTGCATGGCCGTACGCTTCATCACCTTTTTGTCCACCACCTTGAACGTAATGAAATCCACGTCAAAGGGCACATTCGAGGAGTTCTTTACCTGGGTATGGAAATAAAGCAGGTCATTATGGGTGTACAGCCCTTTGAGCAGATACTGGATACCGAAACGCTTGCAGCCGATATGACGGATACGGCGCTTGTCATTCTCATACACGGATTTCATGATAAGACGTACCAAACGAGGAGATTCGTTATCCAGCTCGGTCAGATAGATTTCCATGGCATTGTTGGGACGGTTCACCGATTCTCCGTCATGAATGAAATCACACATCTCCACATTCAGCAGCAGCGGCTCGTCGGCATACTTCACGTTGAATGTATAGAAGTTCCCGTCTTCGGTTATTACAGACATATTGGTCTCCTCCCTGAAATTGCGTGTCGTGGCCTTTACTCGGATTACATTCTCGGCACCGTCGGCCTTGCCGGCTATCAGGTTTGTAGAACCAAGATCCACATACTTGACCGGAGCAGGGAAAATGACATGGACGGTCTTGTCATACGCTATTTCCAGTCCGTGCGGCGGAATCATCTGGCTGAAACCGATCTTGCGGGTCAGACCCTCATAATAATCACCGCTACTCTGCTGCGCCCAGGCAGCCGATACGCCCAGTAAAAGGGCAAACATCATCAGAATCTTCTTCATGTGTTTTTGTTTAATGGTTGTCTTTTCTTTCATAGTTTCCTGTATTTCATTTCTCCGGTGAATGGAGCAGTACCCGGTGTCCGGCCTTCAAAGTAATCTTTACCGTACGCATCCGTTTGGATATGTACTGGGAAACGCCCTGTATCACACCTTTTCCCAAATCTGAGGCAATCTGTGCCCCGGCATCAGTGGAAATGTTGATGCTGCTGTTCATCGAGGTTCCCATGTTGGCGGCAATCTCTCTGGCAGCGTCATATTCCAGTGAACCCGGCACCAGGATTCCCTGCTGTCCGTCCAGATCATAGACTTCCAGCTCCACCGGCAGGATAGTTCCCTTGTATTCCACGGTATTGACCATGATTTCCAGCCGTTCACCCTGTATACGTGTGCCACCTACCAGTACAGTCCCTTTCGGTATGAAACGTCCGGCAACGGACATGGGCTCGGTAAGCCGCAGGCGCAAAGCCTGTCCGTCGGATACGGTCTGTGTACCGTGTACACAGGCAGCAATGGTATTGCCTTCGGTTACTGTCTTCCGGCCGACAGCCGTATTGAAACCGACATTGCGTTCTCCCGAAAAAGCGGATATGAACTCTTCGTCGCTCATAGGTCTGGAAAGCGAGGATACCACCTCATTGTGGACCTGTTTCACCGGTATAGCTTTTTTGTCCTCCGTTTTTCTGACAGGAGAAGGGGTCTCCACAGCCTGACGGTTATTGTATTTGGCGGCCAGTTCGTAAGATTTTTCCATCAGGGCCATCTTTTCCTCCATGCCTGACAGTGGCTCCTGTTTCTGCTTCTGTTGCTGCATACGCTCCAGTTCCTCAATCCTTTCCAGAAGCCTTTCCTTTTCCGGATCGGTCCGCGGTTCATAGATGCTTCCCAGTGTACGGTTCATCTCACGGTAGGCTCCGGCAGAGGAACTGACCGGTCCGGCATTGCCTTTTTCTGTTTCCGTTTCCGTGTTTGTTTGCCTCTTCGGTGGAATGTTATCGGGAAGGCGGACACTGTCTTTCCGTTCCTCTTTGGCAAACATGGACTCCGCAGCTTCAAAGAATGTCTTCCTTTTCCTGCTTTCCTGTTCCATCAGAGCCTTCTCATAGGCATCTTTCTTGTTTCCTTCCAGGCGGCTGTCCTCGGGAGAAGGGATTTCCGTATTGAATCCCTGTCCTTTATCCTGCCGCTCCCGTTCCTGCCCGGAAGGTGAGAATATCAGATAGAAACTTCCCAGACACAGCAGAAACATCAGAGGATACACAACAAATCCGGCGCGTTTGCGTTTCTGTTCTTCACTCAGCGGCTTCCTGTCCTTTGAGGACCGGAGCCTGAACGGTTTCATCAGCCGTTCCATTACTTTCTTGACTTTTTCTTTCTCCATTTCTTACAATAGATTGAATGAACTCCATACGGAGTGAATCCTTTTCCATAAATTCCATTCCGGACTCCCGGTTCTTACTGCCTATAAACGGTCTGCATGCCGTATAGACACATGCGGCGGCAAACGGGACAAACAGTATCCAGAGAACGGCCTTGCGCTGTTTAACGGTAAGTCTGTGGCAGAACCTCCTGAGTTGAAGGTCCGCCTGTCTCGTCAGGTTCCTTTTCATCGCTCTACGCTCCTTATGTCCTTGTTTTCCAGTATGGACAGATGTTCGATGATAAAGCCGTTGGGGTTGTCATCGGAACGGGACGTATTCTGAAGCTGGCAGTCAGTCACCAGCGAACGTTCCGTCACATTACTCTCACGGATAATCATCTGGCGGGCATACGTCCTGGCCCTGTAGGGGTAGCCGGAAAAGTCGCAGACCACGCTGTCCACCCGTACCACCTGGTTGATGTTGCCGGAAATGAGACGGTTATAATATCCTTTCTCGGCAAAATCCACATAGTAATGATAGGCGCTTTTGTCCGCCAGCTGCAAGGCACGGTTGATATTGTGCTCAATGGCATCCTTCTGTGGCGACAGCCCGAAAAAGAGCTCATGGAACCTTCTTACATGCTCCCTGGCTTCAGCCGGACGGTTCTGTGAAAGATCCTGCGAAAGGGCAAGCATCAGGGACTTGCCGCCATCGAGTACATAAATTTTCTCACGCTGTTTCTCCGCAAAGCGGTATGAGTTCCACAGGGCAAAGACGGTCACAAGCGTGCAGCATCCGACAAAGACCGCAAGCATCAGGCGTATCCGTCTGAAACTGCTTTCAATATTGGTCAGTGATTTGAATTCCATCTGTTTTCATGATTTTAATGTTCCTGTTCTGTTTATTTTCCACGCAGACGCCCTCCGATATTTCCCAGTCCGGAACCTGCAGCACCGGCTGCAAAGCCTCCGGCCTTGGTCGCGGTACGGTTGATGTTGCGGTTGTAGTTTCCGCCACCGCCTGCCTGCACAATCCATCCGGCCACGGTCGGTACGGTAAAATATCCGATGATACCTATCAGCATGAAGATCACATATACCGAATTGGAGTTGTCCAGCGAATAGTTCGGATTGTTCTGGAGCTCCAGGATGTCGTTCTGCAGCATAAGTACCTGAATCTTGGCCAGCATACAGCTGAAAAGGTCACTCACGGGAAGCCACAGATAGACGGAAATGTAACGTGTGAACCACTGGCTGAGCGTGGACTGGAAACCGTCCCACACACTGAAGGCAAAGGCAATGGGACCAAGGATGGACAATACAACCAGAAAAAAGGTCCTTACCGTATCTATAAGCAGGGATGCCGCGGCAAAAAGCAGTTCCAGCAGACTGCGGAAGGCGTCACGGATATTCTTTTCCAGATTGTACATGCCCACTTCCATATACATGCCCATACGGGTTGCCATGGCATCGGGCGACCATCCGAGCTCGTCCAGCTGACGGTCAAACTCCTCATCGCTGACCAGATAGGCCGTTTCCGGATTACGGAGCATGGCTTCACGTTCCAGCCTGTCCTTCTGTTCACGGTACTGCTGCATGTCCATCGTCTGCCCCTCAAGCATCTTGTGGGTTCCCTGCACAATCGGACTCAGCACCGTATTCATCGTTCCGAGTACCAGAGTCGGGAAAAGCATGATGCAGATGCCTATCGCAAACGGGCGCAGAAGCGGATACACGTCTATCGGTTCGGCACGGGCAAGCGACTGCCAGACACGGACGGCCACATAGAACAGGGCACCGAGTCCGGCAAGTCCCTTGGCCACATCCAGCATATCCCCGCAAAGGGGCATCATTTCATTGTAAAGGCTCTCCAGAATGGTATGGAGATTCGAGAAATCCACGGATAACAATACCATAGGCTACCAGTATTTGGAGGTGTCATTGCCATAGAGTTTCAGGACACGGTCAAGGTCATTCTTCTTGCGGGCACGCAGGAAACTCACGGCTATATTCCTGTTCGTATAGTAATTCACGAGATTGCGGTAACGGCGCATACTGGCATAACAGTCATCCACCACGTCCATACGGTCCTTGTCGGTCATGGAAAAGGTGCTGACGTTGATTACCTGCCTGAGGTCCTGCAACACCCCGTTGCTCTCTTCCAGAAGTTTGGTATAACCGAAAGCGATGGCATCCAGCTCTTCGGGAGAAAAGTTCTCGTCACCCAGCATCTTCTGGAAATTGGTCACGTAGATTTCCGACACATCACCGACCATCAGGATAATCTCACTGACCTTACGGGCATCCTTCACCAGATTGTTGACGGACTTCAGGGCATCATAGTATTTCTTGTACTGCTGGTATATCTTCACCGTCTCCGCAAAATTCTGGGCGGTACTTGTCGCAGTTGAAGAGGTATGCACGATATTGTCCGACATGTTGATGATACTCTGGGCAAGGTTTCCCGGATCGGTCACCACCCACTGTGCCCGTATCTGTCCGGCAAGAAAAAAGGTTCCTGCACAAAGCAGCAGCAGTCTTTTTCTCATGGACGTACCTCCTTCCTTACATAGTCACCGTTCGGAGAAAAGGTCAATACGTCAGCCGCCTCATTGTAGGCGATGTCTATGCGGTAGCCGGTATTGATGAACAGGTTACCGTTTTCTTCCACCAGCAGATAGGTTTCCGGCTTCAGCTTCCGTGTCTTTCCGCTGCGGGCGAAGACCGTCACCTTGTAGGCGTCCCCTTCCTTATATATAAGGACATCGGGCTTGCCTTCCACACTGCTCCATGAACCGCACAGGCGGTCACAGTCCTTGAACCTGCTTTCACTACAGCTCTGTAGCAGCAATGATGCCGCCCCGATCAGGCAGGCGGCCAGTCTGTACAACTGTCTGTTTTTCATGTATTGTCTTTTTAATGATGTTGTTCTTGTTTTACTGAATCTCTCAAAGTCCCATCTTGCGTCTCTTTGGCTTCGGACTGACCGGGATGCGGACTTTTCCGGTCGGTCTGTCCTTACAGGCTGGCTGCCGACATTCCTTGCGGATAATGGTATCGTCCTTTTTGTTTGGGGACTTCAGGCCAACCATGGTTTCAAACCTGGCATAAAGTTCTTTATATGCCTTTTCTGCCTGTTGCCGCCTGATTTCATCCGGAGAATTCCGGTCAATGCCGTATTTCATGAGAAAACCGGAATTAATAAAAGGGCTGTCAATATTCTTCGGGTTGGCTATGAAACCTCCCAGCTTTTCCAGTTCCCCGTACAGCTTGTCGAGATACTGTACGGGAGGAGGGGAACAAAGCCGCTCGAAGACCTTCTCCACAGCATGTGTCAGTCTTACATCGACCTCCACGGCATCAGGTATCTCGCCTCTGAGCCTTCTTTCCCTGTAATCTTCCGGTTCCATACTTTCAAGCCGGTGATACAGCTCATAGTCTTCTGAAAATCCGTAATATTCACGGATATCCTTCGGTATGTCCCATCCGTTCATCAGGGACCGGTAGAGACATTCAATTATCTCCTTACGCTTCCTTTCATCCGATTCAAAACTGTCATTCATAACCGTTATGCTTTACCGTTTGACATTTTCCTTTCCCTTCTCATTTCCGCAATGCGTTTCACGGCCAGTTCCAGATTTCCGCCCAGTTCCTTGGTCAGCTTCTGCAATTCCAGCTTTTCCGACTCTTCCGTGGTATATACGTAGGCTAAGCACCCAGCGCCTTGTCATATTTCTATGGTAGGTTTCCGAGTACTCGCCTCCGAACCGGACTTACAAG
>ENA-UPWM01001108-UPWM01001108.1-human-gut-metagenome-genome-assembly--contig:-NODE-1108-length-12062-cov-11.165707_pt1 | contig 12062 bp, 5 predicted proteins | sample MGYA00250051_ERZ773379 | MGnify/ENA primary metagenome ERZ773379 (study PRJEB29103, sample SAMN06112020) | human gut metagenome | biome: human gut; feature: ankylosing spondylitis patient; material...
AGCAGTATCAGGGCGAGGCTTATTTCGCCCGTGCCCTGGCTTACTCAGAGTTGATCAAGTGTTTCTGCAAGGCTTACTCCGCCATCATATCCTCTCACATTATATTCATCGCCACTTTCTTTATCTATAATCTTGAATCCCGGACTATAATACAGCCATTGTGAATCCCAATAAACAGGTTGCACGAATGTCACTTTTGTATCCTTTTTTCTTCTTTCAATCGAATATAATGAAGGAGTTGTAGACATTCCGTTCTCATAAACTTTTCCAGGAACTACAGCGATACTGTCTTTCGGAAGCAAATAAGCTTGTGCACACAACTCTCTATCACGTTTCTTTTTTTGCTCATATTCTTTCATTGCTTGTTCGTGCTCAACCATTTGTTTATCCATTCCCGATCTCACCTCTCTAAACATCTCTGTTTGGAGTTCCTGTACCAACAATGGCATTGCTTCACGCATCACAGCCAATGAACTTTCTTTATATTTCCTGCCGGCAGGAGATTCATAAAACGCGGCAATTGCTTTCAAATCTTCCAATGTCAAATGTTTCTTATAAGCAGGCATACACAGTTCAATCACCCTATTTTCTATTTTTTCTTTCCAGTCTTTAGCAAAATCGTTCCAGTAGGCATCATCTTTTCCCGGTGCATTAAGTTTCATCACAGAAAGCATTTTCGGATAAAGATCGTCCGTAGCAGCCGAAGCACCGGAAAGCTTCATCATCTTCTTTAATGTCTCTTCATATTCATCTGTCGCATTCGTGGTTTGTGCAAAGACCGGAAAAGTTAGAGTAAGCAGTGTAATTACACACACAATTACTCGGGAAGGAAATAAGTTTTTCATAAGCATCAAATTTTCTTTATTAAACAAATGTTCTAAACATATTATCATATTTTCTATTCTTAGTCCAGTCGTATCATGAGTTTCTTTAGAATCATACCACCAGAATAATTAAATACGCTTCATATTTCATTAGTATGCAATTTTAATAACCAACAATATCCGCCAAACGATCCTAAAAAGAATATTTCTTATAAAGATATGCAATATTTAATTATTACGCAAGGAAATGTTATATAGTTTCCATTAATTTCTCCTGCTATTACAACATATAGATAAACCTCTGCTGTCCGTTATCATCTACATAGAATGGAAGTTCCTCTTTGCCTTTCGTTAGATTCCTGAGCCATAAAAGCGAACCGAACGGAACGCCGACCGTAATATAATTACACTTAGCCTGTTGACTCAGGATTTTTTTCCATTCACCATTGTCCCAATATAACAATTCATATTGATTACCTACAACAATGCCATTGTCAGCATTCAGTGGCATCATTCTTACTTTTGTAACAAACTGAGGTTCCCTCAACATAAAATGTATAGTTGGGTAAAACAGCAAAAAGTTGCTGTCTACATCTTCCGCCACCAGTACTGTTCTTCTTTGCAATACTTTTCTCGGTTCCGTACTCCCTGATTCCGGACACTTCGTAGCCTTTTCGGATTCCGGACATTTTTTACCCGCCTTATAAGGAATCGTAAAACGAAAAGTAGAACCTTCATTCAGTTTGGATTCCGCAGTAATCTCTCCACCTAATTTTTCTACAATCACCCTACAAATCGCAAGCCCCAAACCTGTTCCCTGAACAAAAGTATTCAGTTTCACGAAACGCTCAAAAATCATTTTAATCTTCTCCTCGGAGATACCCATTCCCGTATCTTTTACATAAAAATCAATATACTCCTCCCTCACTTCAAAACCAAAACGGATTTCCCCTTTGAAAGTAAATTTTATAGCATTGGTTATCAAATTTGTAACAACTTGCATAATTCGGTTCTGATCTTCATTGATTATCAAACTGGTGTCTTTATTGTCTAATATCAAAACAACCCCAGTCTGCACCCGATCCTTATGCATCTCATACACATTACGGCACAATTCTCCCAAATCCATTGGATATCTGATGTATTCCAATGTACCCGCCTCTATTTTTGCCAAATCAAGAATGTCATTGATTAATTGCAACAATATTTCCGAATTCTGGTTGATGATGTCCGAATAAAGTTTTTCATCCTCTGCATTATCCGCTATAGTCATCAAACGGGAGAAACCTACTATTGCATTCAGAGGAGTACGGATTTCATGACTCATATTGGCTAGAAAGGCTGTTTTCAGCCTATCGGACTGCTCAGCCTTGATACGGGCCTGAACCAGTTCTTGCTCTATGTTCTGCATATTGGTAATATCCCACGAAATGCCGATAATAAGCGGTGCACGCCCTTCCAGAGGAACTAATGTTTTTAAAGTCTGCACGATACGGGTCTCGCCTGTAGCCGTCACATACGTTTCCTGCATTTCCATGCGCTCGCGGGTACGGATCAATTCCAAATCATCCCGATGAAACTTCTCCGCATTCTCATGTTCGGGAAACACTTCAAAATCAGTATGGCCCAATGCTTTGGAAGCAGGAATTTTAGAGTGGCTGGCAAACGCCTTGTTCCAATAAAGATATCGGAAATCATCTTCAGGGTCCTTCACAAACAAATAAACAGGAATATTATTCAGTATGGCATCCATCAGATAATTCAGTTCACGCAATTCGTCACGGTTCTTGATAACATCCGTTATATCCTGTGTAAAAAACCAAATCATTTCCTCGCCCTGATTTTGAATCATAAAGGCCGAAACCTGATGAACACGAAGTTTTGTTTCTCCCACACGGGTATATTTGGCACGATAAGCAAAATTACCTCCATTATCACGAATCTCTTGAACACGTTTATCAAATATTTCTTTGGTATTCAGAGAAACAGATAAATCATAAACCTTCTGTGTTCCCAGCTCCTCTTTCACTCCATATTCCTCAATAAACTGCCGGTTGGCATAAACTAAGGTTCCGTCAGCCGATACAGCCAGAATACTATCACTGACCTTATCCAGTACCCGTTTAAATATTTCCAGGTTCTGCTGTGTGGCAACTCTTTCACTAATATCACGACACATTATCAGCACATATTCATCATCCAATGGGAAAATACGGTTTTCATAATAATGATGTTCTCCGTTTACATCCAGTTCATGATGGGCCGTAGATCCTCTACCGGTAGTAATTACTTTCAGAAGATTATTATGAATATTATGATAGGCCTCTTTAGGAACCATCTCACGCATGGACATTCCTTTAAAGGTTTCATTTGAAACACCTACATGATTGGTTTCCTCATTAGAAACAACCTCAATGCCCGTTTCTTCATGATTGAAAACCGTCAACATATCCGGTAACGAATCAAGGATCTTTACTGCATATTTTTCTTTGAAACTAATGTTATCAGAGCCATGCTCCAAAGCGGACAATTTTTCTTTCAACAACCTGTTCTCCTCTCTCAAAGAGGCAAGTTCTTGCTCCACTATTTTAAGCTTGTGTTCACAATCCATATTTATTGAAAATCTTTAGGATTCCTAATCTTACAAATTTAAGAAACTTTTTGTGAATCAAGAAAGAATAGTGAATTATTTTTTAATAATGAGAAGAAGGAGGGGGATTAGTGGTGAGTAGTGAATGATGAGTGATTAGCGATTAATAGTTAGTAGTTAATGAGTTGCGCTATCATCCCGCAAGGTCATTAACCACTAACCACTAATCTAATAACTAGTATTCCGACCAGCTTTTGATAGCGATATCGTTTATCGTCATGGTACAGAAAGCATTGATAAACGCACTTGCCAGACGAGCATTGGTAATCAAGGGCACATTCAGGTCGATAGCGGCACGACGGATCTTGTATCCATTGTCCAACTCCCCGGCTGTCAGGTTCTTCGGGATATTGACTACCATGTCTATCTCTTTCCGGTGCAACATATCCAGTGCCTGAGGTTTCCCTTCCTCACTGGGCCAATACACGCGGGTATTTTCCACCCCGTTCTCGGTCAGGAAGTGGGATGAGCCTCCGGTGGCATAAAGTTTATAACCTTTCTTCTGCAACATACGGGCCGCTTCCAAGGTATCCGCTTTCTGCTTGGCATTACCTGTAGAAAGCAACACGCTCTTTTCCGGAATACGATACCCCACAGACAGCATCGCCTTCAATACGGCACACGAAGTATCCGTACCGATGCAGCCTACTTCACCGGTAGAGGCCATGTCTACCCCCAATACCGGATCGGCTTTCTGCAAACGGTTGAAAGAGAACTGGCTGGCCTTAATACCCACATAATCCAACTCGAAAAGATTCTTATTCGGTTTCTCAACCGGCAGTCCGAGCATCACTTTGGTAGCCAGTTCAATAAAATTGATTTTCAGCACCTTGCTGACAAAGGGGAAGCTGCGTGAAGCACGAAGGTTACATTCAATCACCTTGATATCGTTATCCTTTGCCAGATATTGGATATTGAACGGACCGGAGATATTCAATTCCTTGGCTATCTGACGGGAGATGCGCTTGATGCGGCGCACCGTTTCCACATACAACTTTTGCGGTGGGAACTGGATAGTGGCATCGCCTGAATGCACTCCGGCATACTCAATGTGCTCACTGATAGCATATGCCACAATCTCACCATTCTGAGCCACAGCGTCCATTTCCACTTCCTTGGCGTGCTCGATGAACTGGCTCACCACTACCGGATGCTTTTTCGATACATTGGCAGCCAGTTTCAGGAAGCGTTCCAACTCTTCTTGATTGGAGCAGACATTCATGGCCGCACCACTCAGCACATACGAGGGACGTACCAAAACAGGGAAGCCTACCTTGTCAATAAAGGCATGGATGTCTTCCATAGAAGTCAATGCGCTCCATTCGGGCTGATCCACTCCGATGCGGTCCAGCATGGCCGAGAATTTATCCCGGTCTTCGGCATTGTCAATGCTCTTGGCACTGGTACCGAGGATATTTACATTTTGCGCATCCAGACGGAGAGCCAGATTGTTAGGAATCTGGCCACCGGTAGATACAATGACTCCGTGAGGATTCTCCAGTTCGAGAATATCCATCACACGCTCGAAAGTCAGCTCGTCAAAGTACAGACGGTCGCACATATCATAGTCGGTAGAAACCGTTTCGGGATTATAATTAATCATGACACTGCGGTAACCCTCCTTACGGATAGTCTGCAAAGCCTGCACACCACACCAGTCAAATTCCACCGACGAACCGATGCGGTAAGCGCCTGAACCCAGTACCACGATGGATTTATGGTCGCCTAAGTACTTTACGTCATTGGCCACACCGCTATACGTCAAATACAGATAGTTGGTCTGTGCAGGGTACTCGGCCGCCAAGGTATCGATTTGTTTCACCACCGGAAGGATTCCCACCTGCTTGCGATGATTACGCACATACAGAATACCGTCTTCCATATCTCCTTCGTAGCCAATGGCACGGGCTATCTGGAAATCGGAGAATCCCTGCACTTTCGCCTTGCGGAGCAATTCGTCCGGCATATCGGTAATCTGCTTGTGGTTATTGCCCCATTCGTGCATCTCTTTAGAAGTGTCCATGATGTGCTGCAATTTCTGCAAGAACCATTTGTCAATCTTGGTCAGCTCATGAATCTGGTCTACCGTGTAACCTGCACGCATGGCTTTGCTGATCACGAAAATACGTTTGTCCGTCGGCTCACGAAGGGCTTTGTCCACGTCTTCTATAACCAATTCCTTATTCTCTACGAAACCATGCATTCCCTGACCAATCATGCGCAAACCTTTCTGAATGGCTTCTTCGAAAGTACGTCCGATAGCCATCACCTCGCCCACCGATTTCATGGACGAGCCCAGTTCACAGTCCACACCGTGGAACTTGCCCAAGTCCCAACGGGGAATCTTGCACACCACATAGTCCAGTGCAGGCTCGAAGAAGGCACTGGTGGTCTTTGTCACCGAGTTTTTCAAGTCGAACAACCCATATCCCAAGCCTAATTTGGCGGCAACGAAAGCCAACGGATAGCCGGTAGCCTTGGAAGCCAATGCAGACGAACGCGAAAGACGGGCGTTGACCTCAATGACACGGTAATCTTCCGATTCGGGATCGAAGGCATACTGTACATTGCATTCGCCCACAATGCCGATATGGCGGATGATACGGATAGCCAGTTCACGAAGTTTATGATACTCGGCATTGGTCAGTGTCTGCGAAGGGGCGATCACGATAGACTCGCCGGTATGGATACCCAGCGGGTCGAAGTTCTCCATGTTACATACAGTGATGCAGTTATCATAACGGTCACGGACCACTTCATACTCCACCTCCTTCCAGCCTTTCAAACTCTTTTCCACCAATACCTGCGGCGAGAAAGAGAAGGCCTTTTCAGCCAGAACATTCAGTTCCTCTTCATTGTCACAGAAACCTGAGCCCAAACCACCCAATGCATAGGCGGCACGGATAATGACCGGATAACCTAATTCTTTAGCGGCGCGACGGGCATCTTCCAGATTTTCCACCGCTTCGCTCTTGATGGTCTTGACATTGATTTCATTCAGTTTTTCTACAAACAATTCACGGTCTTCAGTATCCATGATGGCCTGCACGGGAGTACCCAACACACGGACATTGTATTTTTCGAAGATACCTGCTTTGTACAGTGCCACCCCACAGTTCAAGGCAGTCTGTCCGCCGAAAGACAGGAGCACGCCGTCCGGACGTTCCTTTTCTATCACCTTCTCTACAAAATAAGGAGTAACGGGCAGGAAATAAATCTGGTCTGCCACCCCTTCGCTGGTCTGCACGGTAGCGATGTTCGGGTTGATCAGAACCGTTTCAATCCCTTCCTCCTTCAAGGCTTTCAATGCTTGCGAACCCGAATAGTCGAACTCTCCGGCCTCGCCAATCTTCAAGGCACCGGAACCTAATAACAATACTTTCTTTATTTCGTCTTTCATACTTGTTCTTTTTAATACACGGTTTATAACAACTTCACAAACTCATCAAACAGGAACTCGGTATCCGTAGGTCCCGATGCAGCTTCCGGATGGAACTGTGCCGAGAACCAAGGTTTGGTTTTATGCCTGATACCCTCGTTGGAACCGTCATTCATATTGATGAACAGCGGTTCCCAATCGGTTCCCAATGTATTATTATCTACCGCATAACCGTGGTTCTGACTGGTAATGAAACAACGTTCCGTTCCTATCATGCGCACCGGTTGGTTATGGCTGCGATGACCGTATTTCAATTTATAGATGGTAGCGCCTCCTGCTTTGGAAAGCAACTGATTCCCCATACAAATGCCGAAGATAGGCTTGTCGCTCAGGCTCATCGCCTTGCGGATATGCTGTACCGCCTCATCGCAAGTATCCGGATCACCCGGACCGTTCGAAATAAACAATCCGTCATACTCCATCCCTGTAAAGTCATGGTTCCAAGGAACACGGATCACTTCCACATCCCGTTTCAGTAAGCAACGGATAATATTTGTCTTTACACCACAATCCACCAACACCACTTTTTTCTTACCTGCACCTTCATTATAACGAATGACTTCCTTACACGATACTTTATCTACATAATTGATACCTGCATACGTTGCTTCGGGCACATTGCCGGGTTCATCATCAAATACGATTTTCCCCATCATTACCCCATGTTCGCGAAGAACTTTGGTCAGTTCACGGGTATCGATGCCTGTAATGCCCGGCACTTGCTCACGCTTCAGCCAGTCGGCCAGACTTTCTTTCGCATTCCAGTGACTGTATTCTTCACTGTAATCACTTACAATAATCGCTTCGGCATGGATACGTTCACTTTCCATAAAAGTAGCCAAGCCATTGGGTTCGATAGTAAAGGGAGGTACCCCGTAGTTACCGACCAACGGATAAGTTAAGGTCATCAGCTGCCCCGCGTATGAAGGGTCTGTCAAACTCTCAGGATAACCGGTCATAGCGGTATTAAACACCACTTCGCCGGCTACCGGTTTCTCATAACCGAACGACTTGCCCGGGAAACGGCTCCCGTCGTCGAGGATCAATGTTACATTTCTCATCTAATCTATCTTGAATGGTTGTTCTTTAGAATTGATAAACTTTTTCTATATAGTCTATAAACGCCTGGTTCACCAGCTTCACTCCACCCGGAGTAGGATAATCCCCACTGAAATACCAGTCGCCCGTATGGTTGGGACACGCTTCATGCAATCCTTCCAGTGTCTGATAAACGATTTCCACTTTCGCCTGCGTACCCTTCGGAGTGAGAAGTTCCACCATTTTTGCCGCAATCTCCTCATTAGTGAAAGGGGCATAAATTTCTTTCACATAATTCACCATCTGCTCTTTGGGTAACCCCACCTGGTCTTTCGATTTGTTGTAAGCACGGGCTATCACATCTTTCATATCCCGTTCTTTCAATAAATCGATAGCAGCCTTGAAAGCGATAAACTGATCCATACTGGCCATATCAATACCATAATAATCAGGATAACGCACCTGTGGCGAAGAAGAAACAATGACGATTTTCTTCGGATGCAGGCGGTCGAGGATGCCGATAATGCTCTGTCTTAACGTAGTTCCCCGGACGATGCTGTCATCAATAATCACCAGATTATCCACATGAGGCACAAGGCTTCCATAAGTGATATCATACACATGGGCAGCCAAATCATTCCGACTGTTGCCTTCGGCGATAAAGGTACGCAACTTGATATCCTTGATGGCTACTTTCTCGCTACGGATACGCCTGGACAGGATTTTTTCCAGTTCCTCGTGATTGGGATGATGCCCCAAAGCCTCTATCTTCTTTACTTTCAGTTCATTCAGATAATTGTCGAATCCTTCCAGCAGTCCATAGAAAGCCACTTCCGCCGTATTGGGTATAAAAGAGAATACGGTATGCTCCACATCATAGTCTACCGCTTTCAAAATAGGATTCACCAGTTTTTCGCCCAGCTGTTTTCTTTCCTTATAAATATCCATGTCACTTCCCCGGCTGAAATAGATACGTTCGAAGGAACAGGCTTTCTTCTCTTTCGCCCGGTTGATCTGTGCCAGACGCATCTTTCCAGTCTTGCTTATAAGGATAGCCTGTCCCGGTTGCAATTCATTGATGCTTCCGGCAGATACATTCAAGGCAGTCTGAATGACAGGGCGCTCGGATGCCAATACCATGATTTCATCGTCCATGTACCAGAAAGCCGGACGAATGCCCCACGGATCGCGCACCGCAAAAGACTCACCGCTACCGGTCATACCGCAGATCACATAGCCTCCATCCCACTCCTTGCTCGAAGTCTTGAGGACATTGCCCAGATCAATGCGGTCTTCTATAGCGTGAGTGATATCCATGCCTTTCAGACCTTCCTTCTCACATTCCACATAGAGGCGCTCCACCTCGCGATCCAAACGGTGCCCCACTTGTTCCAGCATAATATATGTGTCGGCATATTTACGCGGATGCTGGCCGTCGGCAGTGATACGTGCGAAAATCTCATCCACATTGGTCATGTTGAAATTGCCGCACAACGCCAAATTCTTGGCACGCCAGTTGTTACGGCGCAAGAACGGATGCACGTAGGAGATACCGCTTTTTCCGGTAGTGGAATAACGCAAATGCCCCATATATACCTCTCCGGCAAAGGGAAGGCATTTCTTGGCGTATCCGGCATCATGCAATTGTTCAGGCGCCAAATCCTTGAAATGATTTTGCACCGTACCGAATATCTCTGTTATCGCCCCTGAACCTAAAGCTCTTTCACGGAACATATATTCTTCACCGGGATTGGCCTCCAGTTTGACACAGGCCAGCCCGGCGCCTTCCTGTCCGCGGTTATGTTGTTTTTCCATCAGCAGATACAGCTTGTTCAAGCCATACATCCAGGTTCCATACTTTTCCTGATAATATTCCAGCGGTTTCAGCAGTCGTATCATAGCGACTCCACATTCATGCTTTAACGGTTCCATGCTCTCTCTTTACTACTTAAATTAATAGTTCATTTTCAGATTCTTATAAAAACATCCCAAAGGTATGACAAGACCTTCTGTCATTTTTCCAAACTTACTTACGGTACATCTTTCAAGAATTATGCCGGAAACTTCCTGCATAATCTCCGGCAGCATTGCCTTCTATTCTACTGTTACCGACTTCGCCAGATTTCGTGGCTGATCCACATTCTTCCCTTTGCAAATGGCTACATGATAGGCCAATAACTGTAAGGGGACCGTAGCTATCAACGGTTCGAGGCACTCTAATGTTTCGGGCAACTCAATGCAATCATCGGCCAACTTACTGATTACCGTATCTCCTTCTGTGACCAAAGCGATTACTTTTCCCTTCCGCGCCTTGATTTCCTGTATGTTACTCATTATCTTTTCATACATCGCATTATGCGTAGCTACCACCACAACAGGCATTTCGGCATCAATCAATGCGATAGGTCCATGTTTCATCTCAGCGGCGGGATAGCCTTCAGCGTGAATATAAGATATCTCCTTCAACTTTAACGCGCCTTCCAAAGCTACCGGGAAACTGTACCCCCGCCCCAAATAGAGGAAATTATGTGCATAGGTGAAAATACGCGACAGTTCCGCTATTTTAGGATTACTGATCAATATCTTTTTTATTTTAGCCGGAATCACAGTCAATTCCCGGATCACTTCCAGGTATTTCTCATCTGCCATACTCCCTTTCTCTTTTGCCAGTGTCAGCGCCAGCATGGTAAGCACGGTTACCTGTCCGGTAAATGCCTTGGTGGACGCCACTCCTATCTCCGGTCCTACATGAATATAAGAACCGGTATCTGTAATGCGCGGAATGGATGAACCTACCGCATTGCATATACCATAGATAAAAGCTCCTTTCTCTTTCGCCAGTTCTATGGCAGCCAATGTATCGGCCGTTTCACCCGATTGCGAGATAGCTATTACCACATCGTCTTCATGAATCACCGGATCACGATAGCGGAACTCGGAGGCATATTCCACTTCTACCGGAATACGGCAGAAACTTTCTATCAGTTGTTTCCCTATCAATCCGGCATGCCACGAAGTTCCGCAAGCCACAATTACAAAGCGACGGGCCTTGAGCAAACGTTCCTTATGATCAATAACCGCCGACAGTACTACTTTATCACCGTCCGCATTGATGCGTCCACGCATACAGTCGTTAATACAATCGGGTTGTTCGAATATCTCCTTCAACATGAAATGCGGGTATCCCCCTTTCTCCAGTTGTCCCAGATTCATTTCCACCGTACGTACTTCGGGATTTTGAAGCACGTTGTCCAGATTGACGACTTCCAATGTCTTGTCTCTGCGAATCACCGCTATCTCCCCATCTTGCAGATACACCACTTTATCCGTATACTCTACAATCGGAGTAGCATCCGAAGCCAGAAAGAATTCATCCTTCCCTATCCCTACCACCAGCGGACTGCTTTTGCGTGCTGCAATAATCTCATCGGGATTATTCTTGTCGAGCACCGCTATAGCGTATGCGCCAATCACCTCATGCAGAGCCAACTGAACGGCAGTAAGTAAATCTAAATGGTTGGAAAGTTGGAAAAATTCAATTAACTGTACGAGAACTTCGGTATCTGTACTACTTTTAAAGATGAACCCTTTTTTTTGTAGCTTTTCTTTCAGGGTAGCGTAGTTTTCAATAATACCATTGTGGATAAGAGCTAGATTCTTTGAAGAAGAAAAATGAGGATGAGCGTTAGCCTGACAAGGCTCTCCGTGGGTGGCCCATCGGGTGTGGGCAATACCAATTGTACCGGAAACGTCTTTTTGGGAAACAAAAGCCTCTAGGTCTGAAACCTTTCCTTTCGTTTTATAAACGTTCAACCTCCTTTTTTTGTCTATCAATGCGACTCCTGCGCTATCATAGCCCCGGTATTCCAACCGCTTCAGGCCTTTTATGAGAACAGGGTAAGCATCTCGTTTTCCAATATAGCCTACTATTCCACACATAATCTACTAAGTATATGTTCTGATTCGACTGCAAAGATACAAATATCAATTAACATAAATGCAATAAAAAACCATAAATAATTGACGAAAGCGATAAAAAAGTAAGAATAAAAATCGAAAAGAAATATTTTATTCGTTTTTTTAATAAATATGAAAACTTACAGTATGATAT
>ENA-UPWM01001109-UPWM01001109.1-human-gut-metagenome-genome-assembly--contig:-NODE-1109-length-12062-cov-4.955444_pt1 | contig 12062 bp, 8 predicted proteins | sample MGYA00250051_ERZ773379 | MGnify/ENA primary metagenome ERZ773379 (study PRJEB29103, sample SAMN06112020) | human gut metagenome | biome: human gut; feature: ankylosing spondylitis patient; material...
ATATTAAAGAAATATTTTTTCTTCCAAGTTCGATAGAACTGGACGCATTATTGGAAGAAAGTTGGAAGGAAAGAGAGGGATTGTTGACGCGAGCTCAAATTGAGGAGCAACTTGCCATTCCTCGTATAACCACAAACTATTGGCTGAATAAGCTAAAGGACAAGCAGCAGATCATCCGGGAAGGTTCCGGCAGAAACACTCGCTATGTGGTTTGCCTGCCCGAATCAGAAAAGCCGCCGGTGGAAGATTGACTGAAAGGTCACAATTTCCGGCAGTTTGCTTTGGGCAAAAAATGAGCGGCAGTTCACAAAGTAAATGCCGCTCGGGAGGAAAATTGCACCCGTTTCGCAACGGAAGCGGGTGTTTGTGAGAGTTGGTTAGTCTTCTTCAGCCTTAAGACTGAACTTGGAGGCAAGTTCGGCCTGCTTCTGGGACGGAACGGGTTGATAGCCCGACAGATCCATCGAGAAGGCGCCGGCGCCCTGCGTGAGGGCATGCAGACGCGTAGCGTAATTTTCCAGTTCAGCCAGAGGAACCTGAGCGCGGATTTCCATCATGCCGCCCGGGAGATTATCCGTGCCGACAATCTGGCCGCGACGGCTTGCGAGGTCGCCGGTGATGTCGCCCATGTAGCCGTCGGGAGCCGTGATGATCATTTCCACGATCGGTTCGAGCACCTGGGGCGAGGCCTTAGCAAGCGCATCGAGCATGGCCTTGCGGCCGGCCGAAACGAAGGCCACTTCCTTGGAATCCACTGGGTGGTACTTGCCGTCGTAGACCGTTACCTTGATGTCTTCGATCGGGTAACCGGCAACGAAGCCCGTGGCGAGCACTTCGCGCACGCCCTTTTCCACGGCCGGGATCAGGTTGAACGGAATGGCGCCGCCCTTGACTTCATCGGCAAAGACAAAGCCTTCGCCGCGCGGCAGCGGCTCGACGCGCAGATAGACTTCACCGAACTGACCGGCACCGCCCGTTTGCTTCTTGTGACGAGCATGGCCTTCGGCCGAACCCGAAATCGTTTCGCGGTAGGGTACGGACGGCGTCTTGGTCGTCACTTCAAGCTTGAACTGTTCCTTCATGCGTTCGAGCACCGTACGCACATGCATTTCCGTCAGACCGCGCAGCACCGTTTCGTTCAGAACGACGTCGTGGTCGACCGAAAGCGTCGGGTCTTCAGCAAGCATCTTGCCGAGCACTTCGCTCATGCGGCCTTCGTCGCCGCGGCGGGCCGGAGCGATCGCCAAGCCGAGCATGGGCTTGGGGAAGGGCAGAGGCCGCATGCGGATGTCGAGGTTCGGGTCGGAATGCAGGATGCAACCGTAGGTGAGTTCGTCGATCTTGTTGAGAGCGCCGATGTCGCCGGGGTGCAGTTCGTCGGTTTCAAACGTGTTTTTGCCCTGCAGAATCAACGGACGGGCAGCCTTGATGGGCTTCTTGTTGTCGTTGACGTACAGAGTGGAACCGGCAGTGATGCAACCCTGATGTACGCGGAAGACGCCGATCTTGCCGACGAACGGGTCGCTCACGACCTTGAAGACGTGAGCCACAACGGGCAGAGTCTTGTCGGGCTGAGTCTGGTAGGGAGCGCCTTCCTTGTCGATGAACTGAGCATCGTTGGCTTCGCTCGGAGAGGGCAGGTGGCGGATGATCACCTTCATGAAGTCGCGAATGCCGATGAGGTTCTTCGCAGAGGTGAAGGGATCTTTCGGAGAGTCGTGAAAGTAATTTTTTGCCGCCTGTGCCTGCGGCTCCCGTCCCGCGCTGTCCACATCCAGCACCAAGTCGAAAAAGTGTTGGATCTGCTGCTGGTACAGCGGAAGCTGTTCAGGGAGCTGGCGCAGCTCGTCCAGCATTTGCGCATCCTCCGCGCTGCCCCGGTCACCATAAATCCCAATTCTGGAGAAACGGTCATACCAACGCACATACAGAAACTCCAGATAGATATGTCGACTTTTCAGTTGGCTCAGTTCCACTATGGCATCTGTGCCAGCCTGCCGGTCATCCTCAACGATCAACCGCCTCCAACGATCTGCGATCCGTTGGAGAGAGGGTGTCAACTCCCTATAATCCATCTCCAGAAAGGTGAGCAGGCTTTCCAAAAAGGGAAATTCCCCCTGGACGTCCGGAACGCCTTGCGTACCAAGGGAATCATACTGGAAAATCTCTCTGCCCTCAGAGAAGTACATTTTGGCATACCACATGGCAGATCACCTCAAAATAGACAATCGTAATATAGAAATATAGACAGTCTTGACAAGGGATGAAAAGTATGTTACCATACGATCACGGAAAGACTGTCAAAAGTAATTTACAGTTAGTCTAACACGGAGACTGCGGATTGTCAATGAAAAAGACGGTCACAAATCCGAAAAAGCACCTCGACAACTGAATACCCATCACCGGAGATGATACACGCCGGAGAAGTAACGCCAGGACGCCGCGGCAAAGCGGTCGAGCGTACCAAGGCAGCGAAAACGCCGTGCAGGTCAAACAAGGCCGCAGGGCAGGAACGGGTACGGTGCGTGGCAGAAGATCGTTAAGAAAGGGGGGATCGGTATCTATCGTTCCTGCAAAAAGGAAAACCGCTGAACTGTTGCAGCAGTCCAGCGGCGCGCCGCGTTTCGGAAAACGCAGACTCCATCTGCAAACAGTCTAACAGAGGGACCTCCGAAACGCAAGTAATTTTTCTCTGAATTCTATTGGAGGTAACGATTTTGAAAATATCAACCTATCACAGCTACGATGAATTGCCGCTGTTCCTCAACGCGGAACTGGTGGCAAAGGTGCTGGGCGTGTCCATCTCCAGTGCCTACGAGCTGATGCACGAAGAAGTATTTCCGTCTGTGCGCATCGGCAGTCGGTTCGTGGTGCCCAAGGATAAATTCCAACAGTGGGTAGAGCGGCAGACTGGAGGTGCCAGATGAGAACTTGGACAAAGCGCGACCCGGTCAAGAACTATTTTCCTCTGCCCAATGAGATCTATCAGTTGGGTCTGTCTCACAGTGCGATCGCTGTCTACGGTTACCTGCTCCGCATCGAAGACCGCAGAACCTACCAGTGCCATCCCAGCTACGCCACCATCGGCAAGGCGGTGGGCATGAGCCGCAACACCGTGCGGAAGTACGTGCAGGAGTTGGAGGAACGCGGACTCATCCGCACCGAGCGCACCAGCATTATCACGCGGGACGGGCGCAAGCAAAACGGAAGTCTGCTCTACACGATCCTGCCCATCCAGTTTTCCATCGACCAGTTTTATCAGCGGCAGATGGATGCTGTGGACAGGGGCATATCCGGGTCACGGAGAAGCACCCTTATTCCTTGGAGAAAGGCGATAGCTACGAGCGGGAGACGAAGGTATTCTACCAAGTCGTGACCGCCACCTGCGAGTCTATCGTAGAAGTCTGGAAAGCTTACCAGAATGCTTTGGAAGGATCAGGCGAGAATATCTTGAACGAGATCCCTTCCGAACGAGACGACCTGCCCCAGTTCGTCTACGATCGTTTCCCGGTAATCAAGGATTTCCCGATCCCCTTCGGGACGGATCTGGATGACATCCCCTTGGAAGCTTCCGTCGCCGACCGCAAGGATGAGCTACAGCTGATCGTACAAGAGCCTTTTACCCGCAACTTTATCCGGTCGAGGGTAGCCAACTCCTTCATGTTCCTGATCGGTACGCCGATCCATAGCAACCGGGACGGTGTCATGACGTATGGCGGTCGCTTGAACGTCAGCATGATCAATTGGCATAAGTTCGGGAAAGGGAAAGGCATGATCATGGAGCCGGGTGACATCGCTCATTGGGTATCCCCTACGATCTCCGGTTATTATATGCACGCCCCTTCCTCCTCCTACACGATCAAGAACTGGAACGTGAAGGCGGGCGCCAATTATAACATGGATATATTCGTTTCCCCGAAACGTTTCCTCGGCTTGTATAGTTATTTCGAGATGGGTATAGACCGCCGTAATGACGAGACCCGTTTCTTGGTAGCTCCCTCGGTCGGTATCCAGCTAGGTTCTCTGATCGGTGTCCATAATTTCAATATGCCGGGATGGTTACGCATCCCGTTGGGAATTATCCTCCCCTTGAAATTCGCCGTCACTTGCAATAAGGTGGCCGGCCGTCCCGTAGAATGGATCAGCAATATGGAGGTGGATATATTGTTCTAGGAAACACCTTGATTCATGCCTATATAGGTAAGAGGCCACACGGATATCGGTGTAACCCCTTACCTATATAGGCACAGGGCCACGCCGATACTCGCGTAGGGTCATACGTATATTCGTGTGATCTCATCGATTTCACCGAACTCGATCAAGGCGTTAAACAGACGGATCCGGGTATACTTAGGCAGATCCTCTACCGGGATATCCTCGGCCTGTACCAAGCCTTTATCCAATAAGTAAGCACGCATCGTACCACATAACAAAGGGCGTGCGGGAGTGATCCAAGAGGTGCCATTCCAAAGGGCGACATTACAAATGGAAGTATCGGTCAGCAAACCGTCACGGATTATCAAGATATCGTCATGTCCCGCTCGTTGGGCGAATAAATCATTTAGGCATTGACGATCCGTACTCTTATAGGAATAATCGATCTCATCGCATGTAACCAATCGCAAGGAATGAACCGGACGCATACGGTAAGGAACGTATTCTACCTTTAAGACCTCGCGGGTATATTCCACCCGGCATTTGGTACGTTCTTGATGAGGCCCCGGATGAATATAACCCGCGAGATCAATTTCTTCTCTCGCTCCGAATAGCTCCCTGCGGGTACGGTTCATCCGGGCATTATGGTACGGAAGGTTATGTATCCGTCCCTTCTCGATACGGATCGTCTCCACAAACGGACTCCCAGATAAGGTCTCAATAGATGGGCACATATACTTTTTGTTTCATCTCGTTATACTCCGATCTCACCTCACTTTTAGAGGTGATTCCCCCACCGCTCTTGAAAATAAACGAACGGGGAGAGACTTGTTCCATAAAACGGATCATCACGGCGCTGTCTAAATCTTGGCCGTCAAAATACCCCATCACCCCCGTATAGAAGCCCCGCTCATAGGTTTCCGCCTCGGCGATGATCTCCAAGGTCTTTTTCTTGGGAGCGCCCGTGATGGAGCCGGCAGGCAAGAGGCTGAACAAAATCTCCCCGACATGGCCGTTCCATCCCTCCGGCAACCGGCCTCTTATCTCAGAGCTGACCTGCAACAAACTTCCGTTATGCGTACGCAATTCATCGATATAACGATACCGGGGAACACAAACCTCGGAGGCTACGATACTCAAGTCATTCCGGATCAAATCCACGATCGTGGCATGCTCCGCCGCTTCCTTGGGATCATCAAGGATACGTCTCCGGGCATCGGGCAGCGTAGCGTCGATCGTACCTTTCATGGGATACGAATAGATGAGACCATCCCGCGTCCGCACGAATATCTCCGGCGAGAATACCACGAAACGATCCCGCATCCAAAGCTTATACATCGCCTTGGAATGGTAAAAGATATCTTTCAAGGAGAGGTTCGTATATACCGGAGTAGCGCATGTCAAGTTTACCAAATAAGAATTACCCGCATGGATATGCCGGGAAACGGTCTCGAATGAATGGGCATACTCCTCGAAAGAAACATACGAGGGTTGCCATTCAACAGGTTCTCCGGATATAAGATGAGAGGAATCCCGCAAGTTACATTCATGATTTGTATTCGTAAAGCCGTTCAAATCGTACAATAACTCGGAGGGAGCGATCTCTTCCGGCCTCTCCACGTAGATCCGCTCTCGTTTATAATCAATGATAAAAAGGAAAGGCCGTCCCGCTTTCCCCATTTCGTTCATGCGGAAGACGGCCTCTTCTTGCGTGTATTCGGTCATTATACTAAAAATCGTTCTGTCAAACCACCAAACGCATCGATACGGCGATCCCGGAAGAAAGGCCACCAACGACGCACGTTCTCACCGCGAGTCTTGTCGATCTCTATCACACGTACCTCCTCCTCGTCATTCGGGAATACGGTTAATAGCTCACCTTGGGGACCGGCCACAAAACTGTTTCCCCAAAACCGGATACCGCCCGTTTGTCCCGAAGGGTCCGGCTCATGCCCGGTACGATTTACGGAAATGACCGGGAGTCCGTTCGCCACGGCATGTCCCCGCTGTATGGTCACCCACGCACCCAGCTGACGGTCCTTCTCTTCCTGCGTATCGCTACTTTCCCAGCCGATAGCAGTCGGATAGATCAACATCTCGGCACCACGCATAGCCATCAAACGGGCTGCTTCCGGATACCATTGATCCCAGCAAACCAACACACCAAGACGCCCCACAGAGGTATCGATAGGCTCAAAGCCTAAATCACCGGGGGTAAAATAGAATTTCTCGTAATAAGCGGGGTCATCCGGGATATGCATCTTGCGGTATTTTCCGGCGATCGTACCGTCTTTCTCCAAGACGACGGCCGTGTTATGGTACAGGCCCGGGGCACGCTTCTCGAAAAGGGAAAGCACCAAGACAATACCCAATTCTTTCGCCAAGGCACCGAAGATTTCCGTCGATGGGCCGGGGATCGTCTCTGCCAAGTCGAACATACTCGTATCTTCCGTCTGGCAGAAATACAGGCCGTTATGCAGTTCTTGCAAGACGACCAATTCCGCTCCCTCCCGGGCAGCTTTACGGATATTTACCTTTAGCTTCTCTATATTCGCCGCTCTATCAGCGGTATTCTTTTGTTGTATTAATCCTACTTTCATATTTAATTGGTTGTAGTTGTTATTCGATAAAGCCTTCTGGATACTGCATCGTTACACAATGCAGGGAACCGTGTTGCTTGATAAGCGGAAGGCAGTTGATGCCTATGATCTCACGGTCCGGGAACGCCTCCCGCAAAGCCGCTTTAGCGATCTCATCCTTCGGTGAGTCATAGAACGGAACCAATACGGCCCCATTCATGATCAAGAAATTAGCGTAGGTAGCGGGCAAGCGCTCCCCTTCCCATTCCACCTTATCGGCCATCGGAAGTGGAATCAGACGATAAGGCTCACCATTCGCCCTAGTAAACTCCTTGATCTCCTCCTCCATCGCCTTCAGTTCCTCATAATGCTCGTCTTCCTCATCCTCGCAGCGGACATAAGCGATCGTATCCTCGCTACAAAAACGGGCGAGCGTATCCACGTGGCTATCCGTATCGTCCCCGGCTAAATAACCGCTGGTAATCCAAAGGATACGATCCAAGCCAAATATGTCTTTCAAATAACGTTCCAATTCCTCTTGTTGCAAATACTCATTACGGTTTACGGATGCCAGACACTCAACGGTAGTCATCAACGTACCTTTCCCATCCGATTCGATACTACCGCCTTCCAGCACGAAAGGTTGCATATTAGCGGGCACCACCTCGTCGGAGAAGGTCTTCATATGACAAAGATTACGGGTAATCAAATTATCATGATTGGCGGCGAACTTCATTCCCCAGCCATTGAACACGAAATCATAAAGCATGGGCGTTCCCTCATCGAAGACGGAAATTCCCCCGTGATCCCGTGCCCACGTATCGTTTGTATCCATCTCACGGAAAATGATACGGTCGTAATCAACCTCACCCAATTGCTCACGTACGGCGGTCTCGTCCGGACAGACAATCAATAACTTCTCTCGCTTGATCACTTCCTTGGCGATAGCCACGAAGCAAGGAATCACCTCGTCCAATATCGGGGCCCAATCCGTATTCTCATGCGGCCACGTAAGCTGCACGGCACTTTGCGGATACCATTCCGCAGGTAATATCACGTTATGTTCCATATTTGAATTGTTTAAATTGTTTCACAAGCACGATCGCCGTCACGATCGCCGCCACCGTGTCGGCGATAGGCATACTGATCCAGACACCGAGAGTTCCGAATAACGGGGGGAGGATGATTAAACAGGGTATCAAGAAAAGCATCTGCCGGGTCAAGGAGAGAAAGATCGCTTTCTTAGACATGCCGATGGAAAGGAAGAAGTTAGTCGCCACCATCTGGAAGCCCACGATCGGGAATACGGCGAAGACGATGTGCAGGCCATAAGAGGCGGCACTGATCAACTCCCCGTCACTCGTAAACATACGGACGATCCACGACGGCACCAACTGGCAAAGCAAGAACCCCAGCGTAGCCACTCCTACCGCCCAGCGCATCGTCAGGCGGGTCACGTCCGTCACCCGGGAATAGAGCCGGGCACCATAATTATAACCGGCTATCGGTTGCATACCCTGATTAAATCCCATGATAATCATTACGAAAAGAAAAGCGATACGGTTCACGATACCATAAGCGCCAATCGCCATATCTCCCCCATGCTCTTTCAATCCCCGGTTGATAAGGATCACGATCAAGCAGGAACAAAGGTTCATCAAGAACGGAGATAAACCGATCGACAAGATACCTTTCACGATCTCCGAGCGCAGCCTATAAATACCTTTCTTGAAATGAAGGAGTCGCTTCGGTCTCGAGAAATGAATCAACTGTCCGGTAAGCGAGATTACCTGCGAGATCACCGTCGCCCAAGCCGAGCCTTTTATGCCCCATCCGAAGCCAAAGATAAACAACGGATTCAAGGCGCAATTGATAACGACCGATGCCAACGTAGCATACATCGCCATCTTCGGGAACCCCGAGGAGCGCAAGACAGCGTTCAAGCCTAAATACATATGCGTGACCACATTTCCATACAATATAATCCGCATATAATCCCTAGCGTACGAGATCGTATTCTCACTGGCGCCGAAAAAGTACAGCACGGGATCGAGCAAGAACAAGAAAGCGATCGTGAAAGCGACACCCAGAACCACATTCAAGATCAACACATTCCCCAACACGTTATTCGCCCCCTCATAATCTTTCTGCCCCAGCTTCACGGCAACCAACGTAGAGGCGCCGACTCCCACCAACGAACCGAAGGCGGCCGCCAAGTTCATCAACGGAAAGGTCAAGGCTAGGCCGGAAATCGCTAACGCCCCCACTCCATGGCCAATAAAAATGCTATCGGCCATATTATATAAAGAAGAAGCTGTCATTGCGATAATCGCAGGAATCGCATATTGCGTAAGTAATTTACCGATAGGCTCGGTCCCTAATACCAATGGAGAATTTTGTTTTGTCATGCCGCAAAGATACGGATATTTCGATTTATTCTTATATTCGCGACCTTATAATAGTTTAAATATGGCAGAGGAACTACGGATTAAAAACGGTGATAAACAGGAGATGTATGAGACATTGCTCCCGCAAATCGCCTCATTGGTAGGTAACGAGACCGACCTAATCGCTAACATGGCGAACATCGCCGCAGCACTCAAGCAGACTTTCGGTTTCTTTTGGGTAGGTTTCTACCGGGTCATAGACAATCAGTTGGTATTAGCGCCTTTTCAAGGCCCTATCGCCTGTACACGAATCAAATACGGAAAAGGGGTCTGCGGCACGGCCTGGAAGGAGACCCGTACGATCATCGTACCGGACGTAGACGCTTTCCCGGGACATATCGCTTGTAGCTCGGCGTCACGCTCTGAGATCGTAGTTCCCGTGATATGGGCGGATAAGGTAATCGCTGTCCTTGATATAGACAGTGATCAACCGGATAGTTTCGATGAGACTGATCAGATCTTTTTGGAAAAGATAGTGGAATTGCTTCCTCATCAGTAAGCCTCGCCTCAGTACTTCGCAAGAAGTACTGTAGTACTGCCTAAGAGGTACCGCAGTACTTTGTAAGGAGTACTCCAGTACTATCCGGAGAAATACCACAGTACTTTACAAGGAGTACTCCGGTACTCTCCCAGAAGTACCGGGACAAATGCTACTTACCGCAAATACCCTTGAACGGACAATAAGAGCAAGCCTTCCCCGTAGGGGTTTGCGTAAAGGGAATTTCTGGATTGAAGATCTCGTCCAAGCAGCCCCGCAACCCCTCCTCGAACGCTTGGGCATAACCGGAGAAATCCTCTACCTTCTCCGACTTCCCCCGTTCGATACGATGGTAGACAGATGGGTCGAACGGATCGGAGAAGAGGGAACGGACGTAATAAATGCCCGGTTGTATCGTCTTTCCCTTGTTCTCGGTGAAATGGGCGTACATCCAGCAATACATGAATACCTGCATCACGGCTTTCGCACGATCTTTCTCCTCCTTGTTGAATAGGCTCTCGATACTACTGAAAGTCGTAGTTCCGCTACCGCTCTTGTAATCGATGATACGGATAGCGTCGAGAACCTCGTCCACACGATCGATAAAGCCTTTCAACCGGATCTCGGAATGGTCGGAAAGGCTGATCAAGCCGTTTATCTTACGCTCGGACTCGATGTAAACGAAAGGGGTCAGCTTGCCGTCACGCTCCAAGATTTTCTCCACGTATTTGCGGATCATCTCGCCGATCAGGTAGTTTTGTCCGGTAAGGGAGCGAACCACCTCTGTCTTGAAAAACTCGCTGGCGAAAGCCCGGGCGATAGCTCCGGTAAGCAAGGCCGTATCCTTACGGATCGCTTTCAGCAAATCCACGGTCACCATCTTCCCTTGGAACGGCTTGTAAAGCTCCTCCATCACTTTATGTAAGATGCTTCCGAATACATCGCTCTCGATCGTCTCGCTCACCTCCTCTTCCTCTCGAATGCCTTCCACGACGGAAAAATAGAATTTCAACGGGCAATCCAGATACGTATTGATAGCGCTCGCCGAGATCGCCTTGCTCCCCCCTTTCCGGTAAGCGTCTAAACGGCGCATGATATCCTCCCTTTTCGGCACGGCCAATGGCGGGGTCTTGGAGGAAGATACGTTATAGACCACCAATTTATCTCGCATCGGAACCTCATAATGATAATGCAGCTGGTGGACAAAGCGACTTACCTCTCCCGTCTGCAATCCGTTGCTGCGGGTATCGTATAAAAGGCTCACGTGGCTGGCACGCTCTATCAAACGATAGAAATGGTAGGCCCATACGCTATCTTGATGCTCGTAGGTAGGCAACCCGAAACCCCTGCGTAGGTTATAAGGGATAAAGGAGTTCGCCGCTTTCCGTTGCGGGAAAATACCCTCGTTCATGGATAAGATAATCAGACGGTCGAAATCCAAGGCACGGGTCTCGAGCACACCCATAATCTGGAGGCCGGAAAGCGGCTCGCCGTGGAAAGGGATCGTGATCGTATCGGTTACCCGCTTCAATAGGCGGAAGAAGGTATCTATTTTCATCTCTATACGAGCGTCTTTCATTACCTCTTTCATGCGGTTTACCGTGGTGAAATAATGGAAGATGAACTCTTGCTCCAAATCGTTCGTCCGCTGGGGTGCGTCCTCCTCTTCTTCATCGGAAAGGGCGGACATAACCTTGTTCAGCTCTTCCAACACCTTGATCAGATAATCCGAGAAGGCCTCCACCCCGGTCACCGGCGTGAACAGGATTTCTAGCAAAGGCGTTTTCTCTAACTCCGTATGCGAGATATAGATCTTGTTGTTCTCCGTGATCTCTTTCACCAAGGAGGAAATAATCTCCGGTGAGGTGGAGAGGATGTAGCGATGGTTCAATACCGGCAGCACGTCACGGAAATAGAACAACGGATTCCGGTCTATGTAGCGTACGTTCTTCTGCAACGCCAAGATATACTCGATCAACGAGGCGACCGGGGTTCCCGCCAAGGGATAACCCATCGTGACGTTGATACGCCGGATTTGCTCCGGAATGGCGTTCAGCACCGGGATCAGCAGATGTTCATCGGGCAAGATCACCGCCGTACGCAGGGCTTCTTCCGAACTCATCTCCGCTTCCTTGCACCAATCGCTCAACAGGGTGTAGACGTGCTTAGCCTGCCCGATACCGGAAGGGATGCCGATCACCTCGATCTCGGTCTTTACCTTCTCCTCGGGGGGTAATTTCATCGAGGAAGGGAAGCTCTTCAGGTTACGGGAGACGAAATAAGAGGCCTTATTATCCGGATCGGTTACCTTATCGGATACATAATCCCAATAGAAATCCGCTATCTCCCGCTTCTGCAACTGGGCTAAGAAACGTTCTTCCGATACGGACAAGGCGTTCAAAC
>ENA-UPWM01001110-UPWM01001110.1-human-gut-metagenome-genome-assembly--contig:-NODE-1110-length-12057-cov-19.825292_pt1 | contig 12057 bp, 9 predicted proteins | sample MGYA00250051_ERZ773379 | MGnify/ENA primary metagenome ERZ773379 (study PRJEB29103, sample SAMN06112020) | human gut metagenome | biome: human gut; feature: ankylosing spondylitis patient; material...
ACCAGCTGGTTGGTGGCCTGACGCATCCGGTTGATGGTCTCGACCATGTGCACCGGGATGCGGATGGTGCGGGCCTGATCCGCAATGGCGCGGGTGATGGCCTGACGGATCCACCAGGTGGCGTAGGTGGAGAAGCGGAAGCCGCGGTCGCAGTCAAACTTCTCGGCGGCCTTGATCAGGCCGATGTTGCCCTCCTGGATCAGATCCAGGAACGCCAGGTTGTGGCCGACATGCTTCTTGGCGATGGAGACCACCAGACGCAGGTTGGCCTCGCTCAGGCTGCGGCGGGCGTTCAGGCCGTCGCGGCGGATCTTGAGCAGCTCCTGGCGGCGCTCCTCCGTCAGGGGGCCGTTCTCCACGGCCTCCATGGCTTCCTCTTCGGCAGCCTTTTCCTCGTCATCCTCGCTGGACTTGGTGTTGCCTTCCTCGTCCAGATCCTCGGTATAGCTCCGGCTGTTCTCATCCTCCTCGAACGAGAAGCGGGCGCTGTTCTTTTTGATGTACTCAGGCGCGCCGTACTTCTGGCGGTCGGCCTGAAGGATGTGGGCAGCCTCGGCACCGGCGTGGATGCGCTTGCTCAGGTCCACTTCCTGCTCCGCGCTCAGCAGCGGGATCTGACCGATCTGCTTGAGGTAGTTCTTCACAGGGTCATCCAGCAGCTCATCCATGGCAGCCTTCAGGTCTGCGGGGTTCTCCTCTGCCGGGTCGTCCTCATTTTCATCGCCCAGGCCCAGCTCATCGCTGTTTGCCTCGGCACTTTCCACCTCTGCCATGATGCCTTCCACATCCAGGCTGGTGTCACCGTCGGCCTCGTCATCCAGAATTTTGATGCCGCGCTCCTCCAGAAGCGTGTAAAGCGTTTCCACATCCATCCGGCACTGGGAAGCCAGTGTCTTGGCCTCGCCCGCCGTCAGGGTGCCTTCGCCCTTCGTCAACAGTTCCTTCAAAGTCATGCCCATTTCGCTCTCTCCTTTTCACCGCGGCGCTGGCTGCGCCGTAAGTGATATCGTATCATAAGTTTTGCCGCTGCGGGATGGTTCAAATCACCAGGCCGCCGTTCACACCGAACACCTGCCCGGTGATGTAACCGGCGCTTTCGCCTGCCAGGAACACCAGCAGCTGCGCCACCTCGTCTGCGCTGCCCAGGCGGCCCACGGGGGTCTCATCGGCCAGCGCAGCCTTATCCTCTGCCGTAAAGGCAGCCATCATATCGGTGTCGATGACACCCGGAGCCACGCAGTTCACGGTGATGCCGCTGGGCCCCTCCTCTTTGGCAAGGGCCTTGGTCAGGCCGATCAGGCCCGCCTTGGCAGCGGAGTAATGCACCTCGCAGCTGCCGCCGGTCTGGCCCCACATGCTGCTCACGGTCAGGATGCGGCCCGCCTTGCGGCGGATCATGCCCGGCAGGGCCAGCTGGCACAGGTGGAACGCGCCGCTCAGGTTCACGTCCAGCATGTGCTGCCACTCCTCCGGGGTGATATCGGTGAACAGCTTCTGCTGGGCAATGCCCGCGTTGCTCACCAGCACATCCACATGGCCCACGGCCTGCTCCACGGTGTGGAACGCCACCTCACAGCTGGCGCGGGAGGCCACATCGCACTGGACCGCCAGCAGGCCCGGCAGCGCCTTTTCCAGCGCCGCCGCCGCCTCGGCGTGGGTGTGGTAGAGCACCGCCACCCGGTAGCCCGCCTGCCAGAAGGCGCGGGCCGCCGCAGCTCCGATGCCCCGGTCGCCGCCCGAGATCAGCACGCAGCGCCCGTTGGCCGCAGGGACTGCCGGTTCCGGTACAGCCTCCACCGGCGGTTCCGTTTCTGCTGCCGGTTCCGGCGCAGCTTCCTGCACCGGCTCCTGTTCCGGCGCAGGGGCCCGGGATGCCTCGTCCTCATCGCTCAGGTCAAAGGTCAATTCAAATTCATCATCGTACAAGAGTCAGCCCTCCTGCCGTTTGTTCTCTGCCTGCAAAAAATCCCGCAGGCAGGAAGGTCCCGCCCTCCACCGCACCCATGGGCTGCGCTCTGCTCCTCTTTCCGGTCAAGGCCGGTCCTGCGGCGAGCCCGCTGGTCTGTGCGAGTGTTTTCGACAAGTTACCATTAAATAATATAACACAATTCGACGAAAAAAGAAAGTGGGAACCGCCGTCTTTTCACGCAGTTCCCACTTTTTTTCACGTTCTCAGGGGGTCACGGGCGGTTTCCAGCGGGGCTTTGCGGCCCGCTGCTCCCGCAGCCGGAGGAAAAACGCCTGCAGCAGCGCCTGCGCCTCCTCCGCCCGCAGACCGCTTTCCACCACCGGATGGTGGTTGAAGGGCAGGGCGAACAGGTCGGTCACGCTGCCGCAGCACCCGGCCTTGGTATCCGCCGCGCCGTACACCACCCGCCTGATCCGGCTGTTGATGATGCCGCCGCTGCACATGGGGCAGGGCTCCAGCGTAACGAACAGCTCACACTGCCACAGCCGCCAGCCGCCCAGCTTTTTGCAGGCCGCGTCAATGGCCAGCAGCTCGGCGTGGTGGAGGGCGTTTTTCTCGGTCTCGCGGGTGTTGTGGGCGGCGGCGATGATCTCGCCGTTCCGGGCCACCACCGCGCCCACGGGCACCTCGCCCAGCGCGGCGGCCCGTGCGGCCTCCTCCAGCGCCGCGCCCATCAGCTCATAGTCGGTCATCCCATTCCCCTTTCTGCCAGCGCCCGGGCCAGCACCAGCCCATTGTTCAGGATATGCAGCACCACCCCGGGTGCAGGACTGCCGGTCTGCTCTGCGGCCCATCCGAAAATGAGCCCCATGCCCAGCGCGTAGCACTTTTCGGTCAGCGTTCCGTGCAGAGCCGCAAAGAGCACAGCCTGGCAGAGGTTTGCCGGGTGCTCCCCCAGCGGCCGCAGCAGGCGCAGCAGCGCCCCCCGGAACACCAGCTCCTCGGCCAGCGGCAGCACCAGCAGGCTGCGCAGCGTACCGGGCACGCCCTGCGGCAGCTCTGCCGCCCCGCCGGGGACCAGCACACACCAGACCGCCGCCAGCCCGGCCCAGGCCAGTGCCGCGATGCCTGCCGCCCGCAGGCGGCGGTTCCGCTCTGACATCTTCTCCGTCCCCTCTCCGTTTGGGGTGCGCTGTTCCGCTGTTTCGGGCGCACAGCGCACCGCCCCGCAATGCCTGATGCCCATTGTATCATGTTTCGGCCCGTTTGTGCAAGAAAACGGAGCGGAATTGCGAAAATACGAAGAAATATTGATTCAAACAATTGACATTTTCCGTCGTCTCTGGTATATTCCTATACGACTTTTTGATTGATTTGGTCGGGTTATCCGTTCTTGGCCCCGTTGGAGGTATTACTATGATCCGCATTCTTACCGATTCCGCATCCGACATCCTGCCCGCTGAAGCCGAGCAGCTGGGCGTGACCGTCATCCCCCTGAACGTCACCCTGGAGGACGGCACCGTGCTCCGGGACGGCGTGGACATGACCCCCACCGTGTATTACGGCGTGATGGCCCGCTGCCACAAGCTGCCCACCACCAGCCAGCCCAGCCCTGAGCTGTTCCAGCGCTTCTTCCTTGAGGCGGCTGCCGCCGGGGACGAAGTGGTGGGCATCTTCCTCTCCCATGAGCTGTCCGGCACCTGCCAGTGCGCCCGGCTGGCCGCAGACATGGCCAATGTGGACAATGTCCTCTTTGTGGATTCCGAGAACGTCTGCCTGGGCGAGAGCCTGCTGGTGCGGCTGGCTGTTCAGCTGCGGGATGCCGGAAAGACTGCCGGGCAGATCGCCGCCACCCTTGAGCACGCCAAGGAGCATCTGCATCTGGTGGCTGTCATCGACGACCTGAAGTATCTGCGCAAGGGCGGCCGCCTGCCCGCCGCCGTGGCCGTGGCCGGTGGGATGCTGGGCATCAAGCCCCTCATCACCATCAAGGAGGGCAAGGTCGTTATGGCGGGCAAGGCCCGGGGCTTGCCCGGCGCTTACGTTGCCCTGTTCAAGAAGATCGAGGAGCTGGGCGGCATCAGCACCTGCGCCGACGCGCTGGCCGGTTACACCCTCGCCCCCCGCGAGGTGCAGCCCATCCAGACCTACCTGCAGGAGAATCTGGGCCGGAACGAGGCCCTTGTGCGCCAGATCGGCTGCGTCATCGGCACCCACGCCGGCCCCGGCGCGTTCGGCCTGGCCTTCCTCGATGAAGGCTTCACCTTCTGATCTTACCCAATCAAAAAGAGGAACTGCTTTCCCGGCAGTTCCTCTTTTTTGTTGGTTCACAGCACCGCGTCCGAGACGATCTTGCCCAGCAGGAGCACCAGCACCACAAGCATCATGGGGCGGATGAACTTTGCGCCGTTCTTGAGGGCGAAGTGGGAGCCCAGCAGGTTGCCCACAATGCCGCTGATGGCACAGGGGATGCCGATGGAGAACACCACCAGCCCGCTGGAAAGATACGTTACCAGGCTGGCGTAGTTGCTGGCAAGGTTGAGCACCTTGGCGTTACCGCCCGCCGTGCGCAGGTCAAAGCCCATCAGGGTGGTAAAGGCGATGATGGCAAAGGTGCCGGTGCCCGGGCCAAAGATGCCGTCGTACAGGCCGATGCCCAGCCCGATGGCAAGGGCCAGCACCGCCTTTTTGGCGTTCAGGGTGCCGTCGTCCCGGTTCTCGTCGGGCAGGTCCCGCCGCCAGAGGATGAGCACCGCCGCCACCGGCAGGATGATGAGCATCATGGTGCGCAGCACCTGATCGCTGAGCAGGAGCACGATGTGGGAGCCCAGCGCGCTGCCCACAAAGCTGCCCACAGCCGCCAGCAGGCCGACCCGGATGTTCATGGCTCCCTTCTGGAAGAACTGCGCCGTGGCAAAGGTGGTGCCGCAGGCCGCGCTGAATTTATTGGTGCCGTAGGTGTAATGCACCGGCAGGCCTGCAAACAGATAGGCGGGCAGGCTGATCAGGCCGCCGCCCCCCGCCGCCGAGTCCACAAAGCCCGCAAACCCGGTCATCAGCATCAGAAACAGCAGCATTGGCAATGATAATGTAATTTCCATTCGTTCTACTTTCCCACTCTTTCGTTTACTTCAGATACAGCTTTCCCTCGCAGGCCAGGATCTGATCCAGGATCATCCTGGACACCCGGGCACCATAGACCATGGCGGGATGGTCGTTGTACTCGATGATGTCATGGAACTCCTTGTTCATCAGAACGATCACATACTCGCCGTAGGGGGTGTGGATGATGCCGCCGTCGTTGCGGCAGGCGTTCATGCTGCCGCTCTTGCTGGCCACCCAGATAAGCTCCGGCTCGCCGGTCTCCTCGCAGTCCAGATAGAACTGGGGGAAATCGTGGGTCAGCATGGTGTTGTAGTGCTGCTGGCGGAAGATGCCCAGCATGGCGGCGCTGGCTTCTTTGCTGACCAGCGTGCCCTTTGCCACCTGCGCAAACAGGGCGGCGTAGTCCCGGGGCGTGGTGGTGCCCAGCTTGTCGTAGCGGTCAAAGTGGAGGGGATTGTGCAGGACGGTGTGCCCAAAGCCCAATTCCCGGATGCAGGCATTGATGGTGTCCAGCCCCAGGTAATCGATGATCATATTGGTGGCGATGTTGTCCGAGCAAATGATCATCATGGTGGCGGTGTCCTTCACCTTGAGCTTTGCCCCCACGCCCAGGGCCCGGAGCATCCCGGAGCCGTCCACGAACTGGCTGGCCTCGTAGGTGATCTCCTCTTCCAGGTCAGCCCTGCCCCGGCTGGCCTGCAGATACAGCACCGCCAGAATGAACGCCTTAATGGTGGAGGCTGTCTCGAACTCCTCGTCGGCACCGATCTCCACCGTGCTGCCGCGCAGGTCGTCCACAAAAACGCTCATCCTGCCCTGATAGGAATAGAGCTCTGCGGCAATGCGCTTTTCCAATGTCATATTCTGATCCATCTGGAATCCCTCAACTTTTCTATACTTTCCGTTATACTTCATTCTTACCGTTAAGACATAATTATCATTGAAAACATTGATTTCATTGGTTCTCATTGATTCTAGTGCAATGATGAGCAATGATTTCAATGAATTCAATGAATCTTTTGATACTAACGGTGATTACAGGTTGTTTTCAAAGAAACGCTGTGCGTTGCGGAAGAAGATGGCTTCCACCTCATCCTCGGTGAAGCCCTCTTTCCGCAGGGCATCGGCCAGCAGGGGCATTTTGGAGCAGTCGCTCAGTTCCAGCTTGCCGCCGATGCCGTCAAAGTCACTGCCCAGACCGATGATTTCAATGCCGCCCACCTGCTTGAAATGGGCGGCGTGTTTGGCCATCAGGGCCGTGGTGCTGCGGCACAGGTCGGGGCTGGGCTGGTCATCCAGAAAGCCCGCGCAGTAGTTCAGGCCCACCAGACCGCCTTTTTCCGCCATGACCCGGATCATCTCATCGGTCAGGTTGCGGCAGTGGGGGGCCAGGGCGCGGCAGTTGGAGTGGCTGGCCGCAAAGGGGCGGGTGCTGTGCTCCGCAATGTCCCAGAAGCCTTTATCGGACAGGTGGCTCACATCGGCAATGATGTGCAGGCGCTCCATCTCGGCCAGGAACTCAAAGCCCTTCTCCTTCAGGCCGGTCTCGGTGTTGGGCATACAGGGCCAGATGGGGCCGTTGCCGGGCACCACGTTGGGGCTGGCCAGCTCGTTCTCGTGGTTCCAGGTCAGGGTCATCATCCGCACGCCCAGCTCGTACATCCGGCGCAGCACGCCCAGACTGCCCTTGCAGCAGCCTGCTTCCTCAATGGTCAGCATTCCGCTGATCTTGCCCGCCTCGGCGTTTTTGCGGATATCCTCGGGGCGGTAGACAGGGGCGATCCTGTCGGAATACCGCTCCATCATCCGCTTGAACACGTCGATCTCTTCCAGCGCCGTCACCAGCGGGTCCGCGCCCGGGGTGGGGTCAGCCAGATTCACAAAGGCGGCAAAGCACTGGAGCATGTAGTCGCCCTTCTCCAGCTTTTCCAGATCGATGTGGCCGTTGTTGTGGGCAAAGGTCTGCCCATCGCCCCGCATCTCCGCGCGCCGCAGCTCGCTCAGGGTGTCACAATGTAGATCAAAGACTTTCATGGATTGTTCTTCCTCCTATAACATCCTCACCCTCTCAGTCAAAGCCTGACGGCTTTGCCAGCTCCCCCAAAGGGGGAGCCTCTGGCGGTTTCCCGAAACCTTGCGGGGGAATTGCCAGTGCCTCTCCCTTTGGGAGAGGTGGCATCCCGCAGGGATGACGGAGAGGGTGAGTTACTTTATCAGAAAACACTCCCCACCGCATACAGGCTCTTGACCAGATCTTCCCGGTACAGCGGGTCGGCTGGGTCAAGGCTGTTGATGACCACGCCGCCGCTGGCGGACGCGCCGGTGGAGTGGATGTAGCGGCCCTCGCCAAGGTAAAGGGCGATATGGCCGGGAAAGTAGAGGGCATCGCCCCGCTTTTTGTCCGCAAAGGGGATCTGGTGCATGGGCCAGCCCTCCACGATCCTGGCATCCCGGTAGATGAGCACGCCGCACTGCATATAGGCGCTGCTGACAAGGCCGGAACAATCGATGCCCCGGCCCGATTTGCCGCCCCAGCGGTACTCGGTGCCCAGATACTTTTTTGCCTGCGCACAGACAGCATCCCGGAACGCTTCCTCGCTGCCGTCGTACCACGCCTGCAGTGTCTGCGGCACCAGCTCTCCGGCGGTGACATTCCGGGCCTCGGCCAGCGCGTCATCAAAGGCCAGCCCCTCCCGCTGGGAGAACACAGCGGTCATCTCAAACCGCACCGGCTCCAGCGCCACGTCCCGGACATAGCCGGTGCGTCCATCCAGCAGGGCAACCCTGGCCCAGCCTGTGTGGGCCTCGGCTTCCTCGGGCGGTTCGGGCAGGCGGCAGAGCAGGCAGCCCCGCTCCAGTTCCAGCATCCGCACCCCCTGCACCTTGGGCAGGCTGAGCACATCGGTGGCACGGCCCACCAGCACCAGCGGCTGGGGCAGGTAGTCCCGCAGCGCATCCTCGCTGACAAATTTCAGCGCATCCCGCCGGACAAAGCCGTGGTAGCCGTAAAAGGTGACCACCTCGGCCACCTCCGGGGAGAGGGGCACTCCCTCGGAGGTCACGCCGCCGGGGGCGGTGCGCACCTGACAGGCCTGACCGTACAGGCCCTCGTCCCCGATGGTGGAAACAAGGCCCGCCTCGCTCTGTTTGGTGGTCTGGGGCAGGTCGTAAATGGTCACGACAGGCCGGGCAAATATGGCGTATTGCATCATTCCGTTCCCTCCAACAAATTCAACAGCTCCTCCGGCTTCATGCGCAGGATGGCACCATCCGCGCTGCCGGTGACGGTCTCGGCCAGATCCTGCTTGGCCTGCTGCAGCTCCACGATCTTTTCCTCAATGGTGTCCTGGGCGATGAGCTTGTACACCTGCACCGGGTTCTGCTGGCCGATGCGGTAGGCACGGTCGGTGGCCTGATTCTGAGCCGCCACGTTCCACCACGGGTCGTAGTGGATGACGATATCGGCGGCGGTCAGGTTCAGGCCGGTGCCGCCTGCCCGCAGGGAGATCAGGAACACGCTGGCCTCGCCGCCGTTGAAGCGGCGCACCAGCTCGGCACGCACCGGTTTGGGGGTGGAGCCCTGCAGGGTGAAGTGGCTCACGCCCTCCGCGTCCAGCCGCTTGGCCAGCAGCTCCAGCATGGAGGTAAACTGGCTGAACAGCAGGATGCGGTGCCCACTCTCCACGGCACTGGTGACCAGCTCGATGCAGGCATCCAGCTTGGCGCTGCCGCCTGTCCAGTTGTCGGCAATGAGCCGGGGGTCGCAGCAGATCTCCCGCAGCCGCATGAGGACGGCGAACACCGCCATCTTGTCCTCGGGCTTGGCGGCCCGCAGCTTCTCCCGGGCATCCACCACGGCAGCAAGGTAGAGCTTGCGCTGTTCCTCTTCCAGCTCGATACGGTAGACGTTCTCTGTCTTGGGGGGCAGCTCCTTCAGCACCTCGGACTTCATCCGGCGCAGGATGAACGGCCCTGTGAGCTGGTTCAGCCGCCGCACCGCCGCCGGGTCGTTTTCCTGCGTGATGGGCTTTTCAAACCGGCTGCAGAAGCTCTTGTAGGGCGGCAGGTAGCCCGGCATCAGGAAGGAGAAGATGCTCCACAGCTCACCCAGGCGGTTCTCCACGGGGGTGCCGGTCAGCGCAAAGCGGACACGGCTGTTCACCCCGCACACCGCCTTGTATTTCTGGGTGGTGTGGTTCTTGATGGCCTGGGCCTCGTCCAGGATGCAGGCGTAGAATTTCTGGCTCTCGTACAGGGTCTCGTCGCGGCGGAGCAGGTCGTAGCTGGTCACCACCACGTCGGCCCCGTCCCACTGCTCGGCCAGCTGGGCCCGGTGGGCGGCATCCCCGTCCACCACAACACAGTTCAGCTCCGGCGTGAACTTCCGGCATTCCTCGGCCCAGTTCAGCACCAGTGAGGCCGGGCAGACGATGAGGCTGGGCAGGGGGTTCCCGCCCTGCTCCCGGAGTGCCAGCAGATAGCTGAGCACCTGCACCGTCTTGCCCAGACCCATATCATCCGCAAGGATGCCGCCCATGCCGTAGCCATCCAGCGTGCGGAGCCAGCGGTAGCCGTCCCGCTGGTATTTTCGCAAAACTTTTTGTAGAGATACAGGCGGTGTATACTCGCTGTCCTTCACCGCATGGAAGCTCCGGCTGAGCTGGCGGAAGGCATCGTCCCGGTTGAAGCGGATGCCGTTCTGCCCCGAGAGCGCCCAGTCCAGACTGGGGGCCCGGTACAGGGGCAGCCGGGCGTGGGTCTGGCCCAGTTTGGCCCCGGAAAGCTCCAGCGTCTCGTTCAGCTCGTCCAGCACCTCCATGGAATCGTCCAGCCGGAGCAGACGGCCATCCCGCAGGCGGTGGTAGCGCTTTTTCTGGTGGAGCGATCTCAGCAGGGCTTTCAGCTCTCCCACCGGGAACTCCCCCGTGTCCACCTCAAGGTCGAGCACGCTGCCGTGCACCGACACCCCCACCGAGATCTTCGGCGGTGCGGCCTGCATACTGCGGAAGGCATCGGTCAGGTAGACCTCGCCCTCGGCCAGCAGGGCCGGGACCCCCTCATCGAGGAAGCGGTAGACCGCATCCTCCTCATAGGCATCGTAGTGGGCGGCAAGGCCGTTGCCCATGGTGTCCGACCCCGGCTCCAGATACCGCCCCAGCAGCCGCCCGGCCCGCTGTTCGGCGCGGGCATCCCGCAGCAGACCGGCAGGCCCCGGTTCCTCCGGCGTGACGCGGTCCTCGCCGTACAAAAATTCAAGGTGTGCCCGCACCGTTTCCCGCGTGGGCGCATCGAGATAAAACTGCACCACCGGCTCCAACGGGATCTGATTCAGCAGCAGGCGTTCGGGGTCCTCAATGGTCACCCTGCTGCCCAGCTCCGGCAGGACGTAACTGCAAAAGGCGGTGGCATCCCCGGTGGTAAAGAACAGGCTCTTGCCGCACAGCGCCTCAAGGGCGGGCCGCATCCGGGCGCTTTCGGCCCGGTCCAGCTGCCAGATCGTATCCTCACTGTATAAATAGTCGTTGTCTAAACCCGTTTTCCACCCCAACGCAGGGGTCACGGACACCTCCACGCCGCCCCGGCGCTTTTCCACCCGCATGGTCAGGGCCGGGATGCCGGTCTTGAGGGTGTAGCCGCCCAGATTGCCGGTGGGGGCATAGAGGGCCACCAGTCCATCAAAGATCTCGCCGTTCAGCGGGATGCCCCCGGCAGGCCCGCTGCGGGGGACATTGCCATAGCTGCGCAGAGCCGCCTCGACCCCTTCCTTTGCGCTGAGCTGCCGCCGCAGCAGGCGGAGCAGCTGCTGTGCCTCCGGGGCAAAGGCCTCCCAGCTGTGCCGGAATTCCAGCGCCTTGCCGTAGCTGATGAAGCCGTGCTTCTCCACGGCCCGCAGCAGGTCCGGGATGCTCTTTACCACATACTGCCGCCCGCCGTCTGCCGAGATGCGCAGCCGCAGCCAGGGCAGCTCCCCGGGCAGCAGGGTCAGCTCCGGCTCCAGCTCTGCGGCGTGGGGGCGCAGCTCCGCGTGGCCGGTCACGCCGTCCACCTCGGCCAGTGCTCCCTCCTGATAGGCCTGGAGCAGCCGCCGCGCCTCGTAGTCAGATTCCGGTTCCTCGCCCCGCCATTTCTTGCCGAACAGCATCTCCAGGCTGGAGGCATAGCTGTCCCTGCGGGGCGGCTCCTCAGGCTGGGGTGTTTGCAGGTTGGCCGTGCCCCGCACCACGCCCGGGATGCTCTCCGGGCTCTCAGAGGGCTTTTGCGGCACTCTGCCGGAAAGGCCCTGACTCTCGCTGTCCCGCATCAGCAGCGCGCCGATGTGCTTGCAGCAGGGCCCTTCGCCGTTTTCGTTGTAGGGGCAGGAGCAGCTGGCGCTGACAAAGCTGCCGTTTTCCCGCAGCCAGACCTGGGTCTGGTACAGGCTCCGCCCGCCGCCGCGCACGTCGGCGCTCAGGTGGCGCACGCCGTTCCCAGCCACTTCGCAATTCAGATCCTGTATCCGGTCCGTGTAGGCCTTGGCCCGTGCGAATATCGTGCCGCCCAGCAGGTAGCGGATCTCTTCCATGTCCATCCGGGGTCTCCCTCCCTCTGCAATGCTCTATTGGTTAAGCATACCGCACCAGCGGGCGGGATGCAAGGGGTGCCGGGAAAAAAAAGTTCCGGAAAGCACAGAAGCGCCTCATCCGGGAGAGGATGAAGCGCTTCTGTACTTTGGGAATTTTGGAACACTCAGCCCGCATTGCGGTTTACGGGCCAAGTGGGGGTTGGTTTAGGGCTGCTCAGGCGTTCTGCTTGAGCTCCTGTGCTTTCTGCCATGCATTCAGCACATCGATCTTGCTTACGGCGTTGTCGGGATAGAATTTCATCTCTTCCGGAGCCGTGCCCTCATCGTTCAGATCGGGAACAAGGTCATTTTCCATGGCCCAGCGGGCGGCGTGCTGCAGGTCCATATCCCGCTCTTCCTGACCGACATCGGGGTAGAGCAGTTCGGATTCGGGCATGGGCTTGCCTGCATCCTCCCACAGCATCATGGCAAGGGCGCTGCG
>ENA-UPWM01001112-UPWM01001112.1-human-gut-metagenome-genome-assembly--contig:-NODE-1112-length-12044-cov-14.865714_pt1 | contig 12044 bp, 13 predicted proteins | sample MGYA00250051_ERZ773379 | MGnify/ENA primary metagenome ERZ773379 (study PRJEB29103, sample SAMN06112020) | human gut metagenome | biome: human gut; feature: ankylosing spondylitis patient; material...
TAAATGCGAACTTGATCGACAGCACCAAAACCTGCGACCGAATCGCAGAAGAAAACGGTGTGAGCAAGGACACCGTTATCCGCGCCTCGAAGTATATGAAAGGCGTGGAGATTGCGGAAGAACTGATGCCGGGCTTAAAGCAGAGCATCCTGTCCGGACAGATGAAAGTGTCCAAAGCGGATATGCACCGCCTTGCCAGGGCGGCCTACAATGACCGTGCACAGACCTTGCAGGATATTCTGCACCCGGAGCTGAAGGTGGAACCGAAGCCTGACGCTGACGGTGTGATTCGTGTTCCGGGCAAAGCTCCTGTCATGCCATTCCGAAAGTTTGAATCGATTTACGACAGCGATGCTTACCCGGAAGATCTGCGGTACAGGTATGTAGCATTGGAAGATGTGACCACTCGTTTCCGCATTGCGTTCAACTATCAGTTGGAGCAAATGCCCGATAATGCACAGCGTGATGTGATTCTGGAGATCATTCACAAGCACAAGGACTACCTTGCTTCTCTGGAAGCCGCACTCGCAGATGTTAAAGACCAGACAGCATAACATCAGGCACATGGTATGCTGTTCACAGATGTCCAAAGGAGCGTGCGTTTGAACAAAAAGAAAAAGTCCACAAACACTTCCCCCTATCCCGATGAAGTCATTGACCGTCTGGCACGGGCATTCTACCCGGCAATCCTTGCCTGCTGGAACAGCGAGGAAGGCCAACGAGAGTTTGCCGCGTGGCAGGCGGAACAGGCTCATATTGCAACCAAAGAAAAACAGGAAGTTCCCGTCGGGGAACTCCCTGCCTTACTTATCGTGTGTGGATTTTTCAGGGTGCGTCCGGGTGGGCGCACCCTGTTTTTGCGTTCAGTCCTCTAGTCCGTGACTCCCAGCCACGTTCTTCAAATATTCCTCCGGTTCGCCGTTCAGAATCAGTTCAGCATACGCCAGCGGGTCGTTGTAGATGAGGTAATCCAATTCTGCCCTCTGCGCCATAGTGACATCCAGCGCATCCTCGACCCCGGTGCAATCAATGGAAATTTTGCGCCCATCCCGGAGTAGCAACTCCACGCACCCGGTGTCCATGTTAAACTTGCAAGCTCTTGCATCGTACTTCATAATCCTGTCCTCCTGAAATCATTGTCTAGTTTGTATCGGTCAATCTATGATTTCGGATTTCATCTTCTGCCGGGAACCTCTATTGAGATTTCCGAAGAAAATAAATAATCCGAACCCATCTCCTATTGGAAATAAGTTCGGATTATTTTTGTCTGGTCGGAGTGGCGAGACTCGAACTCGCGGCCTCCTGCTCCCAAAGCAGGCGCGCTACCAACTGCGCAACACCCCGACAATATTCAATTGTACCTGTACAGTATACCTTTTTTTAGGGTGTTCGTCAATAGATTCATCCGGCGGCCGGCGTGCAAAAAAATCCCGCCCGGAAATCCGGGCGGGATGCAACGGTTCTACAAATAGAGTGATCAGTCTGCGAACAGCGGAGTGGACAGGTAGCGGTCGCCGGTATCGGGCAGCAGCACCACGATGTTCTTGCCAGCGTTCTCCGGGCGCTTTGCCAGCTGCAGGGCAGCCCAGACGGCAGCACCGGAAGAAATGCCCACCAGCACGCCTTCCTTGTGACCGATCAGCCGACCGGTGGCAAAGGCGTCGTCGTTCTCCACGGCAATGATCTCGTCATAAACCTTGGTGTCCAGCACGTCCGGCACAAAGCCTGCACCGATGCCCTGGATCTTGTGTGCACCGGCAGTGCCCTTGCTCAGCACCGGGGAGGAGGCGGGCTCCACGGCCACGACCTTCACGTCAGGGTTCTTGCTCTTCAGGTACTTGCCCACGCCGGTCACGGTGCCGCCGGTGCCAACGCCTGCCACAAAGATGTCCACCTTACCGTCGGTATCGTCCCAGATCTCGGGGCCAGTGGTCTCGATGTGTGCCTGGGGGTTGGCCGGGTTCACAAACTGGCCGGGGATGAAGGAATTCGGGATCTCCTTTGCCAGCTCATCGGCCTTGGCAATGGCGCCCTTCATGCCCTTGGCGCCCTCGCTGAGCACCAGCTCGGCACCGTAAGCCTTCATCAGCTGGCGGCGCTCCACGCTCATGGTCTCGGGCATGACGATGATGATGCGGTAGCCCTTGGCAGCTGCCACGGCAGCCAGGCCGATGCCGGTATTGCCGGAGGTGGGCTCGATGATCACGGAGCCTTCCTTCAGCAGGCCCTTGGCCTCGGCGTCGTCGATCATCTTCTTGGCAATGCGGTCCTTCACGGAACCGGCCGGGTTGAAGTACTCCAGCTTGGCCAGAATGTGAGCAGACAGCTGCTGCTCCTTTTCAATGTGGGTGAGCTCCAGCAGCGGGGTGTGGCCGATCAGCTGGTCGGCGGCAGTATAGATCTTGCTCATAATAAATTCCCTCCTGATACAGATACAACTTCTCGAACGGGCCACGGCACCCGAGGTGCGGCCCGGAACTACAAACCTTTAAACCAACATTGTTTGTGGGTTTGATGGTATTATAGTCCCCTTTGCCCTGCTTGTCAATGCTTTTTTGCAAAAAAGTGGGATTGAACTATTATTTACCCTGTTGTATAATAGGTTTAACATTCTATGGACATCAAAGGAAGTACACGAATATGATCGTTTCCACCAAAGGGCGCTATGCGCTGCGCGTGATGATCGACCTTGCCGAACATCAGGCGGAAAAATACGTTCCCCTCAAGGAAGTCGCCGCACGGCAGGAGATCTCGGAAAAATATTTGGAGAACATCCTCAAGGTGCTGGTGCAGAACGGCTTTCTGGAGGGTCTGCGCGGCAAGGGCGGCGGTTACCGCCTGACCCGCAGCCCCGACCAGTACACCGTGGAGGAGATCCTCATGCTCACCGAGGGCAGCCTGGCCCCCGTCACCTGCCTGACGCCGGGTGCATCCCCCTGCGACCGCCTGGCCAACTGCCGCACCTATGAGATGTGGAAGGGCCTGAACGACCTCATCTCCAACTATTTCAGCCACATCACCCTTGCCGATCTTGCCCTGCCCGATCAGGCTGGCAACGACTATGTGATCTGAGGACATTATCGTGTTCGAGCAATTTCGATGGGATTTTCGCAGTCCGGAGGAACGGGGAGACGCCGGAGAAAACATTATTTATAGCGCCCTGAACAAAGTCCGCGGTCGTAAAGCTCTTTTGCCGAATTGTTACATCCCGGTAGGCCAAAAAGGAACAACTGAGATTGATATGATCTTTCTGCATGAGTCCGGCCTTTATGTAATTGAATCCAAAAATTACAGTGGTTGGATTTTCGGCAATGAAGAGCAAGATCATTGGACACAATGTCTGAGAGGAAAATTTCATACAACGCAAAAGCATTCCTTTTATAACCCTCTCCGACAGAATGAGACGCATATTTGCGCATTGATGGAACTACTGAAGGATGATACCGTTCCGTACTATTCCTATGTGGTATTCGGAAATAATTGTGAGTTAAAGAACGTTCAGCTCACAAGCGGAAAACATCATGTGACTTATGCTCTATATCTCCGAAAGGATATTGAGTATAATGCTCGACGTACAGGCATCCAGCTATCTGATGAAAAGATAGATGCTCTTTATGCAATACTTGTGAATTTTACAGAGGCAAGCGACTGGCAAAGGGAAGCCCACATAAGAGAAGTTCAGGCAAAACAGTATCCAGTCGTTCGAGCGGATGGAACCTGGGCTTGTCCACATTGTGGTGGACAGCTCGTCAGACGGGTAGCTCAACGGGGAAGCTGGGCAGGGCAAACCTTCTGGGGTTGCTCAAATTATCCACGCTGTCATTTTACTTATCAGGAATAATTGATTCGGCGCACTGCACATTGCGGTGCGCCTTTTTTGCACAGTTCCTCGCGAAATGTGTGGGAATTCTTGGCAAGTATCACGGTTGATGGACGTCCGACGATGCGGTATACTACCACCTGTATTCCACATTTTTTGGTGACCGTGAAAGGAGCGATCCGTTACGAAATACATTTTTCAGTTTGCGCGCATTCTGGCCTTCTGTTTTCTGGGCGAGGTGCTGCACGCCGTGCTGCCGCTGCCGGTGCCTGCCAGTGTCTACGGGCTGGTGCTGCTGCTGGCTGCCCTGAACTTCGGCTTTGTGAAGCTGGATGACGTGAAAGAGGTGGGCATCTACCTCACCGGCATCTTCCCGCTGCTGTTCGTGCCTGCCGCAGCCGGCGTGATGGAGCTGTGGGCCGAGATGGGCAACATGCTGCTGCCCATCCTCATTGCCATCATCCCGGTGACCGTGCTGGTCATGGTCTCCGCAGGCCGCACCACCCAGGCCATGACCGGCCGCAAAAAGAAGGAGGCAGACCATGCTGAATGATTTCCTGTCCGGGTCGGCGGCGTGGGGCGTGCTGCTCACGCTGGCAGCCTTTGCACTGGGTGCCCTGATCAACCGGATCACCGGCAAAGCCATCTTCAATCCCCTGCTGCTGGGCAGCATCTTTGTCATCATCTTCCTGTCGGTGTGCAAGATCCCCTACGCCGACTACAAGGCCAGCGCCGCCCCGGTGAACTACCTGCTGCTGCCGGCCACCGTGGCCCTGGCCATCCCGCTGTATGAAAAGTGGGACCTGCTCCGGGAGAACGCCGCCGCCATCATCGCCGGCATCTCGGTTGGCACACTGGTCAGCCTGGGCAGTGCCCTTGCTCTTGCCCTGGCGCTGGACCTGACCCAAGAGCAGTACGCCACCCTGCTGCCCAAGTCGGTGACCACCGCCATCAGCATGGACGTGGCCGCTGAGCTGGGCGGCATTGCCGCCCTGACCGGTGCCATCGTCATCCTCACCGGCATTGCGGGCAGCCTGCTGGCCGAAACGGTGTGCAAGGTGTTCCACATCACCGACCCCATCGCCAAGGGTGTGGGCATCGGCACCTCGGCCCATGCCGTGGGTACCAGCAAGGCCCTGCAGATGGGTGAGGTAGAGGGTGCCATGAGCGGCCTGTCCATTGCAGTGGCCGGTGTGCTCACCGCAGTGCTCTGCCCCGTATTCGTGAACTTGATCCACTAAAAACATTTATGATATAAAGCACAGCGCCCCCGTCGGGAGAGATCCCGGCGGGGGCGCTGTGTTATTGAGGAGAGATGTCTTGATTTAGTTTTCGGCGAGGTTGCCGGTGTAGAGCTGGTAATACTTGCCCTTCTTGGCGATCAGCTCGTCGTGACTGCCGCGCTCGATGATGCGGCCCTGCTCCAGCACCACGATGCAGTCTGCATTGCGGACGGTGGACAGGCGGTGGGCGATGACGAAGCTGGTGCGGCCGTACATCAGGCCGTCCATGCCGCGCTGTACTAATGCCTCGGTACGGGTGTCGATGGAGGAAGTTGCCTCATCGAGGATCAGCACCGGCGGGTCGGCCACGGCGGCGCGGGCGATGGCCAGCAGCTGGCGCTGGCCCTGCGACAGGTTCGCACCGTCGCCGGTCAGCATGGTGTTGTAGCCATCCGGCAGACGCTGGATGAAGCCGTCCGCGTTGGCCAGCTTGGCGGCGGCCATACACTCTTCATCGCTGGCATCCAGACGGCCATAGCGGATGTTCTCCATGACCGTACCGGTGAACAGGTGGGTGTCCTGCAGCACGATGCCCAGCGAACGGCGCAGATCGGACTTTTTGATCTTGTGGATGTTGATGCCGTCGTAGCGGATCTTGCCATCCTGAATATCGTAGAAGCGGTTGATCAGGTTGGTGATGGTGGTCTTGCCGGCACCGGTGGAGCCGACAAAGGCGATCTTCTGGCCCGGACGGCCATACAGGTTGATGTCGTGCAGCACCGTCTTTTCCGGCACATATCCGAAATCCACATCCGTGAAGGTGATGTCGCCTTCCAGTTTGTGGTAGGTGGTGGTGCCGTCGTGGTGGGGGTGCTTCCAGGCCCAGATGCCGGTGCGCTCCTCGGTCTCCACGAGGTTGTCCTCGCGGTCGTACTTGGCGTTCACGAGGGTCACATAGCCCTCATCGGTCTCGCTGGGCTCGTCCATCATCTTAAAGATGCGCTCGGCACCCGCCAGCGCCATGATGACGCTGTTGGCCTGCATGGACACCTGACTGATGGGCATATTGAAGCCCTTGTTCAGACTGAGGAAGGCCACCACCGTGCCAAGGGTCATGCCGCTGACACCGCCCACAGCCATGGCGGCACCCACCAGCGCGCACACGGCGTAGCTGATGTTGCCCAGCTGGGCGTTGACCGGCATCATGATGTTGGAGAAGGCGTTGGCCTGCTTGGAGCTTTCCTTCAGCTGGTCGTTCAGCTGGCGGAAGCCGTCAAGGGTCTGCTGCTCGTGGGTGAACACCTTGACCACCTTCTGGCCCTCCATCATCTCTTCGATGTAGCCGTTCACCTTGCCCAGATCCCGCTGCTGCTGCACGAAGTACTTACCGGAGCTTGCCGCGATCTTTTTGGAGCAGAAGAGCATCAGTGCCACCATGAGCATGGTAACGATGGTCAGCTGCCAGCTGAGCATACACATGCTGAAGAACACCGACACGATGGTGATGACGCTGGACACCAGCTGCGGGATGCTCTGGCTGATCATCTGGCGCAGGGTATCTACATCGTTGGTGTACACGGACATGATATCGCCGTGGGGATGGGTGTCAAAATAGGAGATGGGCAGGCTTTCCATGTGGGTGAACAGCTTGGTGCGCAGGTTGCGCAGCGTGCCCTGCGTTACGTTGACCATAACGCGGGCATTGAGCCATGCGGCCAGAATACCCACAAGGTAGATGCAGCCCACCCGCAGCAGTGCGCCGGCCAGCGGTGCAAAGCTGGGGTTCTGCTGGTGGGTCATGGGCACGATATAATCGTCCATCAAAGTCTGCAAAAACAGGCTGGCCTGCACATTGGCCAGCGCACTGACCACGATGCAGATAAGCACAAGGATGCAGTGGGGCAGGTAGTTGCGGAACACTTCATCCATGATGCGCCGGAGCAGCTTGCCCGGGTTTTCCACCTTGGGGCGCGGGCCCCGTGCGCCCCGCGGGCCGGGGCCATGTACTTCTTTTACGGCCATTACTGCGCACCTCCCTGCTTGTCGAAGTCGCCGCCGCCCTGGGTCTGGCTGTTGTAAACTTCCTGATAAATGGCGTTGGTCCTGAGCAGCTCCTCGTGGGTGCCCAGGCCGTTGATCTGGCCGTTGTCCAGCACCAGGATGCGGTCAGCATCCTGCACCGAGGAGATGCGCTGTGCAATGATGATCTTGGTGGTGCCGGGGATCTCTTCCCGGAAGGCCTTGCGGATCTTGGCGTCGGTGGCGGTGTCCACCGCGCTGGTGGAGTCGTCCAGGATCAGCACCTTGGGCTTGCGCAGCAGAGCGCGGGCGATGGTCAGGCGCTGCTTCTGGCCGCCGGACACGTTGGAGCCGCCCTGCTCGATCCAGGTATTGTACTTATCCGGGAAGCGCTCGATGAACTCATCCGCACAGGCCAGCTTGGCCACCCGGATGCACTCTTCCTCGCTGGCGTTCGCGTCGCCCCAGCGCAGGTTGTCGAGGATGGTGCCGCTGAACAGCACGTTCTTCTGCAGCACCATGGACACTTCGTGGCGCAGGACGTCCAGGTTGTAATCCCGCACATCCACGCCGCCCACCTTCACGGTGCCGGTCTCGGCGTCGTACAGGCGGGGGATCAGCTGCACCAGGCTGGACTTTGCACTGCCGGTGCCGCCGATGATGCCCAGCGTCTCGCCGGGCTGGATGGAAAAGGTGATATCGTTCAGCACCGGACGGCCCGAACCATGCTTATATTGAAAGGAAACATGGTCGAACTCGATGCTGCCGTCCTTCACCTGCTGCACCGGCTGCTTGGCCGGGGGCAGGTCGGTGGTCTCGTCCAGCACTTCCACGATCCGCTTGGCGGAAGCGGCCGACATGGCGATCATCACAAAGACCATGCTCAGCATCATCAGAGCCATGAGGATGTTCATGATGTATCCGAACAGGGCGTTGAGCTGACCGGTGGTGATGGCACCATGCAGCACATATTTGGCACCCAGCCAGCTCAGGGCGATGTTGCAGCCGTAAACGGCGGTGAGCATGGCAGGGTTGTTGAAGCTCAGGCGGCTCTCGGCCTTGACGAACTGGTTGTACAGGCTCTCGCAGGCCTTGGTGTACTTCTCGTTCTCAAAGCCCTCGCGCACAAAGCTCTTGACCACACGGATGGCGGACACGTTTTCCTGCACCGAAGCGTTCAGGTTGTCGTAGTTCTTGAACACCCGGTCAAAGATGTGGAAGGTGGGGATCATGATGCTGGCCAGCACCACCACCAGAAAGACTACCGCCACCACGAACACCAGCGACAACGGGCCGCCGATGACCACAGCCATGAACAGTGCAAACACCAGATGTACCGGGGCACGCACGCACATGCGCTCGATCATCTGGAACGCATTCTGCACGTTGGTCACATCGGTGGTCATACGGGTGACAAGGCCCGCCGTGGAGAACTTGTCGATGTTGGAGAAGGAATAGTGCTGGATGTTCTCATACATGGCATCGCGCAGATTGCCGGCAAAGCCGGTGGATGCCTCGGCGGCATATTTACCGGCCAGAACGCCCAGCAGCAGCGCAATGGCTGCCACAAGGAAGGTGAGCAGACCATACTTGACGATGGCGTGCATATCGCCCTTTTCAATGCCCAGGTCAATGATAAAGGCCATGATGGTGGGCAGCAGCACATCCATCACGGCTTCCAGGGCTGCAAAGAGCGGTGTCAGGACTGCGGCGCGTTTGTACTCGCCCAGATGTGACACGAGCTTTTTGATCATCTGAGTTACCTCCTGTTAATTTTATTTGTTTGGTACAAAACAATTCTATACAAAACAGATTTAATGTCAAGATGTTTGCAAAACTTTCGGAAATTGTTCATAATTAACATTTTCGCAAGCATCTTTTCGGCGTTTTGACAAGAGTCGAACCCTCTCCGTCACGGCTTGCGCCGTGCCAGCTCTCCCGAAAGGGAGAGCTTTTGTCTGTTCCGGGAAAGCAGCTTTTCACCGGAAAAGAAAATCCAAAAATATCGCCCAAAAAGCTCCCCCCTCGGGGGAGCTGCTGAGCGCAGCGAAGCTGAGAGGGTTTACTTCAGCGCGTCCCGCAGCTTGTTCAGCAGCCGGAGCAGCTCGGCGTTTTCCTCTTCCGTCAGCAGCCCGGCCACATAGTCGTCCGTCTGGTGGAAGGAGAGGATGGTGTTTTCATGGAAGCGGACGCCCTCTTCCGTCAGCACCAGCTGTTTCAGCCGGGCATCCTGCGGCACGCTCTGGCGCTGGATGTAGCCCTTGCGCTCCATCAGCTGCAGGATGTTGGTCACGGTGGAGCGGGTAATGGAAAACTCCCGCTCAATGTCCCGCTGGAACACCTGCTCCTCCCGGTGCCGGTAAAGATACCCGATGATCCAACCGTGCATCGGGGTGGCCTGCTCCACACCGTTGGCGCGGGCAAACTGGTTGATCTTGCGGAAGATCAGGTTGTCCACCCGGCGGATCTGGGCCGGGATGACCTGCGGCCCCTCCCAGGGCGGATCCCCGTGGTCTCTGCATTCGTTCTGTTTTTCGTCACACATACGATCGGTTCCTTTTGAATTGTTTTTTGCTCAAACTGTTTTCTATAAAACTGTTCGATATGAGACCATTGTAATCCCACTGTCCCTGTTTGTCAAGGGCAGCAAAAAAGACTTCTCCCAAAGGAGAAGCCTTTCCGATCTCTGTGTCACTGATTTTCTTCCACCCATTCCCGCACGCGGTCGGGGCGGTTGGTCACAAGGCAGTCCGGACCCAGCGGCAGCAGGCTGCGCACGGCATCCTCGGTGTCCACGGTCCACAGGGCCACCTTGATGCCCATGGCCTGGAGCTTTGGGATAAAGTCCGGGTTGCTGTAGGCGGTGTGGTATTCGCAGCTGACGTACTCCGGCGCAAAGTCCAGGCTTTTGACATAGGCCACCGGGTTGTGCTGGTCGGCCAGATGCTTTGCCACCGCCTGCAGGCTCTCCCCGGGGAAGTTTGCCCGCAGCATGCTCACCTTGTCGTTCACCCAGCGGGTCATCCAGCCGTTTTCCTCATCCGGGTCCATGCCCGCATCCACCGGCAGGGCGGCCAGCTCTTCGTCCAGCGCCGCTTCCTCATCCTCCATGCCGTTCACCAGGCCCAGGTCCTTCCAGATGACCGGCGGCGGCAGCACCATGCTCTCGAATGCGCCGTACAGCAGCACGCCCACCCGCAGTTCCGGCATCAGCGCCTTGGCCTGCCGCAGCAGGTCGTGGTTGAACGAAATAAGGACCAGTCGGTCGGCGATGTCTGCCGCGCGGATGGCATCCACCACACCGGACACAAAAGCCGGGTCGTTGTCCATGGTGGATTTCATTTCCAGCTGGACCGCGCAGCCCTCCATGCTCCTGCACAGGGCCAGTGCCTCGGCCAGGGTGGCGATCTTCTCATCTTTATAGGCAGCGTCCTTCCAGCTGCCGAAGTCCAGGTCCTTCAGTTCGCCCTCGGTCATATCGTAGATACGGCCGGAAATATCGGTGTGCAGGTCGATGATATAGTCGTGGTGGATCACAAGGCCGCCGTCCAGCGTCTTTTGTACGTCCATTTCCACACCGTCGGCCCCGATCTCCATCGCCTTGCGGAAAGCTGCCAGCGTGTTTTCCGAAGGTCTCTCCGACATGTACAAGTCCTACCCGATTACATGGGATTTGACCGACGGTAGCGGAACTCGGGTTCCCGGTGGTATCTACTTGTACAAAGCGATTATATCGACCGATAACGAACACGAAACCACTCGTTCGAAAAAACTCTGTGTGACCGGCAGAGAATAGCCTGTTTCTCCGACAAGGATATACATCGCCGATCCCTTTTAAGGGATCGAGTAAAAAATATTTGAACCAAATTTCAGTATTTTGTTATATCTTTGTATATCAAACAGTCAAAAAGATGTATAATTCGGAATCGAAATCTACAATTAAATTACCGGAGCCTTCGCTTCGCAGGCTTCCGTGGTATTTGGCTTATATAAAATTGCTACAAACAAAAGGAGAAGAATATGTTTCTTCCACACAAATAGCAAAGGAAATAGGCGTAGATTCGTCGAAAATAGCCAAAGACCTCTCTTTTATCAATATTTCGGGGAAAACACGTGTCGGTTATGAAATAAATTCGTTAGTCGCAGTACTGGAAGAATTTCTCGGATTCACGTCTATGCACAAAGCATTCATTTTCGGAGTTGGAAGTTTGGGGGCCGCGCTCATGCAAGATTCGGGATTGTCGCAATACGGTCTCGAAGTCGTTGCCGGGTTCGATGTCAAACCCGAGTTGGCAGGAACCTTCATTAATCATATTCCGGTATATCCCCTGTCTCAATTCGCTCAAAAGCAAAAAGAGTTGGGTGTACAAATAGGAATATTGACCGTCCCGATAGACAAAGCTCAAAGTGCGACAGAAGAGATGATAGCCGGAGGTATCAAAGCGATTTGGAACTTTACCCCTTACCGGATTCGAGTTCCCAAACATATAGTTATTCAAAATACATCTATTTACGCTCATTTAGCCGTTATGTTCAATCGGTTAAATAATATCAAGTAAATCTCATGAAAATAATTGCCGTCGGTTGGAATTATAGAGGACACAATGCAGAGATGAACCAAAAAGAAACTCCTCAAAATCCCATCATTTTTTTTAAACCCGAAACGGCTTTACTAAAAGACGGAAAGCCATTTTTTTTACCTCAATTCTCCGACCGTATCGAATACGAAACTGAATTGGTATTCCACATTTCCCGATTAGGGAAAAACATAGCCAGTAAATTTGCACATCGATACTACGACTCTGTAACGGTAGGTATCGATTTCACGGCCAGAGACAAGCAAGCCGAAGCAAGGGCAAACGGAAATCCGTGGGACATTGCAAAAGGATTCGACAACTCGGCTCCATACCATTATTGATGATGGCGAAACAGAGCTCATGACCATTGGCTGCGGTACAGTAACCCGCCAATGAGATGATGCC
>ENA-UPWM01001114-UPWM01001114.1-human-gut-metagenome-genome-assembly--contig:-NODE-1114-length-12024-cov-20.831171_pt1 | contig 12024 bp, 10 predicted proteins | sample MGYA00250051_ERZ773379 | MGnify/ENA primary metagenome ERZ773379 (study PRJEB29103, sample SAMN06112020) | human gut metagenome | biome: human gut; feature: ankylosing spondylitis patient; material...
GCCGCATATGAACTTTATCGCGAGTTCCGCACGAACAGGAGGCCACTTAATGTGGCCTCCGTCGTGAGCAGGACTGTAGAGCAGGAAAGTTCATATGCGGCCGCTGGCGCCCGGGCAGCGTCGGGAACCGCGCCCATACGACTACAGCGTCATGTTTGGATCGGCGTCGACGTCGAACGGCGAGATTTCACCTCGGTCGAATTTGCGGCGAGCGACCTCCGCAATCATGGCGGCGTTGTCAGTACAGGCCGAGAGAGGCGGCACCGTTACGCGAATCCCCTGACGCCCGAGTTTCTTAATCATCATCTCGCGCAGATGCGGGTTGGCCGAGACGCCGCCGCCGATGCAATACTCCTTGCACCCGGTGGCGTGCAGGGCGTTCTTGGCCTTCTTGTACTGCACGTCAAAGACCGCCGCCTCAAACGAGGCCGCAAGGTCAGGCAGGTGAATCGTGCGCCCAGCCTTGGTCTCCTGCTCAATATAGAGCGTCACCGCCGTCTTGAGGCCCGAAAGCGAGAAGCGGTAGTCTCCCCTGCTGTTAAGCGCACGGGGAAAATCGATCGCGCGGGGATTGCCCGTCTCGGCGAGCTTGGAGATGATGGGGCCACCGGGATAGCCCAGGCCCAGCGCCTTGGCAACCTTGTCGAAGGCTTCGCCCACGGCGTCGTCCAGCGTCTCGCCAAGTACCTCGTAGTCGCCCCATGCCTTTACGTGCACGAGCATGGTGTGCCCACCCGAGACAAGCGTAAAGACAAACGGCGGCTTAAGGTCGGGCTGCGCCAGCAGGTTGGCGAACAGGTGACCCTCCAGATGATTGACGCACACGAGCGGTTTACCGGCAGCATACGCAAAGCCCTTGGCAAAGGCGACGCCCACCACCAGGGCACCCACCAGGCCTGGGCCTTGCGTCACACCCACGGCGGCAAGCTCACTTGGCGCAATCGCTCCACCCTCAAGGCCAAGCGATACCGCGGCATCTTCAAGCGCCGCATCTACGACACTCACAATCACCTCGACATGCTTGCGCGAGGCGATCTCGGGCACCACGCCGCCAAAGCGAGCATGAAAATCAATCTGCGTCGACACCTGGTTGGCCAGCATATTGCCGTCCGCATCGATAATCGCAACAGCCGTCTCGTCGCAAGAGCTCTCGATGGCAAGAACTAGGCGACGGCGCTCGATTTCGGCACGCTCCTCGGCGGTGCGCTCGGGCTCAGGCAGCGGCCAGACGCGCTGCTCGGCAGCCGTTGGCTCGGGCGAGGCATTGTCGAGAGGAAGCACCAGGGGCAGCGACGCCGTCATGACGATGGCATCCTTGCCGACGCCGTAGTAGCCACGGCGACGACCCGCCTCGGTAAAGCCCAAGGCGCTATAGAGCGCAATCGCACCCTCGTTGCCGTCCTCAACCTCAAGCGAAGCAGTGGTGCAGCCGAGCATCTGGGCGTCATAGCTCACGTGCGACAGCAGCTTGCGGGCAATGCCCTCGCGACGATGAGCAGGATCAACCGCGACGTCCATAATCTGAACGTCACCGTCGACGACCATGCCGCCGGCAAGTCCCAGCAGCTGACCGTCGTCGTGCGCCACCCACCAGCTACGCGGCGCGGCAACGCCCTCGCCCAGCTCGGACAGGAACATGCCCGGCGTCCACGCCTCGTGTCCGGCGCCTTCAAAGCAGGCGGCCTCCAATGCGCTCGCGCCCTCGGCATCCGCCGCGCCCATGGGACGGAACTGCAGATGGCGGCCGGCGAGCTCGTCGGCAACACCCGTAATCTCGCTCTGGGCGCTCTCGGCAAGCCCAAGGCGCTTACGCTCATTTTCCTCGGCATCCGAAAGACGCGTGTAGATCGGCAAAACGCGAGCCGGATTACCGTCGCCCGCGGCGTGCGCCATCAGAAGGCCCTCGCCCGAGGGCCACCACAGGTCTCGCTCCACGCAGCGCGCAGTCTCGTCCTCACTCAGCAGCTTGCCATAACGTACGAGACCGTCACCAGTCAGCTTAGCCTGGCGCCAGTCCGCGGCCTGGCGCCACTCATCAAGCGCCACGGCGGCTTTGACCACGTGTTCGCGCTCAAACAGACGCTCGGGACCTTCGTCCCCCAGCACGTACAGAGCCGGATACACCTCGCCACGCATGGCGTCGGCAAGAACACCAAGCTTGCCGCGCACGCCAGCCTTCCACGCCGTCCAGGCGCAAGCGTCAAGTGTCGACACGCCCAGCAACGGCACGTTGGCACCGCGCGCCAGACCCTTAGCGGTCGAGATGCCAATGCGAACGCCCGTAAACGAACCCGGGCCGCGTCCAACCACATAACCGCCGACATCGCCGCGATTCAGCCCGGCCTGTGCCACCACGCCATCGACGGTATTAACAAGTTCCACGTTGGCATGGCGACGGCACAGATGGTCCCCGCTCACCAGCTTCGCCTCGCCCGTCTGCTCATCAATCCAGCTTGCCGCGCAGGCAAGCATGTCGGTCGAAGTATCGAGCGCCACTACCAGCGCGTTGTCGTTATGCAAGCTCATCTTGTACAGCCTTATCAATCAAATCGAAAAGCTCCGCCGCGCGCTCGCCGTGCGCCTCGAGCGCGATCGTTCGCACGTCGCTATCGTCCTCATCGCGCCTAAGCGTCACCGAGAGATACTCATCCGTCAGCTCGTCCTGAAACTGCTCGCCCCATTCCAACAGGCAAGCGCCCTCATAGCCGAGCACGTCAAAAATGCCCGTATCCTCGAGCTCGTAGGCATGCTCCAAGCGGTACAGATCAAAATGGAACAGCGGAATACGCCCCTGGTCGTGAACGGCCATGAGCGCGAACGTAGGACTCGTGACCATATGCTCATCGCCCAAGCCGCGCGAAACGCCCTTGGTAAAGTGGGTCTTTCCCACGCCCAAGCCGCCGGTCAGTATCAGCACATCGCCATTTTCTAGACACGGTGCGACCAACTCGCCAAATTGCTCCGTATCGGCAGTACGAGCCGTTTTGTAGGTACCTAGCCCCAGGCGCTCCAGGGACATATACGCTCCTTATTATTCCGAGGCGCCCTCTGGCGCGGGATGTCGCACCAGATAGTCGCCCAGCATCTTAAAGTCTTCCTCCAGCAACTCCTGCCACGCCGGATTGCGCAGCGCCGCCGCGGGATGAAACGTCGGCATCACCACAAAGTTGTTGAGCATCGTATCGGCCTGATAAGTAATGAAATCCTTGTTGAACCGGTAATATCCATGATCCTGCAGATAACGGGTTATACGCTGACGTTCGGCATCCAGCTGGTTAACGTCAAAACGCATCCCCGGATGAAGAAGCGTATGCGCAGAATCAGCCAGCATGTAATCATCTATTTTGTAATCATTGATGTCATAGGCAATGTGCTCCACGATATAAGGCTCACCCGTAAAGATACGATACCGTGCTTTCAGCCTGTCATTCTTCTTATGTTCAGAAAGTTCCACACGGGCTCCCATATATCCCATGTTCTGCACGGCCTGTTCAATCTGCTGGCGGCTTTCTTCGGCCAGTTCCGGATCATAAATCCGGGGAGCCTCCCCGATCTTGCGCAGAAAACGGTTCATCCACTTGGTTGAATCGCGTCCTGATGCACTGTAAATAGCTAAAGGGAGTTTGAAAAGACTGAACCACTTGGCATTCGGTGTCTGCCGCACGTATGCATTCATTTGCGAAGGTTTGACTTCCCTGTTGTCGGATTCTATCTTCACGTCATCCAACAAATAATGCCCTTCGGGAATAAACTTACTCACCGAACAGCCACTGAACAACAGTGCCGAAAGGAACAAACTGGTAAAACAACATTTTATTTTCCTCATATAAACAGCAGACCTACGCAAATATCTTTGCAAATATAGGCATAAATTGAAAATATCTTTTTAGCTTTGTCAGATAATAAATGTTATTTTTAACGGAACAGACATCATGCTGAGTAAAAACAAGATCAAATACATCCGTTCTCTGGAATTGAAAAAATACCGGAAAGAAGAGCAAGTATTCATTGCCGAAGGACATAAACTGGTAGGAGATTTGCTGGGACATTTCCCTTGCCGGCTGCTGCTGGGCACCGACAAATGGCTGAACGAACATCCTCTGATCGAAGCTGAAGAGACCATTGAAGTAAGCCGGGAAGAACTGTCACGCGCCAGTCTGCTGAAAACTCCCCAAGAAGTACTCGCCCTTTTCGAAATTCCGCATTATGAATGGGATCCGAAAATAGCAGAACGTTCACTCTGTCTGGCTCTGGACGATGTACAGGATCCGGGAAACCTCGGTACCATTATCCGCATTGCTGACTGGTTCGGGATTCATCACATCTTCTGTTCCAACGGTTGCGTGGATGCATTCAACCCCAAGACGGTACAGGCTACCATGGGAGCACTGGCACGGGTACAGCTGCACTATTGTGATCTGCCGGCTTTCCTGCAGGCGCAGCCGAAAGAAGTTCCCGTCTTCGGTACCTTCCTTGACGGAGAGAATCTGTATGCTCAGGAACTGAGTACAAACGGGATCATCATCATGGGAAATGAAGGAAACGGAATCAGTCCGCAAGTGGCACAATCGGTAAACCGGAGACTGCTGATCCCCAACTACCCGCAAGGGCAGACCACCAGCGAATCACTCAATGTAGCCGTTGCCACAGCTATCGTATGCGCAGAATTCCGCAGACGATCCTGAACGGTCAGAAGGAGCAGCAAGACATCACAAGCGGATTATACGGCTTGCAGCGGTAAACTCCATGGCATGTACATCGAAGAAAGTGACATGCCACAGACCGGAAGCCGTTCCGCTATCCATATTACTCTTGGGAATACGTTTCAGGAAATGGGGCAAGGATTCTGCTTCCATACGTTCAGGCAGACAAGGGGCTACGATCAGCAACCCGCCTAACCATTCAACAGAAGGAATTTCTCCGGAAAAAGGAAACAGGGAAAGCACTTTCCCCTCTGACACGCTGACTACCTGAGGACCATTACACCATTCCTCCGTCCCGGCCAGATAAACCCGATGGGCAGCATACTGTTTCATCGTGTCTGACCTGCTTTATTCCGGGCAGCCGTTCCCCGCACCGGACGCGTTGTCCGTAACGTATCCACACGAACTGCCATACGAGAAGAATCGGCAGCCAGCGAATCTGCCTGCAGCCCGGGCTTTTCCTCCGGAGACTGAATTTCGTTGTTCTTGTCATGATAACGCATCAGACGAATATCATGCAGCAACAAGCTTGCTTCAGGATGCTTCTGATCATCCGTATAATATACAAAACCACTGACGTTCTTGAACTGGAAGGCTGAGTCTGGCTTGAAGTACAGGCGCTGAGGACCTGAAGCCGTTACGACCTGCGTTTTTCCCATGACACTGTCATTCTCAAAGTAGAAGTTCAGTCCGATCACTGCCTTTGCAGAAGGGTTATGCTGTGGCATAAACAGGAAGCCGGCTTCGAACACCAATGCATCCTTCGGCTTGAAACTTGTATCTGCCTTCAGGTCGAAAACCAATTTGTTCGTCCATGTTCCGGAAGAGAGCCAGCATATCGGCTGATCCTGCCAGACATCCACTGAATCCCCCGACAGAGAAACCGCAACCTGTCCGCTCACCTTACTCATCCGCATCCGGAGATGTTTCTCATCTTCCTCAAAACGCTTCTGGACGTTTTCATAAATTGTAACCAGATGATAAGTATGACGGGTGTACCACACCATGGAAGAATCAAACTCCGCTTCAGTCACATGGTGCTTGTCGAAAACATAATCCAGGTAAGCTTCTTTCTTGTAAGTCTCCCCATAGGGCAGATCATTCCCCATCGTCGTTGCCAGATGATAGTCATACAACAGACTTTCCATTTCCGACGGCTGGATAATGTCTGACGGGATCTCTTTACCGCAACCCGCCAGGCCTAACAAAAGAAGCATGGAGATACCTCCCTTTCGAATACTCTTCATCATCGTCATCTGCTTATTTATTGGAAGAGATGTGAGTCCCTTCGTTCAAATAACGGCTATAAAAAAGAAGTAATGCTATGATGCCGCAACTGATGGCCGCATCGGCAAAATTAAAGATCGGGCTGAAGAAGATGAAATGCTCACCGCCTACGAATGGCATCCAGTCGGGCCAGTAGGTATCAATAATCGGGAAATAGAACATGTCGACCACTCTTCCGTGCAGCCAGTCAGCATATCCTTGTCCCATAGGCACCCAGGTAGCAATGTCCGTATGGGTACTGGCGCTGAAAAATTCACCGTAGAACACGCAGTCAATAATATTTCCCACCGCACCGGCCAGAATCAGTGACAGACAAACGATGTATCCGTTCTTCACCCGCGGCTTCTGCTTGACAACCCGCGTCAGGTACCACGCAATCAGCACAACAGCTACAATGCGGAACAAGCTCAGGAAAAGCTTTCCGATGATCTCCATACCGAAAGCCATACCGTTGTTCTCCGTAAAATAAATGTAAAACCAGTCGGTCACATGAATACTTTCATGCAAATACATACCGGTCTTCACACAAATCTTGATTACCTGATCAATTACCAATACCACCAAAACAATCAAGGCTGCCAGACGGCCTTGCGTAAACATACTCTTCATCCTTCTTTTTCATTGAAAAATTGACAATTGACAACTGAAAACAAATCGCCGGCAAACCGGCTTCCAGTCGTCAATTGTCAATCAAATAACTCATCTCTTTCCCTGCTGCTTGGCCTCGATGCTCAACGTTGCATGCGGTACGGCACGAAGACGTTCTGCAGGAATCAGCTTGCCGGTTTCACGGCAAATGCCATACGTTTTGTTTTCAATACGTACCAAAGCGGCACGCAAATTCTGTATGAACTTCAACTGACGGGCAGCCAGACGGGTTGTTTCTTCCTTCGACAAAGTGTTGGCACCTTCTTCCAAAACCTTATATGTAGGCGATGTATCATCAGTGTCATTGCCGTCAGCATTCATCATACTGCTTCTTAATTTCTCATAGTCGCGTTCTGCGAGCTGAAGTTTTTCCATGATAATGGCACGGAACTCCTCGAGTTCAGCGTCCGAGTATCTCGTCTTTTCAGCCATAGTGATTAGGTTTTAAAAATTAATAATAGTATCCACCCGGAACAAGTCCGGGTGGATGGGATCATTTATCACAATTTGTTTACTTTAATATACAAGTTAAAGTCGTCAAAATTCAGTTCGGTTCCATCGGTCACTTCATCTGCAAGAACCAGAGAGGTAGCCAGAACCTGGTTACAAATATAAGTATTATATTCATTCACTGCATCATCCGAGTTGGAATTTCTTGACAGGACAATAGTGATCTTGTCTGTGATTTCAAAACCGCTGCTCTTACGGATGTTCTGAATACGGTTCACCAGTTCACGGGCGATACCTTCACGTTTCAGTTCTTCCGTTACAGTCACTTCGAGAGCTACGGTCAGGGTTCCTTCATTTGCAACCAGCCAGCCGGGGATGTCTTCACTGAAGATTTCCACGTCTGCAGCCTCTACAACAGCTTCCGCGCCATCCAGCACGAAGGTATAGCGGCCGTTCTTTTCCAGTTCGGCAATTGCCTCCTGTGACATCTCTGCAACAGCAGCAGCTACAGCCTTCATCTGCTTTCCGAACTTCGGACCCAGCTTCTTGAAGTCGCATTTTACTTTCTTCACCAGAATGCCGGAAGCACCTTCTTCGAAGTGGATTTCCTTCACGTTCACCTCGCTCATGATCAGATCTTTCACAGCTTCGATGTGACGTTTCTGTGTCTCATCAACTACCGGAATCATGATACACTGCAGCGGCTGGCGAACCTTGATATTTACTTTGCGGCGCAGAGCCAATACCATGGAAGTTACATCCTGAGCCATCTGCATGCGGGCTTCCAGTTCCTTGTTGATCAGAGAAGCGTCTGCTACCGGGAAATCTGCCAGGTGAACAGATACGACATGATCACGTCCGGTTACCTGAATCAGATCCATATACAGACGGTCTGCATAGAACGGTGCGATCGGAGCCATCAGTTTAGCCACGGTTTCCAGACAGGTATACAGAGTCTGGTAAGCAGAAAGCTTATCGGTTGACATCGCGCTTCCCCAGAAACGTTTACGGTTCAGACGTACATACCAGTTACTCAAGTTATCGTTCACAAAGTCTGTGATTGCACGGCCGGCCTTAGTCGGTTCGTAGTCATTATAGCAAGCATCTACCTCCTGAATCAGTGAGTTCAGCAAAGACAAGATCCAGCGGTCGATCTCCGGACGTTCTTCCATCGGAACATCTGCCTCAGCATAGGTAAAGCCATCTACATTCGCGTACAATGCGAAGAACGAATAGGTATTATACAAGGTACCGAAGAACTTGCGGCGCACTTCGTCCACTCCATCCACATCGAACTTCAGGTTGTCCCACGGAGAGGAGTTGGTAATCATGTACCAGCGCAGCGGATCGGAACCAAATTTTTCGATGGTTCCAAACGGATCAACGGCGTTACCCAGACGTTTTGACATCTTGTTTCCGTTCTTGTCAAGTACAAGTCCGTTGGAAATTACGTTCTTGTAAGCTACACTGTCGAATACCATCGTAGCAATGGCATGCAGGGTAAAGAACCATCCGCGGGTCTGGTCCACACCTTCGGCGATGAAATCTGCCGGATAGTAGGAACGGTTGTCCACGATTTCCTTGTTCTCGAACGGATAATGCAACTGAGCGTATGGCATGGCACCGGAGTCAAACCAGACGTCGATCAGGTCTGATTCACGCTTCATCGGCTTGCCGCTGGCAGAAACCAGAATGATGTCGTCCACATACGGACGGTGCAGATCGATCTTTTCGTAGTTCTCCTTGGTATATGTTCCCGGTACGAAGCCCAGCTTCTTATACGGATTTTCAGTCATGAAACCGGCAGCTACCGATTTCTCAATTTCATTATAGAGTTCTTCTACCGAACCGATACAGATCTCCTCTCCTTCTTCACTTCTCCAGATAGGCAGCGGAGTACCCCAGTAACGTGAACGGCTCAGGTTCCAGTCATTCAGGTTTTCCAGCCACTTTCCGAAACGTCCGGATCCGGTGGATTCAGGCTTCCAGTTGATGGTCTTGTTCAGTTCGATCATGCGTTCCTTCGCTGCAGTAGAACGGATGAACCAGCTATCCAGCGGATAATACAATACCGGTTTGTCCGTACGCCAGCAGTGAGGATAGTTGTGTACATGCTTTTCTGTCTTGAAGGCCAGGTTTTCCTGCTTCATCTTCATGCAGATATACACATCCAGTGACTCAGCAGCCTGTGCGGCCTTTTCGTCATATTTACCGTCAACGGTGAACTGCGGATCATAAGCATTCTTCACCCAACGGCCCTGATATTCCTTGTATTTTTCTACATCAACACATTCCTTGACAAAGTTCTCGTCCAGTTCATCCAGCAGATAGAACTTACCGGTCAGATCCACCATCGGGCGGGTTTCACCCTTCTTATTGATCATAAACAGAGAAGGAATGCCGGCAGCACGTGCCACATTGGCGTCATCCGCACCGAAGGTCGGTGCAATGTGTACGATACCCGTACCGTCTTCCGTAGTTACATAATCACCCGGAATCACACGGAATGCCTTGGCAGCAGCCTCACGCCATCCGCCGGCGGTTGTCAACCGTGGTTGTTCCGTTGATAATGTTACGTTCTTGCATACTTTCCAAATGGTTAAATCGGTACGGGGCGACCTTTTTATTGTCGCCCCTTTCCTCGGTTAATTATTCAACTAATGCGGCGTTGTTGACTACTATGTTGCCACTTTTTGCCGTCGGGCTTCCGCTATCCTTGCAATTGTTCAATTCAATACGGGCGTTCGTTCCGCACAAATACCCATATTTTGAACCGTTCAAAGATATACAATTTACGAACTTACCAAAATTTTCATCCTTCCCGGACTTATCGCCGGAAACGTAATAATTGTTTGCGTTGTTCTCGCAAATGCAACCAATCACGAATATTTGCGAACCTCTGCCGCCCTCCGCCGCCGTTGCGCTTCCAACTAATGCGATACCGTTATTAACCTGTTTACGGCAATAGGCGTTATATATCGTATCGTGGCAACCAAAAGCGGGCGTTAATCCGGCTTTTACGTTGTATTCAAACAATCCGCCAATAATGGTTGTTTCGCAACGTTCGTGGTCGCTATATCCGTCGTCGTTATTGTCGTGGCTCCAACAATCAATCATCGTTGCAACGGTATGTTTCGCCAATGCCGGGTCAGTCGTTGTGCTGTGTGCGTTGAACCCGTCCCCGGTACTCGAACCGCTAAACGCCCGTGCCGCTTCGCATCGTATCAATTCCACACCAATTGCCGCCTCCCACGACCACGCACCGCCGCCAAATGCGTATTTTGCTGCGCAATCAATCGCCCGTCCGCCGTGGCAAAACCTTAACGAAATTGAACCGTACCAACATTCAATATTAACCATTTCAAAAGCAACGGAACCGTCATTGCCGGAAATACCGGAACCGCCCGGAATGTAAACCGGGTTGGTGGCTAACGTTGTACCCTCTTTGATTTTGACGTACAACATTTGTGCGTCTGTATCATAAAAGAACGTGTAACCCTCGGACGTTTTCACGGCATCCAACGACGTAACACGGGTTATCTTTGTGCTATCACAACGGTACGTTTTCCCACGTTGTAACGGGTGGCGTTCGTTGTCCGGTATCAACGTACTTTCGTCGAATACCTCATGTTGGAACAATTGGAAATGGTCGGCAGCTGAAAAGGACGGCAACGGGGTTTGGTAAACGTTCGTTGTACCCGCAACTAATGTTCCGCTATCAATTTTTGTTCCGCAAATGATACGGTTAACTAATCCACGTTTACCGATAAGACGGACGGAACGTTGGTTTGACTTGGTTTTGATATTCAAACGTTCGGTCGTGTCCCCTATCAATATAATTGTTGTATCAACGCCTGTTTTGGAAAATGCGGCGGCAAACGTCGCTAATGCGGCACTTTCCGTCGTGCCGGGGTTCGTGTCGTTTCCGTTGACCGCATCCACGTAAACAACGGCGGCGGTTGTGTTTACAGTTGTCCCGCGCTTTATGCTTTGGCGTTCCCATTCGCTCAATTTGTTTATTTCGCCTTTTGTCAAATAGTTGTCGCCAACCGATATTGCCGCACCAACGCCACTAATTTGGAAACGTATCAATATACGGGTTGTATTCTCCGGAATTGTGCCGGAGTGAGTACAAAAACCGCCTGCACTTAATTGTAACACTAACCGGGATATCTCGGTTGAATCATTGTAAAATATGCAATACATTGCGGCGGTTGTTGCACTACTTACAACCACATTATCCGCACCGTAACCGATAACGTCGCCAATCTTAAACGGACTATCCGCCAAATTGAAATCATATCCAATAAATGCAGTAGTTCCGGCATTGTTCACCGTATAAGACAACGTTGTGCGTGTTCTTACAACATTCATTGCTGAACCCTGTAAATTAAATTCGTTGTAATACGGGGCGTAATTAATTGTTTTAATGGGAATATCTTTTACCTTTTTCCATGCGTTCCATGCGTTCCACGCCTGTTTTGCGAACATACCGAAGGGGGCAACATTTTGACCCGTCCACAACATACAACGGTAAATCGTCAACGGCTGTGTACCTTTTCGGTTGTCGAATATTACACGGCAACAGTTGGATAACGTCGAACGTCCGGTTACATTGTAAAAAGATACCCAACCGTCAATTTGCGGGTCGGTCGTTAATTGAACGGCTGAACTAAAGGCACCCGACGTTGTAGGGTCAAATGCCACATTTAACAAATGACCTGTACCCGGCGCACTAATTTTCATTAATGCGTTAAGATAATCCGTTGTTGGATTATATGGGAATTGCGACAAATCCAATAAAACCCCTAAAAACGAACCCACGGGCAAAACAATACGGTCGGCGTAATATTCCGGCGGAGCGGAAGCCCAGTTCGCTGATGGCTCTGCCATTGCCATTGACTGCCTTGCCATCGAGGACGAATACGGCAATACC
>ENA-UPWM01001115-UPWM01001115.1-human-gut-metagenome-genome-assembly--contig:-NODE-1115-length-12024-cov-8.844229_pt1 | contig 12024 bp, 7 predicted proteins | sample MGYA00250051_ERZ773379 | MGnify/ENA primary metagenome ERZ773379 (study PRJEB29103, sample SAMN06112020) | human gut metagenome | biome: human gut; feature: ankylosing spondylitis patient; material...
TTTAAAGAAGTCGATCCAGCCAAATGGGTTCCTGAATTATTCAAAAAATAATAGTAAAAGAAAAATACCTGAAGAATAAATGCTTCAGGTATTTTTCTTTTGTATACCTAATGCCAGCAGTTTCACTGCCTGCCACTGTTTGTGTCTCTCCGGACTTACTTCCCTGTCCCAAAATTCATACTTCAACTGGAAGAAATACTCCTCATAAAAACAGCTGACAGCCGATTGCCGCGAATAGTCTATTTTTAACGCTGCTAAAACGTCCAACAAACCGGCGCCAAAATATGGCAGCAACTCTTTTACTTTCCGTTTATACGTCCTGGTCTCCTCCTGAAAGCGAGCATAACACAAAGCAAACAGCGCCAGCTCCAGCAGCTCCTTAAAAGTAATATCGTCGCCGCTTACGGCAGCCGTCAGTACTGTTTCATAAATCAAACTCCGTACCGCTGCACTGGCGTGAAAAAACAAAAGAAATTCGTTCAGCGCTGTGCCGGCCTGCGTCGGTACATATCCCTCAGCAAGTTCACCACCACGCACATATGGTGCTAAAGTTGTGAAATTGCCGCTGCTCACAAAAGTCTGACCCATTTCCAGCAAAATTTCCTCCGGCGTCAGCTGTAACCCATTCAGCAATCCACACGCCTCACCGTCCTGCAGATGTCGATAGATTTTCAACCCCTGCCGCTCCTCGCAGCCTGTAACCAGGCCATGCGGGCACTTCAACAAACCTTCCATATCAGTATGCCGCCCCCTTTTCGATAATCCTGCGGGCAAGAAACCTGTGCAGATTTATGATTGTCGTATGCTCATAGCCATATTTATCCTCTTCGTCAAAAGTTATCTTCACCATCTCAATCTGATTCCTGCGGCAATAATCGTTCAACTCCCTTTCGGCCTGCTCACGGTCGTTGATCTCTCCATCCGATAATAGAAACAACAATCTCCGCTTCCCCTTCAGCACCTGTTCCTGCAGCAACCGCACCGCCGGCAGCAGATTAGTCCCCCCTCCAGACAACGGTACGATCGAAGTCTGCTCGGCTTTATCAATAAAACTTTTACGTACTTTGCCCCCGCCCTCAAAATCTATTACCAGTGTTCTGATACCGTCAAAATTATTAACTGCCGCTAAAATCTCGATCAGCGCTTCTGCATATTCACGTTCAAATCGGTACGTACTGCCCGAAACATCGCGTATGATCATAATATCTACCGATACCTTACGCCGCAAGTAATACTGATAAACCCTGCTTTCCTCCGCTGTTTTAGAGGCCAGATACGCTTCCTGCTGCTTTTTCAGGTTAACGTCGCCGTCATAAGCACCAATGATCTTCATCGACGTAAAGCTCTGCTTAAAAATATATTCCAGCTCGCCGATCTCGCGCCTGTATTTCCGTACTGTATCCAAAAAGAACTGTGAAGTGTCGCCCGACCTGCTTACCATACGCCCTACGCCTGCCAGCTTACCTGTCTGTGATGCGGCATTCTGCATTTTTGCTTTCAGTTCACGGATATGCTCTTTCCGTACAATCTCGCATAATTCTTCTTCGCTGAACACCTTCAGCATCGACATAGAACCGGCAGTTCCTGCCGCAGCAGCTTTCTGCTCCCACACAGGTGTGATTTCTAACGTCATCCGCAATCCCTGCAGCCATTCTGTCAGCAAATCCGTCACCACGATCAAATTCTGCAGCTCCGTCCGTACCGCAGTCAAGGCCATAGGTACCATAAAATCATAAAAACTACTGTCCCCCTGCGGCTCGATGATACCGTACTTCAAAAACACCTGTAAAGCTTCCAGCTGACCACGCTGCGGCAAATATTTCACAAGCTGCTCCAACTCCACATCCTGTGTCGTCATATTCAGCAGTGTCAGCAGCTTGCCAAACTCAGGCAGCTCACGCGCCAGCTTATACTCACAGAACGTCCTAAACAGACTTCTATAGATGCATCGGTATAAAATATCCTTCTTAAGTCGCTCCAAGTGCCTGTACCCCTCCGCCCCCGTAAACAACGCCGTCTTTTCATACCGCAAAACACTCAGTTCACTTACAACAAACGCATCAGTAAAACTTTCTGACGACAGTAGCCCATGCAAAGCTGAATGCTGCCATGCCTCCAGCAACCATTCGCAGTTGACAGCCAGCACATACCCGTCCTCACGACTTCCAGTACAGCAGCACAGCTGTCCGCACTCTGTGCCAACAGAGCCTTGATATGCAGCCGCATCAGCATAATATTCTATTTTAAAAGCCAGTTCCGGGCATAATACCGCAAAATTTTCCATAACAGCCACCTTAAATAATTGAAGACTCAAGCTTCTCCTTCACCATCTGCAAATCATAAAAACCCAGGTCTACATCTAGATAATACATAAAGCTCTGCAAAATGATCTCTTTAAAAGTTACGATTCCGATCGCGCTCAAGGCCTGCTCCAGCTCCATGATCCGCCTGTCTGTCAAATCAGTAACGCTTGCCGCCTCACAGCCCAACACCCTTTTTGCCAGATACCTCTTGATGCTTTCAACATTCCGATTATCATAAAAATAAGAATCTATCATCGTCTGCCGCCACTCTGGGCGCCGCAAAAGCTCCAAATTGCACAGAACTACGGCAATAGCCGCATTGCGTACCGACAGTGGATAAGTATTGCTGCGTACCTCGCGCATCAACTCAATAATATAACGCTTTAGGCTTACCGGTACAACATCGTTGGCACGGCACTCCTCCGCTACTATCTGTTCAACTATCAAAAACTCATCTTCCGCCGTCGGATAATCGAAATAAAATGAAACCAGACGCTGAGCAAAGCTCTGCGGCAGCTTAACGTTGCCGGAATATCTGCTGTCATTCGAGCAGAACACGATCCGAAAATCCTCGTGTGCATAAATCATCTTATCGCCGATCGCCGTTACCGAAGTCCGGTCCAGTATACTGTTGAACATCAGCAAAATCTCCTGTACCGAATGTGTCGCCTCATCGACGATGATAATGCCGCCACGCTCCATACAATCTGCCACAACTCCGTTCTTAACTGCCAGACTGCCGTTTTCCAGCCTCAGTCCCAAAATCAGGCTTGTTTTCGTCTGTTCTGGACTCAGCTGCACATAATAGGCTGGCACATTTTTAGCCAGCGCATACTGCCTGGCCAGGTTCATCGCGATAATACTTTTGCCACTGCCCGAAGGTCCCACGATATAAAGCGGCCACCTGGTATGCTCAAGCACCGCGTAGCAGCGTGCCAAAAGCTGCGTCCCATCCTCGCCTACTATTTTTGGTATCTGCTGCAGATCAAGCTGTGTTTTCAGCTCTGCCATAATTTTTCACCCCGCAATTATATAAAAAAAGCGGGGGAGCTAACTCCCCCGCCAACCAAGGACTTGTCCAAGCCCCAAGCAGCCATTTATTTCTTTAAAGGTGGAACCGGCGGAATTTGCTGTAAATTAGGAATATCTTCCGGTTTTAGTTTAAATACATCATGTACATGAATTTCTTCGGTAGAACGCCAGGAATAACTGCAGGTATCGCAGACATAAACTTCCCAAACATCGCCAACCGGGGATTTAGTCATAACTCTTACTGTATCAGCATCACAACGCGGACATTTCATAAAAATCTGCCTCCTTTATACCTCAAATTATCATTGATTTTTTTGTGCAGCCATAAAGTCTCTGAAAATAGCTTCCCATTTCGGAGTAGCCGGAGACGGTTTCAACAATTCAACAGAACGCGGATTCGGTTCTGGAGCGACCGGAGTAGTTGCGTCTATGATCAGCTTGTCATGCATGCCTGCCGGTACCGAAGACGGATCAAGCGGCATACCTGCGCAATTCGGGATGATCGCAACGTCCTTGCTTGGTTTGACGCGGGTAGTAAGCGCCCACATAACCTGCTCCAGGTTAAACGGATCGACAAACTCATCGACGACGATAATGACCTTGGAATAAGGCATACCATGCGGAGTAGACAGCAGACGGAAAGCAACACCCTTGCCGAAGCCGCCGTAACGGACTTTAGTTGAAATGATAACGCCGATACCATGAGTATACATAGCATTGACTGCCTGCACTTCAGGCATAGTAGCTTTCAGCTGTTTATACAGAGGCACACTGGTATTAAGAGCCATCAGATAATCGATCTCAGTCCAGGGCATACCCAAATACAGGTTTTCAAATATCGGATTTGTGCGGTATGTGATATGAGTGATCTTGATCTCGCACTGGTTTCTGGCGCCGGAATAAGAGCCCGGGAATTCGCCGAACGGACCTTCGCAGGTACGAACGCGAGGAATGATATAGCCTTCAAGGATAACCTCAGCATGAGCAGGAACATACAAATGCTCAGCAGTATCGGCTTTAGTGATTTCAGTAGGAACACCGTCCTGCAACGCGCCGACGAATTCGTATTCGTTCTGGTCATAGTTGACAGGAGTGCTTGCCATAAAGGTGACCAGCGGAGTATTGCCCAGTGCAATAGCTACCGGCAAAGGTTCGTTGACTTCTTCTGCCTTAGCAAGCTGGATAGCGATATCATGGAAAGGCAAAGCCTGGATGCCGATACGGTCGATATCCTTGACCTGGATGCGGTAAGTGCCGACATTCTGCTTATCCAGATTATCAGGTTCAGCCGGATCACCGGTAACGACACAGGCTTTCGAAAGGAAGAAACCGCCATCCTGATCATTGATCCTGTAAAGCGGCAGAATCTCAAACAAATTGATATTTTCGCTGATGGTATTTTCCTTACACAGAGCTTTTTCACGAGGAACGATTACCGGCGGCACCGGGAATTTATCCCAGCGGCGGTTCAATTCAAAAAATTGTTCCTTTACAGGAGTGTCTTTAGGCATACCCATCATCAAAGCATGATTAGCCCAGGAACCGTGAACGTTGGTTACAACAGAATATTTATAACCTTTCACCTTCTCAAACAAAACAGCCGGTTTTTTATCCATATTAGCACAGGCACGTCCGGCAGCGCCAATATCAGGTTCCGGATCGACCTCATCTTTAACGCGGATCAGCTGACCCTCTTCTTCTAATGTTTTTAAAAACTCTCTCAAATCTTTGTAAACTTTTGCCATGTTTTTGACCTCCTTTGTCATCGTTTACTTGGTAAGGTTTACCCCTTGTCTATATACTAGAACTGACTGCTCCTAATAGCAATTCAGTTACTTCGCAAGGATATGCGTTTTCGGAATTTCCAAAAAACTATCGCTGCTATTCAGTTTGGGAATAGGCAATAACCAGCTATTCATGCCGCTTTTCACTTGCTGACGGACGTCTGCTTTTTACCCGTGACTGCCCTGCTTTCATACCGCATTTTCCACCGCTCACCAGTGGGCATTGCAGTGCCACCAGCACCATCCCTCCAGATTTGCTGTCAACAGAAAAAACAATGGCGATACGGAAATAATATCCATACCACCATTGTTTTTATGTATTCTGTCGAAGTTTTAATAACTATTATCAGCACATTTTTACAGCCGTTTTAAATTATAAAAATTGAAAGACACAAATGCATTCCCTAATCAAAACTTCCAGATAAAATTGATATTACCGCTGAAGCCCTGCTTTTTGCCGCTCCAGCCCTGAAAGCCAATGTCGACAGCAGGCGCGTTCACATCTTTATTTTGAATGATATAACCCAGCTCCAACATACCGCTGCTGCCTTTGATACTGGGCGCCGGCGTGCTCAGACCTTTGACCGTTGCTTTTGCTTCGCCGTCAAATTCGTATTCATACGCCAAACCTGCATAATAAGTACCACGCTCACCGTTTTCTTTGCTCATACGTGCTCCCAGTCTGGCACGAGTGCTGTTAACTGCGTCAAAGTCATAAACTTCTCCATTACCGGCACCGCCTAAAGTTACACTGTCACCGCTTTGGTGCGTATACAAAAGCTTGGCATAAATATCTGCTTTTACAGTATCGTTCAGTTTGCTGACCCTGCCAATACCAATATGAGCTCCGTAGTAACTGCTGCTGCTGTCATAGCTGGCATATACTTTTTTGCCGCCGGAACCTATCAGATCGCCGCTGGCGTAATCAGCATCCATACGACCGTAACGCAAACTGCCTTCATAATATAAACCGCTGTTATTATCCTGACGCACTATCATACCAATACCATAATATTTAGTATTACCGTCAGCGCGGATGCCGCTGTCAAGCTGACTGGTGTAATTGCCCCAGCCGTATTCCAGCAGCGGGCCATAGGTCAGTTTACCGGCATTATTTTGTACGGCTTTGGCAAACCCCAACGCCAGATTATAACCCCGCATATCGCTGTAAGAACCGCTTTTATAACGCATATTGCCTCCTCCAGAAGCTCCGAACATTTCCGCGCTGCTGCTGCCAGCTGTCTGTACAGCGTTGGCAATACCGCTGCCGGCCACCGTATCTGCACCACTGTTGACAAACGCGGCACTGGCAATCTGCGTCTCTACCGGAGATTTGCTCTGTTCCGTTGTTTTGGCAGGAGCTTTATCCACTGTAGCAACGATACTATTACCGCTCAGATCAGTTGTAAATTCGTACTCGATGCTGACGCCCTGCTGCAGTCTGCCATAAGTAACGTTATCAGCTGTTATACCGTTGCTGTTGGTCAGCAGATTGACCTTATCACCGACCTGCAAGGTACTGGTCGAACCTGCCATACCTACGTTGACATTGCTGCCGGAAATATCAGTACCTTTATCATCAGTCAAGGTCAGTATCGTATCTCCATTAATTGTATCCTCCTGTAGATAAAAATTTAAATTCTCAAAATTTGCTATATTTTTCATTTCTAACCCTTTAGTTTGGAGGTTCAATGTATTTCCTGTACGTTTATCCTTAGAAAAAGTTGTATTATCGCCACCATAAATTATTGTATCAGCGCTAAAGACCGGCTTTTCTCCGCTGGCGGCGTTTATTGTGATAACATTATTTATCGCAGTTCCATTGCCGCTTCTACCACCTGCAATAACCTCACTGTTTATCTTACCGCCACTGATAGTTATTTCATTGCCATCTGCCGGCTCACTTGTACAATATCCGCCATAGATCTTACTGTTTATTTCGCCGCCGCTGATAATAACCTTATTACCATTAGCACTGCCATCTGCCGTCTGTCCACCTTTAACGCCTTTACTTATCGTTCCGCCGCTGATTATAACACAGTTTTCTATCGCATCACCTGACCAACTATAGCCACCGACAACGTTATCAATTTTTCCGTCTGTTACAGTTACCCAGTTCTTTTCGGCTGTATTGGCATCATTGACATAGCCACCATAAACATTTTTCATTTCCGTAGTACTGCCGCCGACTGCAACTCCATTTTCTTTAACTTTCCCCCATTGAGAGTAAGCTCCATAAATTTTACTTGTGAAACTGCCACCATTGACAATTACTTTATTACCTGTTGCTACATAATCATCAGTACGTTGTGCGCTGTAGCCACCATAAATGCCATCAGTCATCGTGTTTGTATTTGTAAAAGTTCCGCCGTTTATTGTAACAATATTATTATTGCTTTCGTTTAGAGCACTATTTCCGCCATAAATCTTATTACTGAATGTACCTCCTGCTATTGTTACTTTATTACCTTCTGTATATCCATTTTCTGAAACAGCACTGCCACCAAAAACCATACCTGTTATTGTACCACTATCTATAATAACTTCATTACCGGTAGCATTTCCCTCACCATTGACAGCTCCGCCGTAAACGGAAGCATCTATTGTGCCGTTCTTAATAGTCACTTTATTATTTACCGAACAAGCGGAGAATCCGGCAACTGTCATAGCTGCCATAAAAATCCATGCAAATTTTCTCATCTTTTTCATATTAAAATTTATTTGGGGTTAAAAATATTATTACGATTCATACAAAAATAGATTGCTCCTCGGCATAACCAATTTCATTTGATTTTGCGCCCGACTCACCCTATTGAGAGAAATCGAATCCTTTGAGATCGGCAAACGGCTTATCCAGCGACCGTACGGTCAACTGCCAAGTTCCGTCATAGGCCTCGTTATCTTGGAACCACCCCGCAATCGCAGTAATTTCTCCTTTGTTGTCGCTACCGGGGGTAGGAATGCGACGATCGGCAAACCGAGCATACTCACTGGTTGATATATATACATCTACCGTATTGCCACTGTCATCGGCAATCTCCCGAGAACGCGGAAACCCGATATTATATTTTTTATCGGCACTATAAGTAGAAGGAGCAAACGTAGGGTTCAAAGCGTACTTCGCCAAAGCGGCCGTCACATTCTTTCCGTCCGACGGGAACGGAAGAATCTCATCGTTCAATTTCTTTCCATCGGAATCGTATCCTGTAAAATAGACATCCTTAATCTTTACGATTTTAAAATAACCATATTTGTCCATTTCGGTGATCTCTTTCAAAGTCTTTTCTTCCACAACTATTTTAGAAGGGTCGGGAGTTCCTATCTTCTGGATATGTTTCATCGCCAGCGTATACGGGATACGCCCGGGCTCTTCACGAATCTTGTTGTCATTGCGATATCCGCGTACTCCCAACTGGGGGGCTGCCGCATAACGTCCCAAAACCAATCCGTTACAGCGAATAGCTACCACTTGTCCCAACGGCAACATACCCGAAAGACTGCCGGCATCGACCGAAACTTTCAAACAAGTATGGTCATCGTCCAGACTTTGTATAACGAAATATTTATATACGTTACCCGCACGGTCATCGGTAATAATCCGACCTCTAACGATGATATCGTTGGGAGAATCGATCGTATCGATTGTAAACAGGCCCTCTTTCGTATCGAAATTTTCGATAAGGTCTTTAATAGTTACCGTCTGCGGCCAAGCCTCATCGCTGCCTTCGGGAACCGTAGCAAAATCTTCGGGAATGGCATCGAATTCTTTTTCACACGCCGTAAACAGCATAAGAGCTGCAAATACGACACCGATATATTTTAATTGTCTCATACTCTAAACGATTTATTAAAATTTGAAACCGACATTGATAAACATATTGAAGCCCCAAGCATAATAATATTTATTGGGGAATTTGTCCACCGATTGTATATCTTTGGTTACACTCTTGTTATCCCGGCTGACACGACCTTGTTGATAACCGCCGGTAATCATGCTGGTATTATTGAGAATATTATTGAAGCTAAGGTTGATATTCAACTGTTGCTTACGATTGTTGAGATAAATCAATTTACCTACCGAAGCATCGAGCAAGAACCCGCCTTTAAGTTTCTCCTGCGAACCGATCATCTCCTTCTGATTGTAGTACTTAACGATATCGGAACCTTTATTCCCGGTATAGTCTCTAACAAGAACAGGTTTACCGGTCTTTTGATCAAAGCTCCAAACCATAGAAGTTTGGCCATTCTTATCGATACCGATAATGCGATAGCCGTTATAGTTCTGCTCCAATCCTACTTCATTGGGATATTTTCCGCCATACATATTCATGTGCGTGAAACGCGACGGAGAGAAATCGAGGTAATTGTTATCGAAGTAAGAAAGCGTTATGTCGGCAAACCACATCTTCGGGTGAAAATAATCCAGCGTAATGCTTGCGGCCAACTGAGGACCGTTGCTCACATGAAGACCTTCGGTGTAAACTTTTTCGGTATAATCGGTCGAAGCGGCCCGCCCGTCGACTATAACCGGCAATTGTTCGGTAAAGAGATTCATACCGTTCTCAGCGCTCATCGTTCCCATACAATCGTTGGTATATTTGTAGCTGCCATACGTTCCTGCCGCCGATATAGTGAAGCTGCTGTTCAACTTCACACTCACACCGGCCTCGACACCAAAGTGACGTTTATTCACGCCCGACAATGTATGATTTACATACGTGCGAAACTCATCGTGATAATATCCCGTACTTTCTACGCCATCGCGGAATTCCGTGAAGAATCCTGTTACCCGACCTTTTACAATCGATGTATTCAATTGATAGGTCAAATCGGCCGAGAATACTTTCTCCGATTTCAAACCTCTGATACGAGTATCTTTAATACGAGGCGCTACATAGGCATAACCGGCCAACGGAGCCCGAGATTCCGCCAAAGCATTTAACGACAAACGATTATGTCCGTCTATCTTATATACGATACCGGCCTTGATACTGGGATCTATAAAATACATCTGTTTACCGAAGCCCTTAGACCGGGCTCCAATAACCTCGGCACGACCGTTTCTCATCAAACCTTCACGTTGGAAAGAGGTATAGGATAACCGTGCGGCATAATAGATATCGAACAAGGGTAATTTCCAATCGTTCTGTATAAATGCCGAAGCATTGATAACATGCATATTGTAATTATATCCGAACTTATCACCTTTATAAACAGCTCGGTTCGGGTCGTCCAAATCATTCTGGATAATGTCCTGATTGTCGGTAAAGTCACGCTCGGCAAACTGGTCTATATCGATCCACTGATTAGCCCCTAACAAATCATCGACGGTTTTGTAGTGCATTCCTTTCGCATATTTGGCTTCGATACCGGCCGTCAATTTGAGTTCGCTATTCAACTGATTGGTGTACAAAAAGTTCAAAGGTATTTCCATCAAGTTGTTGTGACGACGCTCCAAAATATACTTGGCACTTCCGTTGGGATTAATGGCATTGTTGGTATAGTTCGCGCTATACATCGCATTCCAATTAATCTGGGTAACGTTAGGATCGCCGGCTCTCCATAAATCGGCAATCTGATTGGCCAATCCCTTATTCACCTCTTTGTAATAGGCATTATAAATATCGTCGGGACCATCTACCGCCAACTGATAATATTGCCAACTGGGTAAATTACGGTAATAATCGGGACGGGGATCGGGGGCGTTATAAAAAGCTATCGCCGAATTACTGTATTGGCTGTAATGGAATCCTACGCCGGCAGACAATTTGCTCTCATCGTCGATTTTCCAGTCCCAATTAAAAATTGCCGTAGGGTCATAACTGTGAACGATGCGGGAATTACGCTTTTCTCCGTCTTGATATCCCCAATAAGGATTGTAATAAATCCCCCGATAATCGTAAACCTCCTGTGAAACGGCAGCCGACTGTGCCCGTTTGGTCGGTGCACCGAACGTCGTCAAGGCAAATCGATGGTCGCCCAATACTTTCTCGGCAGCAAGGAAATAGCCGAAAGAGTTGTAAAAGGTTCCTTCCGTGCGCCCCTCGTCGGCCCAACGATAAACGACCGACCCGGTAAAAGCCCAACCGTTGTCCATAATGCCGGTCGAGTAGATAGCCTGTCCGCGCAATTTATAAGCACGATTCGTATAAGCGGCATTTACATTCGTACCTGCTGCATAGTTGGTTGCCCGCGTGTTGATGTTCGTCGTTCCTCCCAAAGAACCGTAAGCATATCCCGGCATTTCAAGACCATTCACAGCATCTTTATTTCTCATGGCATTGTTTAATCCACCGAGACTCGAATAGTTGAAACGGCCGCGTTCCAAATCATTAAAGTTAAGTCCGTTTATATAGGTAGAAGATTCCCGTTGTTCATATCCCCGCACATTAAAACGCATAGGGCTATACGAATAACTGGCCGCTTGCAAATAAACATCGTCGGCAGCGCCGGACAGATAGGATGCCGATTGAGATGCGGCACTGCCCTCGTCGTCTATCGCCGACTCGTCGAGCTCGAAAATATTATCTTCGAGAGCCTGTTGATTAAGTGTATTGTCTACTTTCTTAGGTTGCAAAGAAGCATTCAAGGTATTTACGCCGTCATTTACCACAAAGTCGACAGAATAAGCCTTATAATCAGCCGCCGTAAATACAACAACCACAGACCCTGCCCTAACTTTCTTCAACTCAAAATTTCCGTCAAAATCCGTAACAGCCGACACGTTCCGTATCGCAACTTTTACATTCGCAATAGGTTTGTTTGTTTCATAGTCAACGACAACGCCTCTTACTGATGCGGCCTGAACAAAAGCCGGTACGACAAGAAGCCATGTCATTAATAACCATAGTTTACGATTCATTACATCAAAAGGTTTAATTATAACTGTGTTTATGTTTACAACC
>ENA-UPWM01001121-UPWM01001121.1-human-gut-metagenome-genome-assembly--contig:-NODE-1121-length-12001-cov-7.400369_pt1 | contig 12001 bp, 7 predicted proteins | sample MGYA00250051_ERZ773379 | MGnify/ENA primary metagenome ERZ773379 (study PRJEB29103, sample SAMN06112020) | human gut metagenome | biome: human gut; feature: ankylosing spondylitis patient; material...
TTTTTTCAAGCAGAAGACGGCATACGAGATGCCTAAGTGACTGGAGTTCAGACGTGTGCTCTTCCGATCTGCATCAGCCGCTTTTGTACTTGCTGCTGACGTTGATTTTGGGTGGTAAGGTATTGCTTTAAGGAGAAGGAGTGTTGAGAGTATGGAATATCGTGAATTGGGACGGACAGGTATTAAAGTCAGTGTGATAGCATTAGGGTGCGAAGGCTTTGTTGCCAACGAAGGTGCCTTAACAGAGCAACTGCTGAATGCGGCAGAGCAAGGCGGCATCAACTGTATTGATTTGTATGCGCCGCAGCCGGAAATGCGCAGCCGTTTGGGTAAATGGCTGCGTGGCCGCCGCGGTAAATTTGTTTTACAGGCACATTTATGTACGGTTTGGCAGGAGGGACAGTATAAGCGGACCAGGGAGATCGGGGAAGTGAAAGCGAGCTTTGAAGATCTGCTTACACGGCTGGCAACGGACTATATAGATATTGGGATGATCCATTATGTGGACTCTCTGGAAGATTGGGAAGCGGTAGCTGGTGGCCCGGTAATGGAGTATGCAAGAGAACTGCAGGCTCAGGGAAAAATCAGATATATCGGCTTGAGCAGCCATAATCCTGCCGCAGCTATGCAGGCTGTACAAAGCGGTTTGATCGATGTACTGATGTTCAGCGTTAATCCCTGCTATGACCTGCAGCCGGCGAATGAAGACTGTTATGCGCTTTGGGATGGGAAAAATTATGACAGGCAGCTTGTGAATATGGATCCGGAGCGGGAAGCGCTGTATGAAACCTGCAGCCGCCTGGGCGTCGCTATAACCGTAATGAAAGCTTTTGGCGGCGGTGATTTGCTGGATGAAGAGCTTTCGCCGGCAGGAAAAGCTTTGACTGTTAATCAGTGTCTGCACTATGCTTTGACGCGTCCCGGAGTAGCGGCAGTGATGTCGGGAGCGCATACTGTTGACGAGCTGGAAAAATGTCTTGAATATACTACGGCTGCTGATGTTGAAAAGGATTATGCGGCTGCTTTTGCCGCTTTACCGAAAATCAGCTGGGAAGGGCACTGCATGTATTGCGGACATTGTGCTCCCTGTCCGCAGGGAATAGATGTGGCAGCAGTAACTAAATTTTTGAATCTTACCAAAGCGCAGAACAGTGTTCCTGAAACAGTACGCGAACATTATGCTGCGCTGCGGCATCATGCCGGGGAGTGCGTGAAATGCGGCGCTTGTGAGAAACGCTGTCCATTTAAAGTTACAGTTATCCAAAATATGCAGGAAGCAGTGAAAGTGTTTGGTATGTAATAACGTAAATAATCTTAAAAATAAATTATTGCTTGACTTGGAGTTGACTCCAGGTGTTAAAATAATCGCAGGAGGAGGTGTTGCTCTATGACGATTGCAGAAGTCAGTAAAACGTTTGGCTTGACAGCTGATACGCTGCGTTATTATGAACGAATTGGCCTGATACCGCCGGTCAAGCGCAGCAGCAGCGGTATTCGTGATTATGATGAAAAAGATTGTAATTGGGTAGAATTTATTAAGTGCATGCGCGGTGTTGGTATTCCGGTAGAAATGCTGATTGAATATGTGGCGATGTTCCGCTTGGGCAAGGAGACGATTGCTGCCCGTAAAGCTCTTTTGGTAGAGCAAAGACAGCAGCTTGCCGACAAGATAGTAGCTATGCAGGCTGTACTGGAACGGTTAGATATGAAAATAGATGGTTATGAGGAAAGATGCTTAAAATTTGAGGAAGAAAATTTAAGACAATAAATAAGATTTGCAGCAGAGGTCAGCCAGGAGTTGGTTGACCTCTGTTTTTTTATCTTCGATCATAATAAATGTCTGAAAGATAATAAATATTTATATAAACAAATAAAAGTGATATAATTATTATTATACGCAAATGTTTACTTGAATAATATTGTTCGATGTTTTGGCTGGGGAGGTATTTAGGATGCTGAAAAGAATATTGACTGCTGTGTTGATGCTGTTTGTTCTGCTGGTAGTCAACAGTGCAGGTGCTTCTAATACAGTACGCATAGCCTATTCGGATATTGATAATTTTGTCGGTATCAAAGACGGACGGCTGGCAGGTTATGGCGTAGCTCTATTTGATGCAATTGCCGAACATACCGGCTGGACTTATGAATATAAAAGCGGTTCGTGGGAACAGTGTCTGGAGTGGGTGAAAAACGGTGAAGCCGATTTTACTTTTCCAGCCCAGTACAGCGAGCAGCGGGCGGCGGATTTCCTTTTCAGCAGGCAGAACTGTATTTTAGATTTTGCTGCTATTTATACGTCCGGTACCAACAGCGATATTTTATATCAGGATTATCAGTCGTTGCAGGGTAAACGATTAGGCATGATCAAAGGCAACTATCTTAATTTATGTTTTGACAAGTTTGTGGGGAGTAAAGGCATCAGCGTTCAGAAATTTTATTACAGCAGTGGTGCCGAAGTCAATGAAGCATTGGCTGCCGGTAAGATCGATGCTATTATGAGTGGGAATTGTGTGCTTGACGAAGATAAAAAGCTGGTTGCTAAATTTGATTATCTGCCTGCGTATATCATTACGGGAAAAAACAATACGGCATTAATGGAGCAGCTGGATCAGGCGATGCGGGCGATAACGCTGGAAAATCCTTATTTTACTGCCGCGTTGTACGAGAATTTTTACGGACGTGCCGACAAGTTGGCCAAGGGGTTTACCAGGGCGGAACTTGCTTATATCCAGACAGCCGCACCGCTGCGTGTTGTCGGTGATGCCGATAATTATCCGATGGAATGGCTGGACGGTAAAAACGGCGTTTATAAAGGCACTTATCAGGATGTGCTGAAATTATTGGCTCAGAACAGCGGTTTAACGATGGAAATGACCTACACTCCTGATATGGCCTCATCGTGGGAATTGCTGGCTGACGGCAGAGCTGATGTTATTTCCGGAATCGTCTGGACGAAAGAATTGGAGGCCCAATACGATTTTCTGCACACAGACAGCTTTCTAAAAGAAAATTATCTGATTTTGGGTAGGCGCGGAGAAAGCTTTGATTTTAACAGCCGTTTGAAAGTAGCTATGAAAACTTCATTTATAGGCACTGCAGATTACATCAGGCAGAAATACCCGCAGTGGCAGATTGTTGATGGCGACACTTTAGAAAGCTGTCTGGAAATGGTGGTCAACGGCGAGGCCGATATTATGCTGGGCAATTCTATTGTGATGACAACTAACAGGTATCTGAGCAAATATGCCAGCCTGATGCCTGTAATGACGGTAAGTATGGAAATACCTGTAGGTTTCGGCATTTCTAAAAAATGTCCGCCGGAGGTATTGAGTATTTTTAATAAATCAATCCAAAAGCTGGATGCAGGTGCTCTGGATAAAATAATTTTAGATAACAGCATCGTTAAACACAGAGCATTGGACTGGCGGGAATTTATTAAAAATAATTTTCTTGTTGCCGGAACAGTATTTTTTGCGGTATTGGCTTTGAGTTTTACGGGTATTTTTCTATTTTTGAAGAACCGCCAGCAGGCCAGGTTTAATAATAGTTTGGCTGAAGCACTGGCTGCAGCGGAACGGGCTAGAAGCGCTGCTGAATACGCACATAATGCTAAAAGCGAATTTCTGTCGCGGATGTCGCATGAGATACGCACGCCGATTAACGCGATTGTCGGAATGAGCGATATTGCAAAGCTGCGCGCTGCTGACAGCCAGCCCGTATTAGATTGTTTGGAGAAGATCGATACTGCGTCCAGGCATCTGGCTGCATTAGTAGATGATGTTTTGGATATGTCCAAAATAGAAAATGACAAATTGCAGCTGACGCCGCAGATAGTTTCACTGCACAGTATCATCTTTTCGACCCTGGATATCCTGCAGCCGCTGGCAGAAAAAAAGGGTGTTCTTTTACAGCGGAAGGTAAATGTTGCAGATTGTTCTGTGTACGCTGACAGCAGAAGACTGCAGCAGATCATGGTAAATTTAGGAGCCAATGCAGTAAAGTTTACAGCTAAAGATAAAAAAGTTGTTTTAAAATGCGATATGCTTGAACAGGATGATGAGAGCATGCTGGTCCGGTTTGTCTTAGAAGATGAGGGAATCGGTATAAAAGAAAGCAATAGACAATGTATTTTTGAGGCATTTAATCAGGGCGGACGCAGTACAGATGCTTTTTATGGAGGAACGGGACTGGGTCTGTCCATTTCGCAGAAGCTGGCTCATATGATGGGCAGTGAGATCAAGCTTGTCAGTACATTTGGGGTCGGCAGTCGCTTCTGGTTTGATCTGCGTCTTGCCAAGGCCTCTGTTTTGCAGCAAACGCTTGTAACTGATGAGATCGATCTGCATGGTTACAGACTGCTGGTAGTAGAAGATAATGAAATAAATATGGAAATTGTTTGTGAGCTGTTGCGTAATGTCGGGGCCGAATTTGCTACAGCGAGCGATGGTGAAGAGGCGGTCGATTTATTTTGCGAGGCAGAGCCGTTTACTTATGACGCAGTTTTGATGGACATCAGAATGCCAAGGATGAACGGTTATCAGGCTGCTGCTGCTATCAGAGCATTGCCGCGTCCGGATGCTATCTCGGTTGTTATAATAGCGATGACGGCAGACGTGCTGGAAAATGATGTGGAACAGTCACTGGAACAGGGCATGGATGCACATGTTGCCAAACCGTTCGATACCCGTCAGTTTCTGTTTTTACTGCGCGGTTTATTGCAGAATAAAGAAAATATGATTTGTAAATGAATAAAGTATTGACAAATTTAAATAGCCTAATATATAATTTAGGAGCTGGATATTCTGGTAGGTGAGGCTACCACAGGGATATGGATTGCTGCCGCGGAGTGGTGGAGACACCATGAGCAGGTTTGAACAGGCTATGTCGACAACAAGGCATAATCTAATGCAATTTCACCGCCCTGTGGAGTTAAAGCTTGAACAGGGCCGGTTCTGATTGAACTGTAAGGTAAATTTGTTTTATTGCCGCGTCTTTGTTTAAGCATTGACGCGGTTTTTTTATTTGCCGCGGCCAGCCGCAGAATTTTTATTATAGATATTTTATAAAAAAGTGAGGTGAGAAGAATGGACGCAGGAGGCAGTAGGGGCATAAAACCAAAAGGCGAAGAACCAGGAAGCGGTCTGCCGTCAGGGCGTCTGTTCTTCCGCGACAATTACATATAAATACTTTGTCTTTTCGTTGTGTGTCCTACTTTCCTGAAAGTATGCAGTAAAACCGTAAGGAGGTAGAAAACAATGAAAAAGAAATTACTGTTTTTAAAAAATAACCCGCAGGAGATCCTGCATCGTGAGAAGGTCAATGAAAGACTGCGTTTTGCTGCAGCTCATGACGTGAACACAGTTCTGAAGTATTTGGGAACGACTGGCAAAGGATTGCCGTCCGGTATGGTAGAGCAGGCTCGTGAACGGTATGGCGATAATGTTGTGACGCATGGACAAAAAGAATCTCTGTTCACGCGTATCTGCAAAGCTTTTATTAATCCTTTTACAGCGATTTTGTTTGTTTTGGCGGCAGTATCGGCTTTTACAGATATCTGGCTGGCTGATCCGGGTGAAGAAGACGCCGTTACTGTGATTATTATTACGACGATGGTTATGATTTCCGGTATCCTGCGTTTTGTGCAGGAAACGAGAAGCGGTAACGCGGCGGCTAAATTATCGGCTATGATCGAAACTACGACCTGTGTGGAAAGAATGGAAACGGGTCAGCAGGAGATACCACTGGACGAAGTCGTCGTCGGTGATCTTGTTCATTTATCGGCGGGCGATATGGTACCTGCTGATATCCGTATTATTTTTGCCAGGGATCTGTTTGTCAGTCAGTCGGCATTGACCGGTGAAAGTGAACCGGTAGAGAAATATCTTTGCCTGGATGTTCAGGCAGCTTCTATAACAGAAGAACCTAATCTGGCCTTTATGGGCAGTAATGTCATCAGCGGTACAGCGGTAGGAGTTGCCGTAGCAGTGGGCAATGATACGCTTTTGGGCGAAATGGCCAAGGCGCTGAACAGCAAGCCTCCGAAAACCAGCTTCGAAAAAGGTGTCAATTCTGTTTCCTGGGTTTTGATACGTTTTATGCTGGCCATGGTGCCGGTAGTTTTGTTTATCAACGGCTTTACCAAAGGTGACTGGATGAATGCGGCCTTGTTTGCAATTTCCGTGGCCGTAGGGCTGACGCCTGAAATGCTGCCGATGATTGTGACGACCTGTCTGGCTAAGGGTGCAGTTGCAATGTCCAGAGAAAAAGTTATTATCAAAAATTTAAATTCGATCCAGAACCTTGGATCTATTGACATTCTCTGCACTGATAAGACCGGTACGCTGACGCAGGATAAGGTTGTACTGGAATATCATCTGGATATTGAAGGAAAAGAAGCGCCGCGGGTATTGCGGCATGCCTTTTTAAACAGTTATTATCAGACGGGTCTGAAAAATTTGATGGATATTGCCATTATCAGCAGGACGAAACTGGAAGAGGAAGAAAACAAAGATCAGCTGGGCGATCTGGAACATTTTTACCAGAAGGTAGATGAGCTGCCCTTTGATTTTGAACGGCGCCGGATGAGTGTGGTAGTAGAAGACCGGAATGGGAAAACGCAAATGATCACCAAGGGCGCCGTAGAGGAAATGCTGAATATTTCGGCTTTTGTCGAATATGCAGGGCGTGTAGTGCCGTTGACGGCTTCTATGAAAAAGCTGGTTATGGAAAAAGTGGATGCGCTTAATGCCGATGGCTTGAGAGTCATTGCCGTAGCGCAGAAAACCAATCCTTCGCCGATAGGAGCTTTTTCGATAGCAGACGAGAACGAAATGGTTTTGATCGGTTATCTGGCTTTTCTGGATCCGCCCAAAGAAACGACTGCAGCTGCGATCAGGGCTTTGCAGGAGCATGGTGTTGCCGTGAAAATACTGACAGGGGACAATGAAAAGGTCACAAAATGTGTTTGCCGTCATGTAGGACTTGCAGCAGAAAAAATGCTGTTGGGTTCTGAGGTGGAAGCTATGAGCAACGAAGAATTGGCGGCAGCGGCAGAGTATACCACTGTTTTTGCCAAATTGGCGCCGGCGCAGAAAGCCAGAGTAGTACGCCTGCTGCGTGAAAATGGACATTCTGTAGGTTATCTCGGCGATGGCATCAACGATGCGGCGGCCATGAAAGCCTCTGATGTTGGTATTTCTGTCGATACGGCCGTGGATATTGCCAAGGAATCGGCGGATGTAATTTTACTGGAAAAAGATTTGCTGGTTTTGGAAAAGGGTATTCTTGAAGGCCGTAAAACCTATGCTAATATGATTAAATATATCAAGATGACGGCTTCGTCTAATTTTGGTAATATTTTTTCGGTTTTGATCGCCAGTGCTTTTCTGCCCTTTCTGCCGATGGCGTCGATACATCTGATTTTGCTGAATCTGATTTACGATATCTCCTGTACGGCGATTCCCTGGGATAATGTGGACAAAGAGTTTTTGACCAAGCCCAGAAAATGGGATGCTTCCAGTGTCAGCAAATTTATGCTTTGGATCGGTCCTACAAACCCCCGATACGCTTTTGACGTATACACGCTTTCCAGGCGTGCCTCTTCAACCACTCGAGCATCACTCCCTCGGGTCGATCCCGTAAAAACGGTGGCAAATATAATACATTTTTCGGGTTCGACGAAAGTTTTTACAAAAATAGTATCTCATTTTTACGACAGCCGCCCGAATTACCCCTTGATAATATTTACAGAAAGTACCCTATCGTCCACATGAACATACAATGTGTACACCCCCGGCATCAATCCCGACATAGGAACCAGCACAGAATACTCTCCCTCATCTTCTTCACGACTCGGTGTCCGTCTCAGACAAATTCCCGCACTACTGTGCAAAGTGAACCACACCGAAGCCGAACGAGTAAGTTTATATTTTATCGTCAAGTCACTCTCCACCGGATTGGGCAGATATTCCGCCTCGGTAAAAACATTCTCGATCGGTAGGATCTCCTCCTCAATCGATTCATCGTCGGCACTACGGTCACTCTCCCCACTCAGATAATCGGGTGGATAGTAAAACGATACAGCCGAGAGTATCGTATCGACCTGTGTACCATGCAGCGTGGAAGTCTCGCTCTCGAACACCGGATAACGATTCTGCGGCACAAACCAAGCATACGTATCCACACTCACCGACAAGCTGTCTTTGCATATCCTCACATATCGGCGGGCGGTATGTACCCGCAGGGCGTTTCCGAAAGTCTCTCCCGGTAACCTCAATTCACCTTCGGCATCGGCTGTGACAGTCGTCGTTCCCCCGACGAAAAGAGGAATACGCTGACCATACCGTCCTGCTCCTTCGAAACGACTCGTCAGAGAATCGCCATAAGCGAAAGGATAACGCAACAAAAGTTCGGGACGAGCATAATCGATATAGAAAGTCGCATTCTCATGTCCCACACACCACAGGCTATCACTTCCTTGTCGGTAATAATAACGGTTACGCCCCTCGCGACCACAAAGAATATCCATATGGGAACTGTCCGGAATAAAATATTCCACGGGAAGTTCCTCCGAAAGGATTTGCATTCCTCGGAAGTCCCACCGGCATTTCGTTCCGGCCCTGCCCGGTTCTTGGTACTCGACCAGCATCTTGACGAATGCCTCTCCGACTTCCAGCCGGTTGCTGTCGGCAGTCAATTCTATTGCCGACAAAACTTGTACACCTGCAATACCAGCTGTAAATAATAAAACACGTATATTCATAACATTTCTCTTTATCCGTTTCATCGTTCTATTCATTCCGATAATGGTACTTATACAATGTCGTAGTTTTCTCTCCCTCTTTCACACGCACCAATCGCCCCGCATCATCATACTCATAATAAGTCGTATGCCCCCGAGGATCGGTCGAAGAGGTAATTCCCACCAGCGGCTCATACATATAAACGGTTACTTGTGCCGACGGCAGTTCCGTACGCAATCGGGCCAGCAACATTTCGTCTGGAATTTCAGCCGCAGCGAAAGCCTCGGCATCCCCTATGATGCTCTCTACTTGCTCCCAAGAGGCATTCTTGATTTCCGCCACCGGGTATTGATAACTATATCCCCACAAGTAAATGGTAGTTAAATCATCGCTCGTTATACACAATGGATTTCCATGAGAATCGTATCTACTGTATTTCGACTTCAAATAAAATGGATTGCTCTCAAACGATATCATAAACTCACTCGGTTTAAACACTTTCGGATAAAATTGCTTATAACTTAACTTTTGAGTGGACAACAATACATTCTCGAATTTTTTCTTGTATTCCTGCCGTTCTATGATAGGAGAGACTATGTTATTTTTTATCATTCCCTTATATGGGTCTTCATTTTTATAAGCATCGGAAAAGACATATTCATTCTTTATCTCCAACATTTCACCATCACTGGTCGTTTGAACAATACTAATCGGCTTTAAATAAATAGAATCATACGCATAACTTTCATTCTTTACAAAATTACCGTTATCTGTCCACAACGAGTCTATCGTTTACGATAAAACGGGAGTAGAGGTATCTATCAAATATCGATCTTGAAGGAAAAACGGAAAACTCCTCGAATGTTCAAAACGTCCATAAATAAGATCCAAACGCTCGAATAAATCAGGAGTCAGAATTAAATCGTCTAAATCGGTTGTACTTAAAGAACCTATACGGACAAAAGACGGTGGATAAAACGTTGTTTTTGTTACGCTTAAATTTCTCAATTTGATGCGACTTAATAATTCATATTCATTTCTTATTATCCTTTCTGACACCCAATTTCCTATTTCGTCCTGTCTTTGAACCAACGTCTCTATCAAATTCCCCGATTTCCATCTTCTCCATGTATGCAACCGGGGAAAAGTCAAATCATTATTAGGCCGAGACCTAGTATACAAGTTTCGGTGTTCTTCAAATCGATATACACTCCTACCGATATTTTGTTCGTTCGTACCGATATATTCTATAACCTCGGGATATCTGATTTGGTTTCCTGTTCCCAAAGTTAAAGCTCCGTTCATATCAGATGAATAGAATCTCTTTCTAAATGAAAATTCGTGATAGCGAATAAACCCTTGATTTTCTGTCCTCATTTGAAAAAGAATGCCGTCTGCCTCATGAATATAATTTTCTGCACTATCGGGCATCAATTCCAATACACCCGGAGAATATTCATAACTTCTGCTAGTTTTATTTCCTTTTCCATCATCGTTGATAATTCGATGAATCCGTAATCCTCCTCCCGGTTTATTATCTTCCCCATAACGATTCAACTGATATTCAAACTCCGAAAAACCACCGGTAGGATAAATTATTTTTTCTAAAATATATGCTTGGGCAAAATATTCAGAAGGAGTTCTATCGCAGGACCCGATGGCATAATTATATAACAGACCTTTTTCCAACACACCCCATGCTCCATTTTTTACTTGGTTCCGTTTAAATGTCAAATAAAAATTAGGAATCAAAGACGTATTGTCGTTACAACCATTATAATATCCCCAATAATCCAATGCATTGGTATGTTCCACTTGGGGAAATCGTACATCATTATATTCAAACAAATATCGAGAATCGCACACTCGTCGAGAATCTAAAAACTCAACAGAATTTAATGCATTCCACCGCCCCGATTCGTCAAAAGCGGTTGTGTTGAAACGAACACTTCTTAATAACTCGTTTCTATTATCGAAAATATCTATACTCGAAACTCGCTCGCCCCCATCTATCGAATTAAATACAATTTTCCCCAATGGAAAAATAATCTCCGATATTGTTTTTATATTATACAATAACTCTCTATATCCGTTATATACCAAACATTCTATACTAGACCCAGTATAACTATCTCCAAAATAAGTATGCGTTCCCTGCACATCTTCTATAATCTCATCTCCCTGACGACCATCTTTTATTTCCACAAAATGATTGGGAACCCAAATTTTATACGTAAAACTCCCATTTCGCGATGCATCTCTGTATTTAAAAACAATACTATCTTTTCCGTGGCTCGGCTTTATTCCGGTCAAAAGCCAACTCGACTCGAAATTGCTACCCGTATATTCCACAGCCTTCGATTGCCCGTCTAAGGATTTACCAAATCTATATTGAACTCCTTTATCGTCATAAATATCGATCTTTTGAATAAGATGACCGGCCCACTCGGGTTCTATTTTTAACGAATTATGCGGGAATTTAATTACTTCGTCAAATCTACCCACAACAAATTTCCCGACGTTATCATTAAACCGATAGGAAAAAATATCATATTCCGAGTCAAGTACCGTATTCACCAACTGCCCGCAAGCCAATCGTTGTAATATTTTGAAATCCTCTTCATCTGTTTCTGTAAGATAGCCCGCCTCCAAAGAATCTACGTTAAACATAGGAACCCGCTTGTCTGGTTTCCCCATAATTGTTCGTGACACCAATCCTCCCACATCTATAATCCACCCCGTAGCGACATTCGACAACTGAGTTTCATAAAATTTCACACCTGCATGATGGTATCGCAATGTTATCGGCATCTCTATTCCCTCCATCTTTACAGTATACAATGGTATGGATATATCAGCAATTCCTGTATTATAATTAACCTGATAATCTCCATAAATATGAAATGCGGCAGCCCTCGGAGATGGAGGAATAATGGGTCTATCCTCCGGCAAACTTTGTTGATTTTGGCCGATTATACAAAAAAATGGGAATACGACTAGCACAATTATAATCCTAATATTTTTCATATTCAATTATACTAAATTGTGATTATACACTTCTACATGTTATCCTTTAATATCAGGCTTCCGCAAAGACGCTTCGCCCTCGGTGATCGATCCTTGTTCCTCTATTATTCGCTTTCGCAGTTTTCCTTTTTAGTCCTGTAATAACACGACATTTCTCTTTTCCTATAATCATCTTCTTGCTTTGAAACTGGTTTTCATCTGATTTTTTAATTGTAAGGGGTGTCTAATTTTAC
>ENA-UPWM01001123-UPWM01001123.1-human-gut-metagenome-genome-assembly--contig:-NODE-1123-length-11982-cov-6.860983_pt1 | contig 11982 bp, 6 predicted proteins | sample MGYA00250051_ERZ773379 | MGnify/ENA primary metagenome ERZ773379 (study PRJEB29103, sample SAMN06112020) | human gut metagenome | biome: human gut; feature: ankylosing spondylitis patient; material...
GTACTTCCGTCGGAAGTATGGTAGTGATGCGGAAAGGCGGTGCAGGTGTATGTTCCAACCGGGTAAACAAATCTTTCCAGGCTTCTTCAGCCATTTGGGTATTGCGCAAGTGATAAGCTGCGTAAGCCATCAGATGGGAGACACGAAAACGGCTATGGCTAAGTTCCCATGCTTTCTTCTTGTAACGTGCAGCATGATCAAGCCAGGCGTCTTTCCATTCGGGTATATCAATCATACGCATCATTTCATTGGCTATCTCAAATCCGCCCATGATCGTCATTAAATGGTTGGTTGTTTCCAATTTGGGGTCACATTCGGTTGTGATGATTCCTGTTGACGGATCAAATCCTAGAGCTTTGGGGCCGGTAAAGAGGCGGTTAGGCAGGACGGCAATGCTTTTCATTCCTGCTATTATTTTATCACGATAAGCAGTGTTACCTGTGCGCTCCCATTCTGTCATCCAATTACCGGCATAAGCCAGCCAGTCGGGACCGATACGCAAACGGGCGGGAGCGGTACAAGGATATTCACTGCGAGGTTGGGCCAGGCGCATAGGGTCCAAGTCATAGAGTTTGTGGTCGGCATCCTTCACTTCAGTCATTAAATCACCGCAACGTTCGTCTGTAGTAAGGTAATAGTAGAAACGGTTCCAGGCGGCCTGGCTGATTCGCGCTTCTTTAGCTCCGCATCCCCAATGACTTACATTATGCCGACTGCCTAATCCGGCATTGGGACCGATATGATAGACATCCACTTCGCCTGTATGACGCGTCATAGCTTCTGCCATACGCCAAATATCAATACGCCCGGTACGCAGGAAATTATACCATAGCCACATATTAGAAGCCAGTTCCGTATTGTCCCAGGCAAATCCTCCGACATCGTAACGCCAGGTATGACGAACAGGGTCATAAGCGTGCATCACATCACCATAATTCCAGAAACCGTACCACTTGTTTTGTTCGATTGCTTTCTGATAGAAGTCAATGTAAGCATCCAAGCGGTCTTCTACACGAGTACGGAATGGAGTAGTACGGTCGGGGAGACTCCATATCCCGAAAGCCTGGCGGGCATGAAGATAATTCGGGGTTGGCATTAACAGACTAGGGCTAGAAAATTGTTTGGCATAATCAGCAAAAGCCTTTTTTCCGGCATAGCCACTTTGTGGGATCAGTGTCAACGTAGTTGTACGGGCAATGCCGTATGGCGTGCTCATACCTTCTTGGACATCTTCATAGCTGGCATTCAGGTCATGAGCTATACGATCATAATGCCGTAAATCCATAGGCTCGGACTCCGGACTCCACAACCAGGCGGTAAGGGTAGCTACCGGGGTTCGTGCGTCTGAAATTTCAATAGAAGAGGGATAAGACTGCCAAAAGTCATGCATACAAAGTCCTAATCCTCCGGTAATATCTCCGACAAAAATATATCCATCGCTACGTGTGCCGGAAAAGGTTCCTATCCAGGGATTATCGTTATTGGCACGTTTACGAATGGAGAAAGCATCGGCAGTGCTATTTGGTAGGTGTCGTTTCGCATTTGCCCAGCATAAAAGGCCGCAGGGGTAGCATCGTCGAGTTGCCCGCTGGTGATAATTCCGATTGCATATCCTTTGTCTCTCAGTTGTTTGGCAACGGAGGTTAACGGTTGTTTGTCAGGACCGATTCCGATATGAGCTAAATTGGTTTTATGGCCGGTAGCCAATGCTGTGCCTGCGGCAGCAGAGCAAGTGATGAGACTATTGTTGGCATAGGTTCTGATGGCGGAACGGACAGGGAAATCGAGGAAAACCAGCGATTCGTTTCCATCTTCATAGTTCCCGTTTTCGTAGAAAAGTTGGGTTGCCATTACATGGGCAAAACTCATGCCGTCACCGATACAATAAAAGATGTATTTGGGTGTTTTTGCGGATAATGCGGCCGTAAAGAATAGGGCGATGAAAAGAACCAAAGACTTTTTTGCAAATTGTTTCATAGGCTTTTGTGTGTTAATGTTATTGTTTTTCTTTCTTTTATTTCATAGAGCAACTGAGTGATTTGGGACGATTCATTTTTTTACTGTATGTATTTCCAAATCGGTCTGTTACTTTTATTTCTATGGTAGAGGTTGCGTTCGATGCTGTGGCCTTGAACATATGGGCGGTCGCACAGGAAACGAAATCGGCTGTCGGGGTAGCCCCTACGTTTAGCCTTTTGGCTTCGTAAGAAATAATATGTAAGGGGTCTTTGGCAACGACTCGTGTCACCTCCAAAGGTTTGCCGTTTTCGGTCATCTCGACTTTCCATTCCGGGTCATATCCCCAAACATTGACCAATATCTCGTTCTTATTATTTTTTGTCCCGTAAGTATCGCTGTAAGCTCCCATTTCCGCTTCTGTGGACTCAGGGGCAAAGGCTTCGGCTGTAATATGACATTGGTTCAGGTCGTAGCTGCGGAACTGTTTCGATTCTTCCTCTTTGATTCCTTTGTAGAGCCATTTTACATCGTTGTCGTTTATTGTGAATATTTTGTACCCACCGGGTGAACCGTCTTTGCAAATATGGTTGTTTGCATATCCGTTTTTACCGGTCCACCACCATGTCGCGCATACCGCTGCAATGTTATGTTCGATAAGTTGATCGGAGGGTTCGATGGTGTAATTGATGTGGGTATGCCCAGTGATAATATGAGCGTTGGTAAATTCTTTGAGGTAGTTGACCAGTGTCGATCCTCCGCTCATGGAAATAGTATTTTTTTGTGGTAAAGATGTGGGGTTGGCATATAGTTGTGCGTGCATGGCTACGAATAGTGGCGCATTTTTGTCGGTAACGGTCGCTAAGTCCTTTTTTAACCAATTGAGCTGGTCTTCCGTGAGTTTCTTGTTGTAGTTACGTTTGCCGATCGTTCCTTGACTGGCTCCTGTATTGATGTATTGAATGTTGTCCAATACAATATAGTGTGCATTCCCCAAATTGAAAGAATAGTAAGTTGGCCCTATGATATCTTTATAAGCCTGCTCGGCTTGCCAGTCGTCTGCACAGTAAGGGTTGTTATCGTGATTTCCTGTACAGTTGAAAATGGGCAGATCGACCGATTTGATAGTGATCAGGTACTTGCTTAAATCATAACGATTGGAATACCAATATTGATCCCAAGTCATATCGCCCAACGTGAGGCCGTATACTTTTTTGCCTTCTGACCTATATTTTTCTACCGTGGTATTTAAGTCTGGTAGAAATCTCAGTTTAAACTGAGATAGGTCATTGTTGCGGTTGGCCAAGTGCATATCGGCTAAGGCTAATAAAACATGATTGGTGTTGTCGGTTGCGGTGAGTTCGAAGTCGTGTTGTTCTACGGAATCGTCTTTTGCCAAACGATAGAAAAAAACGGGTTGGTTGTTGTCTTTAATCGCAACTTCGTAATTTCCCGGAACAGAGATAAATACAAATCCACTTTTTTTATCGGATTGTATATAATATCGTCCTTGCTCGTCGGTCTGTACTACGTTATATCCGTCGGATACGACGACATTGGGTAAGGGTTTATTTTCGCAATATACTACACCTTTGAGAGTCATGCCGGCAATATCGGGAATGTTTAAGTCTACGGCATTCTCGATAATCAATGTCGTTTTTCCCAATCGGCAGGAATCTGTTTCCCGTTTGAGCCATAACTGGTATGTATCGGAGACGATATTTTTCGGCATGACAATGTCGGCACTCTGTTTCGTAACCGAGGCAAGAGGTAACGCATAGGTATTGTTGGCGGCGGTCTCGGATATCAAAGCGACTGTATCGGATTGCAGAAATCCTTCGCCTTGCATGGTAACCGTACTGTCCGGTGAGGTATGAATTTGGGCTTCGATCGAGAAATTTTTAATTTCTATCTTTGAGCTTACCGAGTCGGTAGGGGGGATAATACCTTCCGGAATACTCTCTTTTTCGGAACAGTTTTGAAATAAAAATGAGCTGCCAATCAGTGTACTTACGATTCCTATGGTTTTCAACAGTGTTTTCATGGTAAATCTTTATTTATTAGGAATAACAAGTATGGCGTTGCTTACTTCTCTTTCTCCTTCGTGGTCGAATTTTTTGTTATCGTACGGGTGATTGACGATTCCCGTTTTATTGTTCCACAAAGTGGAAGACCCTCCACCATCGAGATTCAGTGCGTCGCGCATGCCTAATTGTTTTGCCAAATAAGATAGTTCATCGATAGACATACCTACCGAGTGTTTTTTGAAACGGCCGTCCACCACTACCATCATGATTTGGTTGTCTGGGGTAATGCCGATAAAAGCACGAGGGTGGCGCTTGAAGAAACCTTGTGGAACGTCAGAACTGTGGGCGTTTCCTTTGGTGGCTTTGCCTGTGTTTTCCGGGAAGGTCGGAGCCATTTGGCGTACTCCATTTTTCAACAATAGAGGTCCTGCGGCCAAAATGTTTTTGTATTTTTTGCCCAATTTTTTACTTGTGATGGAGTCGAAGGTATGAATTTTTATTTTGTTTTTATCTGTGGAGATAGCCCCGTCTGTGCGAAAGGCTTCGGCACGGGTGGTTTCTCCACGAACGATACCGTCGAGCCGTATGAATGTCGTGGGGGCTCCTGTTTTTACATTGAAGTAGCTGCCGTTGATTGCGGCTTCGGCCTGATTTTCCTTTGCCAAATGGCTGGTCATCGTCATTTGCGGAGCTTGTACGATTTGAGTTTTATACTTTTTAGGATCGTATTTTATGATAGAAATTTGTTGGGGCGAATCGAATACGTGTATATTCGTGTACATGCATACTGCTCCGTGTTGCAACGTATCGGTATGCCATTGTGCATGGGCGATAGCCAATGAGTCTTGTCGTGTTTGTGCGTGTCCGCATGGAACGACGAGCGATAAGAGTATCGCTGAAAAAATAAGTCTAATGTGTTTCATTTCGTTATAAAATAGTTTCGTTTTGAGACTATAAAAGTAATAAAAAAAAAAAAAAAAAAACATATGATTGACATTTATAAATATTGGGGAAAGGGTTTTATATAAAAATTAACAGATATAATACTTTCTAAACATTTTTGTTTTGAGTTGGATTATCGTGGAATGTAAGTCGTTTTCCTCGGGTTCGATTGCATACTTTCCCTTCGGAGAATACTTCGTTTCCGTTGACGAAAGTACGATCGATCGATATTGGGAATGTGTGTCCCTCGAAAGGAGACCATTTACATTTCGACAGAATATTTTCTGTTGTTACTGTGTAGGGTTTGCAAGGGTCGACGACAACGATATCGGCGTAGTGCCCGGAGCGCAGGTATCCCCGGCGGTCGATGCGGTAGAGCGTCGCCGGAGCGTGGCACATCTTTTCAACGACTTGCTCGATCGTGAATTCTCCTTTTAGAGAAAGTTCCAACATGGTTTGCAAGGAATGCTGTATCAGCGGACCACCGGATGCCGCTTTCAGACAGGAACCTTGTTTTTCGCTCCATAGGTGAGGGGCGTGGTCTGTCGCCACGACATCGAGTTTGCCGCATCGAAGCGCATCGAGCAGAGCCCGACGATCGGCACAGGTTTTGATGGCAGGATTCCATTTTATGCGGTTCCCGAATTGGGCGTAGTCGTTGTCGTCGAACCAGAGATGGTGCACGCATACTTCGCTCGTGATATGTTTTTCCGAGAGTGGTTTATGATTGTCGAAAAGAGACATTTCCCGTGCCGTGGAGAGGTGTAGGACGTGCAATCGGGTATCGTATTTTGTCGCTAATTCCACGGCTTTGGCCGAAGATGTATAGCAGGCCTCGGCACTGCGGATAAGAGGGTGGAAGAAAATGGGTAAATCCTCTCCGAAGCGTTCGGTATAATATTTTTTGTTAGCTTGTATGATGGATTCTTGTTCGCAATGTACGGCGATGAGCGCAGGAATTTCGGCGAAGATTCGTCGTAATGTTTTTTCGCTGTCTACCAGCATATTTCCGGTAGATGATCCCATGAAAATTTTTACACCACAAACCTGTGAGAAGTCAACCTGTTTCAGTATCTCGAAATTATCGTTGGTAGCGCCGATATAAAAAGAATAGTTCGCCGGGGAAACTTCGGCTGCACGAGAGTATTTCCATTCAAGGGCTTCGAGGGTCGTCGTTTGGGGAACGGTATTGGGCATTTCCATAAAGGAGGTGATTCCTCCTGCGACCGCTGCAACCGATTCGGTGGCGATCTCGGCTTTATGAGTGAGTCCCGGCTCTCTGAAATGTACTTGGTCGTCGATGACTCCGGGGAGAATCCATTTACCCGATGCGTCGATGATACGGTCTGTGTCGTATGCGATATTTTCAGGAAGTTTTCCCTTTATGACGGATTCGATAAACTCTCCTTTGACGATGATGCTCCCGATGAAGTGCTCTCCATCGTTTACGATCGTTCCGTTTGTAATGATTGTTCTGCACATGACCGGTTGTCTTTTGGGGCGTCGGTGGTTAATTTCTCTGCTTGGGGTATTTGCGGAACCAACTGTTTATTTTTAATCTGATGACTCCGAATACGGCTTCACCGAATATGCTGGTGTTCATTTTACTTTCACCCAATACTCGGTTAATGAATATAATGGGTACTTCTTTAATGGTGAATCCGTATTTGTAGGTCGTGAATTTCATTTCGATTTGAAAGGCATATCCTTTGAATCGGATTGAATCGAGTCCGATCGTTTCAAGTACCCGACGTCGGTAACAAACGAATCCTGCGGTCGTGTCGTGTATTTTCATACCGGTGACGAAACGCACATACTTTGATGCGAAATAGGACATCATGACTCTTCCCATAGGCCAATTAACTACGTTCACTCCCGTGACGTAGCGGGAACCGATAGCCATATCCGCACCACCGGTTTTGCAAGCAGCCAACAGATTCATCAGGTCTTTGGGGTTGTGGGAGAAATCGGCATCCATCTCGAAAATATATTCGTATCGGTGTTCGATAGCCCACTTGAATCCTGCAATATAGGCTGTTCCCAGCCCTTGTTTCCCGGTTCGTTCCATGAGGTGGAGAGCGCCCGGAAATTGTTTTTGTAAATCTTTGACAATCGCTCCTGTTCCGTCGGGGGAGTTGTCGTCGATGATGAGTATATGGAACTGACGGGGAAGTTCGAATACGGCATGGATAATTGCGGCAATGTTTTCTTTCTCATTGTAAGTGGGAATGAGAACTATGCTGTCTGATCTCGAAAGCGCTGTACTGTCCATATAGGTATTGTTAGTGTATTTGTCGAAACAGATTGTGCAGACGACATATAAATTTATGATGTCGTGTCGCTTCGCCTCTGTTTTTATGTTCTACAAATATAAGTACTTTTTTTATTCGGACTTTCGGAACAGGCAAAAAAGGTGTGAATGAAGGGTAATAAAACTTGACGTGTGCTTGTTCGCCGATAGCATAAAGGCTAAACCCTGAAAAGGGTTTAGCCTTTATGAATAAGGATAATCGATCAGTCGAACGATTTATCGGACTATGACTTTGAACGATTTTCCATCGATGCGAACAATATATATGCCGGTTTCAACGCGAATCCGGTCTTTGTAAGAAATAATCTCGTCGAAAATTTTGCTACCGTCTATTTTGAATATTTCGGCTTGCCGGTTATCGACATTTTCAATGACGATCGTGTGGCCGGCGGCATATACTTTTATCGGGTTTCCAGATGTCTCATCGATACCCGATTGAGACCTATCTACCGTAACCGTGTTGGAATATGGCGATTCTCCTTTATCGAATACGGCCGTGACATTGTAGGTATAAATGTTTCCTTTTTCTATTTCCGTGTCGGTATAGCCCTCGGTCGCCGGGAGTTGTTTGTACAGTTCGCCATTGCGATACAGGTTATATCCATTGAGGATAAGCGTTTCATCGGGCATATTGGCTGCAATAAACTCTATATCGTCGATGAGCAAACCGATTTTGCCCGAAGATATACAGTGGATTGCGACATATTTGGCATTGTCCGGCAGTTCGAAGCTGTATTTGTTGTATCCGTTTTCAGGATCTCGCTCCAATCCATCGGGGACGATTGTTTCGCTACCTTCGAGGATTACGAAGTTGTCGATGTCGTTGTTGCCGGTCGAGTACACGATCTCGAACTTGTCATATCCTTCTCCTCCATACATAAAAGGAATTGAGCGAGCCCAGAAACTGATACTTCTATTGCCATCTTTAAGCTCGGGTAATATCAGGTAATCGTCGTTGGCAGCTCCTCCCATAGTACTCCAACAAGCGAACAATTGTTTGCCCGAGTGAGCGGTGAGGCCATAGAAAGTCAATTGTTGTGACAGAGATTCGGAGTTCGTACTCATGACTTGGAATGCCATTTTCGCTTCGCTGTTCGGGTATTGGGGAGCCCATGCGTTTATCTTGGCCGTCGTTTGACCATCGTTGTCGTACACCGTGTAGTCTCCGATGGTTCCGGTACGATTACTGTCGTCAATTCCGCCGATACTCCACTCTTCGTAACTTTCGATGTCGTCGGTAGCGGGATCGGGGATACAGGATAAAGCGGGTCTGCTCCATGTGAGCGATACCGAGTTGTCGTTATCTTCGGCACTGAGGTTGTCGATGGTGGGATATTTGGGTCGTTCGACTGCGACCGACAGTGCAGCCGAGTTGTTGTCTGTGTCGAGATCGCCATCGAATTCTATTTTTGCAGTGAGGTCGAAGACCGTACTGTTTACCGGTGACGAAAGGACGAAATCGAAAGTCTCGTAGGCATCGGATCGTATGGGTTTACCGTTTTGTTCCGCAATGAGTTTGTCTCCCGAATAGATACATACTTTGTAGTCGGTAGCCTCATTGGTTCCATCGTTATATATCTTGACAGAATAGTCTGCCGGCTTTGCCCCGATAACCGATTCGGGACCTGTAAATCCATTCAGAACAAGATCGTTTGCCAGTTGGTCGAAAATTCGCAGGTTATCGATCATGACGCTTTCGGCGCCCCAATCTTCGGTTGCTCCGAGAATACCTATTTGCAGGAAGTCTGCGTTGCGATAGTTACTAAGGTCGATGGCGTGGCATTTCCATATATTATTGTCTGCGCTGTTGATTTCGAGAAGCGTTGTCCAATTTGTACCTAAATCGACACTTGCCTGAATATGAATCTCGGATAACCCGTCGGGATTATTTACCCATATTTTCAACACCGGATTTTCGAGTGTAGCGACGTTTATTTTGGGAGAAACCAGTCGGTACGAGCCGGGTCCGCTGAACGATATCCAACCGTCATCGCCGTCTTGTGCTCCCAATATTGTGGAGAAACTGGTCTGTGTTACCGACCAATCGCCATATCCTTTTTCGACGATGTCGATTGCCCACGGGTCGTTTTCGGTTTTACCCTCAGGCCAAGACTCTGTGAATGGAGCCGGATAGGGAGTCCCGAAAAGTATGGAGTTGGTAGGTGTGGCTTCGCCCTCGCCTGCGATACTTTTTGCGCTTATTTGATAACTTAGAAGCATTTGTCCCGAATCGGCGTTCAATGATTCGTCGGTATAGGTAAGTCCGGTTATTTCGGTGGCAGTCGAAACAGACATCGGCTGCAATTGCGAAATCTGGTAGGTTAGTTTTTCGGGGTCGATGTAACCGCCGTTGATACCTGTCACAGGTGCTTCCCATGTAAGTACTGCCTTGTCTCCGGCTTGTACTACGTGTGGGTTTATAACAGCGGTGGGAATGTCTATCCCGATGTATGCATTGCATTCTGTTTCGTATCCTTTTCCAGCCTCATTAAAGAATGCGATCGAGTAGGTATTGAATCCGTTAGCAGCCTGAGTATCGGTTATGGATACTTCGCTACCGGGTTGTGGATTGTCGATGCTTCCTACAAGTCTTTCTTTTGTTTTGTTCCAAATTTCGGCTTTGGCGATTGTTGTCAAGTTGCTGCCATCGGCTCGCTTAGAGGGGGCGGTCGCCGATATGGTCGCTCCGAGCGCTCCTTCGGGAGCGGCAACAGCGTTCATTTCGTCTGTCGCTGCTGGGGCAAGCGCGTTGATCGGCTCTGTAATTTCGATGGAATAGATATATAACGACCCCATGTATTTATCGCTGATACCGTGAATACCTATATAATATGTTCCGTCGGATTGAGGCGAGAATACAGCTTGGAAGGTCTCTTCTTTCGAGGTTGTGAAGAAATTAGGTTCTATAATGACGTTTGTCAAAGCGTCGGCTGTTGCTTCTGTCCCGTATTTTACTTCAAACCGTTCTTTGTAAGTGGCGCTACTGGAACGTCCTTTTAAGATGAGGGTATATAGGAAACCCGCTTTCAACTTCATGGCCGGAGAGACGATCCAGTCGTCGGCGGCGAGTGTGCGGCTATAATTGAGTTGTGCACCGTTGACCGTTGCCGTCCATGCTTTGTCGTCCTCGTTGGCATTGATGATAGTATATTGGTCGAAACTATCCATCGACTTGAACGAATGGTTGTAAGGTGGTTCGAGATATGAACCGAGCATTATTCCGTCGGATAGAGCGGGATCACTTTGTCGAGTGCCGTCTGAGACTATGATTTCGTATGTGTATTCACTCAGAATGAGAGGTAGCTCTGTATCCGTGACGGTCGTTTCGGTTGTTCGGGTAGCGATAATCTTGTTGTCGGGTTTGCGTATGACGTTATAAGTCAATAGGCTTATATCTACGTATCCTCCATGTTGACCCTTCGTTACTGCTTCCCATGCGATTGTTACATTGTCGCTTTCTCGGTTGACCGTGATTCCTGTGACCGTTGCCGGAGTATCTGTGCCGACATAGAATGAGGCCTTGTAAGCCGGACCTGTGCCATGTATTGTATGTGTCGTGATTCCCAAAGTGTGATTCCCTTCGGATAGGGTTATCGGCAGTTCGACAAGCGAACCGGCGGTCGATGTGCCTGACGAAAGGGTTTCATCGTCTATTTCAACGGTGTAGTTTATATCGCCGGAGAGTTTGTTACCACTGACAGTCGTAGTGGGGAGTTTGAAAGTTATTGTACCTGAAAGGGCTGCTCCTTCGAATGCGATGTCGATGTCGGTAACGCTTCCCGGCCCTTCGAGGTCTGCGTTAGGACTTAGGGAATATAGTCCCACAAATTCTTCCAAATCGTTAAAGGACCCGAGTAGTGTAGCCTCTCCCGTATCGGTGTTTACTTGATAAATACCGGAGGAATTTTCGTTGCAGGCTGCCCAATAAAGTTGCTTGGTCGTGAAGTCGAAGCATCCGCTTTGTTGGTAAAGAGGTGTGTATCCGGTAGCTCCGATAAGGCTATATGAGCCGTCTTCGGTATTGAATTTGTATAAATCTCCCATTTGGGAAATGCCATATACTTCACCGATGGAATTGGCTGCTATGACTACGAATCCGGCAGGATATCCCTTGTCGTCTTGCAGAGTGATATCCGATAGTTTGTTTACTGCACCGGTTTCAAGGTCGAGAGTTCCGAATACATAACCGTTTTTAGTCGTGTTGTAGAAGGCTCCGTACACTTTTTGGTCTGCCGGATTCCAAGTCATGTCGGTGGAAATAGTCGTTAAAGGTATAGCTTTACGGCTTACCTCTGTCCACGATTCGATGTCGTAACAAATCAATTCGTTGCTTATCGTCGTACCGCTTAATTTTGTATAGGTAATACAGTAGAAATATTTTGCATCGACGAGAGTCGCTCCTCCATTGGCTCCTATCGGTCCGGCTTCGGAACGATACACCAATTCTGCCTTAGGGTTGTCTGTCGTATTGAATTTGTAGATACCCATAGGACTGGAATCGTTTCCCCAACTTTGAGCAAAGATAAGGTTCCCATAAAGGGTCGTTCCGTCGACTGTGTTTTCCAAAACTTTTGTAAGTCCCTTTGGAGAGGAGATTCGGGAGGCCGGAATGACAGTCGTTTTTTCTGATGCGTTCCGTGGAGCGATCAGATGCGCTTTTGTACCAAAGGCAAAGTGTTTTACTAAACATTCCGATCAGTTCGTCTGCTGTCAGCATCTTAGCATCAGGTTCGTAAGCATATACCG
>ENA-UPWM01001125-UPWM01001125.1-human-gut-metagenome-genome-assembly--contig:-NODE-1125-length-11964-cov-45.804240_pt1 | contig 11964 bp, 7 predicted proteins | sample MGYA00250051_ERZ773379 | MGnify/ENA primary metagenome ERZ773379 (study PRJEB29103, sample SAMN06112020) | human gut metagenome | biome: human gut; feature: ankylosing spondylitis patient; material...
GAGTAGATGTGCATGAACTGACCATGTTCTTCACCACCTTCGTGATGATTCAGTTCTGGAACCTAGGTCGGAAAACGAAAGTAGGAAGAAAACTGCTTCGTTTTCCTCCTACTCGATTTGTGTTACTGTTAGTAAGTATGAAACGGGGCTTTTTTATTCGATAATTTCTCCTTTTTCAGTGAAAAAGATGTTGGCTTCTGTACCTTCTTCATCTACCACTGTCACCTGATAAATCTTCACACCATCTTCGTCTTCCTGATAAGCTGCACTCTTTACTGTATATTCACTAAAGTTTTTGGTCAGAGCGTCCTGTATAGCTTGAGGCAAGTCTTTTACTTCGATAGGAGTGTAATCGGCTACATTCAGTTGAATACTGATTTCATTTGTTGTTTTTGCATTTGCAAATGCTACTGATGATGTGCCTAATCCTGCTATTAATGCTATTGCTACAAAAATCTTTCTCATAATCGTAATTTTTTAAGTTTGACAATTGTTTCTGTAAATAGAAAGACAATGGCTGTACCAAACTTTTGTCCTGTGTTGTAAAGTGTTGATTATTAATATTGTAATTAATTTCATACTTTCTTGTATATTGAAAAAGTGAGGATTTCTTCCTCGAACCTGTAGAGTTGAAAATGTGAAAGCCACGGAAAATCTACATGGAAAAAGTTAATTTTGTATGACCTTCTAATCGTTTGGCTTTATATGCCGGCATATAAATAGAAGATGAAATAATGAAGTTTTTTCCGTAAGTTTGCTGTATGATAAGTAAGAAACAAATTATTTCAGATAAAGATTTTGGAAAGATACATTTCGTAGTACGTCGTTCAGCCCGTAATATAACGATGCGTGTAAAAGAAGACGGCTTGCATGTTACTACTCCTCCTTACCGGAGTATAACAGCATTGCTTGAAGCAATTGCTCCTTTCCGTGAACGTTTGCGCAATGTCTGTTCAGAAGTAAAGCCGAAACCTTTCGATTTAAATTTCTCTATCGAAGCAGAATGTTTTCGATTAAAACTCGAAACTTCTCCATTGAAAAATTTTACAGTCAGTATGAGGGATGAAACGGTAGTGATAGCCTGTCCAGCTCATGCTGATTTTACAACAGACAGAGTTCAGACTTTAGTAAAAAATGCCGTTATGCGGGCGATGAGGAAAAAAGCAGAAGAATACTTGCCTCCTTTAGTACAGTACTGGTCGAGCTTGTTTGATTTACCTTATAATAAAGTAACGATATCAAAAGCTCGTTCTCGTTGGGGAAGTTGCTCTTCCAAACGGGATATAAGTCTGTCGTTTTACCTGATGCTTTTGCCAGCACATTTAATGGATTATGTGATTCTGCATGAGCTGGCACATACTCGCGAAATGAATCATGGTCCTAAGTTTTGGGAGTTGTTGAATCAGTTGACGGATGGCAAGGCTTTAGCATTGCGTAAAGAACTACGCATGCATCGTCCTGTATTTTAAGAATGGAGCAAATATGATTGACAGGGAACTGTCGTCATAAAAAATCTGCTGTTGACGATGATAACGGATAAGAAAAGTCAGTATATTCGCTGCCGATAAAGGAAAGATGCCAGAGTGACCGAATGGGCCGGACTCGAAATCCGGTGAACGGCTTGTCCGTTCCGTGGGTTTGAATCCCACTCTTTCCGCTTTTAAATTCGAAATATATTACCCATTCATTTTTGTTCGTGAACTAAGTTGGCATCAAAAATAATACTTTGATGGCTGAAATAATTGACTCTATTTGCGCATAACAGCATTAATAAGGGAAAGCCTTTTATGAAGCAAAGAGGTTGCTTCATCCTTTAGCTGAATGAAAGCAAGCCTCTTTGTTTCCTAAAAAACACGAGTATCAACTATTCTGTCCTTAAGTTGCTGATCGGGTTGCTATGTGCTGCTTTAAGTATCATACTACAACTGATTGCAAATATGATTATCAGTACAGCGAGTACGCATCCTCCAAACAGATACCATGTAAGAGAAATTTTAGTTGCAAACAACTCCAGTAATCGGGTACTGATAACTATTGCGAATATGCTTCCGGTTAGAACAGCAGGAATAGCTATTTTCAGAATATCTTTCAGGAAGATGAGTTGTACATCCTTTACTTGTGCTCCGTGAATGATACGGATAGCTATTTCCGAGCGTCGGCGGTTTACTTCATCACGGATATAGGCTATCAGTCCGATAAGTGCAATTACCAGAATACATAGTCCGACAAAGAGTATACTGTTTCTCACGTGTAACAGCATGTTGTATTGATTAGTCATTTCCAGGTCGAGACTATATACGTGTTTCTCCTGGCTGGGCATGGTACGGCTGACTATGTCTTGTACCTCCTTGATTTGTGCTGGACCCATTTCTTTCAAACGAATGTAAAGAAGATGGTTGGGATGTCTGTTATAGAACATCACTGTCGGACGCTCGTCGAAATCTTCCGCAACTTGAGAACCTAGATGAATTTCTTCGTAGACGCCACAAATAGTGTACGGGCCTTGATGTTCTGTGATAAAAACTTGCTTACCAACAGGAGAGCCCGTCCACCCGGCAAGTTTTTCCATTTGTTTGATAAAGTTACGGCTTACCATTACTTCCTGGCTGGCACTATCTCCCAGTTCAGTAGTAAAAGTACTTCCTTCTAGTACAGGAATACTGAAAACCTTATGATAGTCGGAACCTACGTCGTACATGTCGGCTATGTTCATATACTCTTTACCGCTTTGTGGGTCGTATACATTGTTTCCGCTGCATTTCATAAACATTTCCTGATATCCCCAGGTTACTCCGCTTACGTTGGGAAGTCTTTTTAACTCCTGTATGCAACGTTCACGTTCTACTGTTTGGGTTCCGGGCAGAGAAACGTAGAACACATTTTTGTATTCGAAGCCAGTGCGGTAGTTTGTCAATGCCTGATACTGAAGGCCGATAACGGTAAGCAGACAGACAAAGAAAGTTGTCAGCATGAACTGTACGAATAAAAGTCCTAATTTCCACTGTCGTTTGTTTTCTGTGTATCGTCGGTAAGCGTAGGTGACAGGTATACGTGTATATATGTAGCCGGGCATTACACCGCAAATTATAGCAATGGCAATAACGACTATTAAACACAGAACTAAAGCTGTGGGAGAAAATAAGGCTTGCAAACTATGTCCCATTTGCTCCTGTAAAAAATCTTGCAGCCCGAAGATGATGAGTATGGCAAGTATCAGAGCGATGAAGCAGTGTAATACCGATTCTGCCAGTATCATGCGATAAATATCCTTACTTTCTGCTCCGTAACAGCGGTAAGTAGCAATGCTTTTAGCTCGTTTGACTACCGATGAAACAACCAGCAGGATATAATTCAGGACTGCTACTGCCAGCATAATAAAGGCAAAGGCCAGAAAAACGATATTCATGATACGATTGTATTCCGAAGACAGGAAGATCGTGTTTACAGGTTTCAGGTTCAGGTAAAACTGGCTGCCCGAGCGTTCTAGTTCTTCCATTGGAGCATTGGTGTACAGCATATGCTTGATGTTGGGCTCCAATGTTTTCGGATCAGTACCCGGGTGTAGGCGGACATAGCCCGAATAACGGTCATTTCCCAGCCAGTTATCTCTTCCGTCTCCCATAATTTGCCCGATAGTAGGAAGAGCTACGGCAATGTCTATTTTCGGCAGATGAGTGTTTTCCGGGAAATCCTCAAAGACTCCTGCTATCGTAATATGAAAGTTTGGGAAAACTTTCCATGTCAGCTGTTTGCCTAAAATATCATTACCCAGTACTTTCAGCAGTTTGGCTGAGATATAAGCATTGTTGGCTTTTTCCAGTCCGGTGTGTGGCTCTTCTCCCATTAAGATTTTTCGTGGAAAGACATCGAAGAATGAACTGTCACACAAATAAGCATTTCCTTTTATGATGCGTTGATCCTCAGTTGTTAACAACAGATCTTCATTCAGTATAGTAAAACGGGTTGCGGCTTCTACTTCCGGACAATATCGTTTGATACCCGGAGCAATGGCTCCCGATACGTTGCTGTGGTTTAACCAATCACTACCTTGCTGCTTGTAATTTTCCTGTATGATATAAGTGTCTTCCAGATGGGGAATAAAGTTATCATACGACCGTTCGAAAATTACTTCGGCAAGCATTACCAGTCCGATAGCCATTCCTACACCCAGACAGAGAATTTTTATCAAGTTTCCTTCTCCTTTTCGAAAAAGATTCTGTAAAGCTCTTTTCATTGTTTGGCATGGATTGAAAGAAAGTAAGAAGGCACATCCGGACACACTTTCGGTGTACCTTCTTTTCATTGTATAAACTTAAGAGAGATTACATTTCACTGATGGATGATACGATCTGTCCATCGAACAGGTTGATGACACGGCTGGCAAATCCTGCATCACGCTGGCTATGGGTTACCATGACGATGGTAGTACCTTCTTTATTCAGTTCGGTAAGCAGCTCCATCACCTCCAGTCCGTTTTTAGAATCCAGGTTACCAGTCGGCTCGTCGGCAAGGATAATTTTCGGATTTGAAACTACGGCACGGGCGATGGCCACACGCTGTTGCTGACCACCGGATAACTGTTGTGGATAATGTTTGGCACGATGACTGATATTCATGCGCGATAAAATTTCAGTTACTCGTTTCTTGCGCTCTTCCGCAGGAATATTCAGGTAAGTAAGAGGTAGCTCAACGTTTTCGAATACATTCAGTTCGTCTATCAGGTTGAAGCTTTGGAATACAAAACCAATACTTCCTTTACGTACATTGGTACGATCTTTTTCTTTCAGATGCCCTACCTCTTTATTGTCCAGATAGTAGTTGCCCGAAGTCGGATTGTCCAGTAAGCCTAGGATGTTCAGTAAGGTTGATTTTCCGCATCCGGATGGTCCCATGATGGCGACGAATTCTTTTTCATTAACTTCCAGATTTACATTGTTTAAGGCAATTGTTTCTACTTCTGTAGTGCGGAATGTCTTGCAAAGGTTTTCAATTTTGATCATAGTGGTAAGTATTAAATTATTATTATATTATTCTATTTTTAAGTTCTCTGTCGGGTTGCTTGTTGCAGCACGGTAATTCTGTATAGTTACAATCGTAAGTGTAAGTATTATTATAATGGCAAAAGCTATCAGAAAAACCCACGGTGACAGGTTGATTCGGATAATAAAGTTTTGTAGCCATTTGTCCATGAAGAACCAGGCAAAGGGACTGGCGATGATTGAACAGATTGTTATGATGCGCAGGTAAGTACGGTTAAAGTTCCATAGAATATCAGAAGTTTTTGCTCCGTATACTTTGCGTATGCCGATTTCCTTACGCCGGTATGCTGTTTCGAAAATGGTCAGACCAAATACTCCTACCAATGAGATAATAATAGCCAGCAAACTGAAGAGGGTAACCATATACTGTTGATTGGTTTCTTTTTCATACAGTTGTTGGTAGTAGGTATTGAAGAAATTGACTTCTACCGGATATCCGGGGAAGATTTTCTCAGCGGTTTCGTGAATATGACGGAGAGCAGTAGAAACATCACTTCCTGCCTTAATACGGATATAGGCATAAGGCAACTTGGTGAGTTGGGATTCTACTGTGAATAAAAATGGGCTATAGGCAAATGCATTGACCCGGCTTGAAGTAAAGATTACATCATCGATATATCCCACGATATAGTTACTCTTTGAGTGGTTTCCTCTAAAAGGAGTATCAGTCGGGATATGTTGTTCATCTTTGATGCGTTTAGTACCTAGGCAATAAGTGTATTTGTTGCTGGATATTGTATCCGAAGCTAGAAAGAAACGTCCTTCTAATAACTTAAATCCCATAACTTCACCAAAATCGGGTGAAACACGAATTTCATAATGATAAAACTCTTCTCCTTCATATTTTGATCCGGTCATACTATACACATCGCTAGCGCCTAGTTTGGTAGAAACATATGCAGTACCTTTAAATTCCGGGAATTTCTCAAGTTCATGTTTGAAAGTGGTGAATTGTGATAGTTCTTGACCTTTGTGGGGAAGTCCGGCTATCACAATTTCGTCACGTGCAAATCCGGTATCTTGAATTTTCATGTATTGGTTTTGTTGCCAAATGAATGTGGCGCATACTAATAGAGCAAATGATATGATATATTGGAAGCTCGTAAGCAAGGTGCGGAATAATCTGCCTTTGGCCGAGAGAGCATAATTACCTTTCAGCATCAGAGCCGGAGGAAATGAAGTCATATACCATGCAGGGTATAGACCTGCTATTATACCGGTAAGCAAAGCAATGCCTCCTGATATCAGAATTACAGGTAGATAAGTAAAAAAGGAAGGCGTAAATCCTATCAGACTGAGTAGTTTCATGTGCGTTAGAATCCACATGATAAATAGTGAAAGTAACCATCCGATAAGGACGATGGCGATAGTTTCTGATACTAGTCCTATGCGGAGTTGGTTGACAGGGCTGCCCAATACTTTTTGAGTATTGATACTGCGAATACGCATCGGAGTGAGTGCGGTGCTGAAATTAATCAGGTTGATGGCAGCAATGCTGATAGTAAGAATGGCGATGGTAATCAGCAACCAGGTATGTTGGCGATCACCGACTTTATAGAAAATCCAGGGATTTGCTTCATAATAAACGTTGCGGATTGGCATTGCACAGACTTCTCGATCTGATTCAGAATAGATGGTCATATTTTCTGCCAGATGACTGCTTTTAAGCTGTTCGTTTAAAGTTTGGATATTGATACCGGGTTTCATGCGGATGATAGCATAGTAACTCTGAGTTCCCCAACGGTCTTTATCCTTTTGTTTATCGATATCACGGTAGATAACATTTTTAAACTGACTGTTTTCAGGAAAGTCTTTGTATACTCCAGTGATGAGCAGTTTCTTGTTTTCTGGCATATAGAGATAACTTCCTACGGCATTTCCTTTCGGGAAAAGCTTTCGGGCCTGGCTTTCAGATATAATAGCTCCTCCAGGCTGGCGTAATCCTTCATCATTTCCTGTTATGAATGCCATGCCGAGTGTTCGGGCAAAATCTGGGCTTACTACGGTAACAGGTTCGTAAATGTACTGGGGTTGCTTGGCATCGGTTGAGATAAGTTCTGCATAATTGGGAGAGCAATTAAAAAAAGCTCCACATTCGATTGCAGGTGTTTCTTCTATCACTCCTTCTACAAAAGGTCGGGGCAATACAATCAGTTCATTGGGGTGATGGTCTACACTGAGATTCAGTACAGCAATACGGTCGGAATCCGGATAACAAGTATCAAAGTTGTATTCGTAACTTACCTTCATCATGATCAGGATGAAGGCAGCAAAAGCTGTTGATAATCCCAACAGATTGAGTACGGAAGCTGTCCGAAAACGTTTGAGCGTGTAAAATAAGTTGCGTAATATTGTTTTCATAATGTTTCAATGTTATTCTGTTTTTAAGTTTTTTATCGGGTTACTTGTTGCAGCACGGTAATTCTGTATAGTGATGGTTATCAGTGTGATGAGGCTGATAATGATGCAGGTAAGAATGAACATCCACGGTGTGATGTCTATTCGTTCGGTAAATTGTTCCAGCCACTTGGATACGATATACCAGGCTATCGGGGTTGCAATAATGGAGCTGACTATTGATAGTGTGAGATACGATTGCCCGAATATCCAGAGAATTTGATAGGTGTGGGCTCCATATACTTTTCGGATGCCGATTTCTTTGCGGCGCTGTTCTGCTTCAAAGATGATAAGACCGAAAACTCCTACCAGTGAGATAAGGATGGCAAGCAAGCTGAATAAGGTGATCATCCGTTGCTGCTCAGCTTCTTTCTGATAAAGTTGGCTGTATACCTGATCATAGAATTTTACTTCAACAGGATAGCCGATAAAACATTTGGCTAATGTCTGGCGAATATGCTTCAAGGCTGTCCTCATATTGCTTCCGGCTTTTACGCGAATGTAGGCGAAAGGCAAAATATCACTACTATATTTCCCGTTTGGACAGAATATATAGGGCAGTGCTTCAGAACGGAGCGAGGTGAACTGTACGTTGTTGACGTATCCTTTTAGCTTGACATTCATGCCCCAGACGAAGAAATCCAGTGTTGAGCCAGCCGGAATACCGGTTTTTTGCTGTAAATCCTGAGTTGCGATAAAGTTTAAATCATTATGAAGAATAGAGTCGCTGGGAAGAAAGTCTTCTCCTGATACTATTTTCATACCCATTACCTTACAGAAATTTGTTGTGACATCAATGTAGTAATGTCCGTACATTTTTCCTTTATATAAGAAAGCATATTGAGTATATCCGTTTTCTCCGCCCAGACTTGATTTGGCATAAGCTATGTCGTCTATTTCAGCAAAACTTTTTAGAGTATTTGTAAAATTGCGGTATTCGGAGCTTTGGTAAGGCATTTGTGGAAGAGAGGCAACTAGTATCTGGTCTTTATCGATGCCTGATATATAATTCTGCATAAAGCGGTTTTGTAAGAAAATGAATCCGGCTGTCACAATCAGAACAAATGAAACGATATACTGAAAACCGATAAGGAACATGCGGAGGCGTTTGCCTCTTCCGCTTAGGGCACAGTTTCCTTTCAATACGAGGGCCGGAGGGAAAGAAGTCATGTACCATGCTGGATAGACTCCGGCAATTACGCCTGTCACCAATGCGATGATTCCGGTGTATCCTATAATGTGCCAGTAGGTAATCAATGAAGGGGTGAATCCCATAAAAGTGAGCATCTTCAGGCGTATGAGTATTTCGACAATGCCCAGTGATAAGAACCAGTTGATCAAGATGATGCCGACTGATTCGGTACTTAAGGCACGGCGTAATTCCCAGTTGCTGCTGCCCAATACTTTTTGAGTATTGATACTGCGCATGCGAACTGGTGCTAGGGCGGTACTGAAATTGATAAGATTAATGCAAGCGATAATGATAATCAGTAATCCGATACTTACGAGAAGAATCATTGTATTGCGGTTTCCTGTTTTGAGGTAATAGGATGCCGACATGTCATAATAGAGTTTTTGGATGGGGAATACATAAAGCCGTTGATTTCCTTTGTCTACAATATTCAGTCGTTTATTGGCTCCACTGGCTTCGATTTGTGAGTTGATATCAGTTGCGCTTACTCCCGGTTTCAGTCGGAAAAAGGCAAAAAAGTTCATACTTCCCCAGTCATCTTTCTGAAAATCACTCATCCGGATGAATATGTCATTTTTAAATTGGCAGTTTTCAGGAAGGTCTTTGAAGATTCCACATATTCTGAACTTGTCTATTCCTGCTACCAGTCCAGTATTGCCTTCTGTATAGAGATAGGAGCCCAAAGCGTTACCTTTTGGGAAAAGTTTATGGGCATAGCTTTCCGATATAATGATGCTTTCAGGCTTATCCATATCCTTGTCGCTTCCTTCTACGAACTGTAGTCCGATAACTTTTCCGAAATCAGGGTACACAGCCCACGGAGTTTCATAGAAATATTGCGGATTTTCAGGATTGGTGCAGAACGCTTGTTTCTGCCAGCAGGGAGCGTAGATGGTTCCATATTCGATGCCGGGTACTTGTTGGATGAGGAAATCGATTGGGCCTCTTGGAAGTAAAGTGATCGAATTATCTTTTTCTTCTCCAAAATTTAGCATGACCAGGCGGTCGGAGTCTGGATAACACGTATCAAAGTTGTATTCGTAGCTCGCTTTCATCATAATCAGCATGAAGGCAGCAAAAGCTGTTGATAATCCCAACAAGTTGAGTACGGAAGCTGTCCGAAAACGTTTAAGCGTATAAAATAGATTGCGTAATATTGTTTTCATGATGTTGCTATGTTATTTTTAAGTTTTTATAGGACTCTCATGGGTTACATTCCGTCTGATGAATGTAAATTTCATCAGACGTTTCACATCTTTTGTTCCTATTTTAAAAAGTAAAATCTGTTTTTAATTCTTTCATAAATCTATTAGCCGTTTGCTTTTTATAATACAAACAGCGTGCCATTATATTAACTTGCTGTTAATCAATATGCTATCTTTATGCTAGTTTTAAATGACTGTCTAATAATTTGACACAGGGTGTATGATTTTTAGACACTGTTATAAAAAATATCTTCTCCCTTCCAAGTTTTCAAGAGATCCTCATCATGTTTATTTGTAGAATTTCGGTTTAGAGCGACGGAATTCTTAAATACCTACTTGTTTTTTGCATATTCATCGGACATGAATGGTGTATTTTTATGTGAAGAAACAGTGCCGCTTTGTGCATTTCCGTCGGTACTGATAATCAGTCTGTTCATTATGCTGAAAAAAATATGCTGTAATTTTAAAAAAAGAAGGTGTATTTTAGGTAAAAACATGCTGTTGTTTTGATGAAGACAAGGCGTTGTTTTTCCATTTTACCGCTTTTTGCGGATAATGCGGTGTGTTTTCCTTCGCGCACATGCGCCCGCCCGCGCAGTAAATATTATTGTGCAGGTTTTCCTCCTCCTTCTGCGTATAACAAAAAAATATGCCGCATAACATACCTGTTTTCCAGCGTTTTACGAAAAAACTTTCAGGAAAAGTCAAAAAAAAGTCGTGTAAAAGTTGGAGTTTGCGAAAAAGTGCGTAATTTTGCACCCGCTTTCGAGAGAGAAACGCGCTGAAGCATTGACAGAGTGAACGTGAGGTTTCCGGTTTTTCGGGTGTTGCCTTGTATCTTACCTTAGCGGTGCTAAGGGAGCGAGAAGGGCTTCCTGTTCCGGTTTCTGACCGCTGAAAAATTTTTTCGAAAAAAACTTCGAAAAAATTTGGTGGTTAAGAAAAAACCTCTTACCTTTGCAAACGCTTTCGCTAACAAACGGAAGCTTAGAAATAAGAAATAGTTCTTTGAAAGACTTTAGATAAACAAACGAAATGTAGTACAAGCAGTAGTCATGTGATATATATAATGTATATCCGTGATGAAGTGATAAAACCGTCAATCTGATTAAATAATCAAGAAACATTCGGTCACCTGAACAGAGACAAAAGTACTCGCAAGAGTAAAAAGATATTTTACAATGAAGAGTTTGATCCTGGCTCAGGATGAACGCTAGCTACAGGCTTAACACATGCAAGTCGAGGGGCAGCGGGATTGAAGCTTGCTTCAATTGCCGGCGACCGGCGCACGGGTGAGTAACGCGTATCCAACCTTCCGCTTACTCGGGGATAGCCTTTCGAAAGAAAGATTAATACCCGATGGTATCTTAAGCACGCATGAGATTAAGATTAAAGATTTATCGGTAAGCGATGGGGATGCGTTCCATTAGGCAGTTGGCGGGGTAACGGCCCACCAAACCTACGATGGATAGGGGTTCTGAGAGGAAGGTCCCCCACATTGGAACTGAGACACGGTCCAAACTCCTACGGGAGGCAGCAGTGAGGAATATTGGTCAATGGGCGAGAGCCTGAACCAGCCAAGTAGCGTGAAGGATGACGGCCCTACGGGTTGTAAACTTCTTTTGTGCGGGAATAAAGGAACCTACGTGTAGGTTTTTGCATGTACCGTAACGAATAAGCATCGGCTAACTCCGTGCCAGCAGCCGCGGTAATACGGAGGATGCGAGCGTTATCCGGATTTATTGGGTTTAAAGGGAGCGTAGACGGGTTTTTAAGTCAGCTGTGAAAGTTTGGGGCTCAACCTTAAAATTGCAGTTGAAACTGGAGACCTTGAGTACGGTTGAGGCAGGCGGAATTCGTGGTGTAGCGGTGAAATGCTTAGATATCACGAAGAACCCCGATTGCGAAGGCAGCCTGCTAAGCCGCCACTGACGTTGAGGCTCGAAAGTGCGGGTATCAAACAGGATTAGATACCCTGGTAGTCCGCACGGTAAACGATGGATACTCGCTGTTGGCGATAGACTGTCAGCGGCCAAGCGAAAGCGTTAAGTATCCCACCTGGGGAGTACGCCGGCAACGGTGAAACTCAAAGGAATTGACGGGGGCCCGCACAAGCGGAGGAACATGTGGT
>ENA-UPWM01001131-UPWM01001131.1-human-gut-metagenome-genome-assembly--contig:-NODE-1131-length-11935-cov-25.097234_pt1 | contig 11935 bp, 9 predicted proteins | sample MGYA00250051_ERZ773379 | MGnify/ENA primary metagenome ERZ773379 (study PRJEB29103, sample SAMN06112020) | human gut metagenome | biome: human gut; feature: ankylosing spondylitis patient; material...
CCAGTAAAAACTACGCCATACGCCAATTTTACGCCAAACGATGCAGGATTTTGTGCAGAGCAAAAAGAGCGTTGTTCGCGTTTAGCGCAAAGTTGGAGCGTATGGTGGATGGGTGTAGACTTATAAAAGGCTGCATCAAAAAGCGGATGCATAGATCTGCAAACGGACAGCCGGAACTTTCCACCGCAAAAGAAACAACTGTGAAGAATATGGAGGTTTCCGCACTTCCATCACAAAAAGACAACTTCCTGTCACAAAACCACTTTGGGAAAAGCAACTGCCCATGATAGAATAATAGAAATACAATAATAAGGAGTTTTCTTTATGGCAGCTACTTCTCAAAAACGCTCCGGCACCACCGACCTTACGGTGGGCAAGCCGCTGTTCCAGATCTTGCGGTTTGCTTTGCCGCTGGTGCTGGGCACCTTGTTCCAGCAGCTGTACAGCTTTGCGGATACCGTCATCGTAGGGCGGTGTCTGGGCACCGATGCGCTGGGCGCGGTGGGCACCACCTACTCCCTCAACTTTCTCATTCTGGGCTTTGTGCAGGGTGCCTGCGTGGGCTTTGGCATCCCGGCGGCAGAGACCTTTGGCGCAAAGGATAAGGACGGACTGCAAAAATACCTGCTGAACGGCGCACTGCTCTGTCTGGTGCTGAGCGTAGTGTTCACCGTGCTTACCACCCTGATGGCAGGGCCGCTGCTCCGGCTCATCCATACGCCGGAGCAGCTGTACGCCGATGCGGTGCTCTACATCCGAATCATTTTTCTGGGCATCCCGGCTACGGTGCTGTATAACTACGCCTCCAGTGTGCTGCGGGCACTGGGCGATTCCCGGCACCCGTTTTATTTCCTGCTGGTCGCCAGCGTGGTGAATATTCTGCTGGACTACCTCTTCATCGTGCCGCTGGGCATGGGGGTGGACGGCGCCGCCCTTGCCACTGTGCTCAGCCAGCTGCTCAGCGGCGAACTGTGCGCTTACTGGTTCTTTACCCGCACGGCAAAGCTGGAGGGGCTTTCCTTCCGGCAGCCGCGCACCCTGCTTTCGGCAGAGCACTGCAAGCGGCTGGCCTATATCGGCCTTCCCATGGGGTTTGAATACTCCGTCTCGGCCATCGGCGCAGTCATCATGCAGGACGCCATCAACCTGCTGGGCAGCACCGCCGTGGCAGCCCAGACTGCCGGCGAAAAGATCCGTCAGATGTTCACCCTGCCTATGGAGAGCGTGGGCATGGCCATGGCTACCTATGTGGGGCAGAACCACGGCGCACACCGTACCGACCGCATCCGGCAGGGCATCAAGGACGGCTGCATGGTGCAGCTGCTCTACTGCGCCGTGGCGTGGGGCGTGATCTTTTTCATCAAGCCCTACGCGGTGGGGCTGGTGCTGGGCGATGCCGACCCTGCCGTCACGGCGGGCGCGATCCAGTACCTCAGCGTCATGAGTATGCTGTTCTGCTTCCACGGCCTGCTGATGATCTTCCGCAACACTTTGCAGGGGCTTGGTTACAGCGTGCTGGCCATCGTTTCCGGCGTGGGCGAGCTGATCGGCCGCAGCCTTGGCGGCGTGCTGGCGGTAAAGACCAGCCTTGGTTATCTGGGCATCTGCCTTTCCAACCCCTTTGCATGGGGCTTGGCGATGTTCTACTGCCTGTTCATGGTCAGCCGTATCCTCCGGCGGGAGACGCAGACCGAAGCCTGAAACTTATAAAAAACACGAAGGCCCGTGAGGAACTCCCCACGGGCCTTCGTGTTTCTGAAGAAGAATTAAAGAAGATTGGAAATGGCTTTTTAGTCCTCTGCCATACCGATCAGGTCAAACTTTTCGGTGGAGACAGTCACCGTAAAGTCCTTCTTGGCAGGCTTTGCGAACTTGACCCAGATGGTGCGGTCAGGCAGGTTGTAGTACCAGCCGGACTCTGCGGCCTCCCAGCCATCGCGGACGATGAACTGAGGAAGCTGCTGTCCGTCCACGCTGGCCCAGAGTGCGCCCTTTTTCTTGCTGACCAGCTTCAGGGTCATGCGCTCCACAGGGGAAGTGTAGCTGCCCTCGGTGGCAAAGCGGATGTCGGTGCGGTCACCGGCCTTGACCGTGATGGTAGTCTTGGCGTAAACGCCGTTTTTGTAGTCCTCGGTGTGACCGTCGTCATCGTACAGCACAAAGCTGGTGTCGGTCTCGGCAGCGACCAGCAGGTCGATCTGGCGCATGGTGTCCTTGAGGATATGCTTGACATCCTCGGTGGTCACCACGACAGCGGAGCCGCGCAGGAACATGGGGATGCTTGCCAGCGTCACCGGGATCTCGATGGTCTGGCCGCCCTCGTATGCGCGCAGGTCGTCGTTCATATCGTACCATGTGCAGCCTGCGGGCAGGTAGATGGTGCGGGTAGTGGCACCCTTTTCCACCACGTTCGCCACCAGAATGCTCTTGCCGAACATAAAGGTCAGGTTCTTGTCGGTGTAGCACTTGGGGTCGTCCGGGAACTCAAGGAACAGCGGACGCCATGCCGGCATACCGTTCTGGTTGCTCTCGTACATCAGGGAGTACAGGGTGGGCATCAGACGGTAGCGCAGCTGGTAGGCTGCACGGATGTAGGGCAGATTCTCCTCGTACATCCACGGCTGGGTGACGGTATTATCGTTGTTGGCGGAGTTCAGGCAGAAGCGCGGCTGGAAGATGCCGTTCTGCAGCCAGCGGAGCAGCAGCTCAGCCTCGGGTGCGGGGCCTGCAAAGCCGCCGATATCGCAGCCCATGTTGGAGCAGCCGGACAAGCCCATGCCCAGAATGGTGGCAATGTTGAACTTGACGGTGCGCCAGTCGGTCAGGTTATCGCCGCCCCACACCTGTGCGTAGCGCTGGATACCGGCGTAGCCTGCGCGGTTGATGATGTAGGGACGCTCGCCGGGGTACACATCTGCCAGCGCCTGCTTGGCGGTATAGGCCATCAGGTTGGAGTGCAGGATCTTCAGCTCTGCCATGGTGCCCTTTTTGCCCTCAAAGTCGCACTGGGCATCGCGGTCCTCTACGCCGTCCATCTCGCAGTTGTCGTTCCAGACGGTCTTGGTGCCCTTTTTGAGGATGTTCTCTTCCAGCAGCTGCTTCCAGGTGTTGCGGCCATTGGGGCCGGTGAAGTCGAAGAAGCGTCCCTCGCCGCCCCACCAGCGGCCATAGTACGGAGCCTTACCGTCCGGGGTCTTGATAAAGACATCGTTCTTTTCAAACAGGTCGATGTAGGGGTGGTGCTTCAGGATGCCGGGCTTCAGGTTGGGGATGACATTGATGCCCCGGGCGTTCATGTTCTCAAAGAACTTCTCCGGCTCCGGGAAGCGCTTGTAGTTCCAGTTGAACACATAGCGCAGGTTGTCCTTTTCGCCGCTGGAATAGCCGGACGCCAGCCAGAAGTTGTCGATGAGGATGCCCTCTTTTTCGTGCTTGTCGATGACCTTGTAGATCTCCTCGTCGCAGTTCTTTTCCAGCTCGGCGTAGTACATGGTGGAGGCGCAGTAGCCCAGAGACTGCTTGGTGGGCAGGGCGCTGCGGCCGGTCAGCAGGGTGTACTCGTTGAGGATCTCCGGCAGGGTCTCACCGGCCAGCAGGAACAGGTCGATGTCGCCGCCGTCGGTCTGGTAGTAGCAGTAGCGCTCCCAATAACCGGACAGCTCCTCGCCAAGGTCGAACACGCAGTCGTAGGAGTTGTGGTAGAACAGACCCACCGGGCGCAGGTCGTGCTCATTTACCCGGATATAGAAGGGGATGTGCTTGTACATGGGGTCGCCGGTCTCGGGGTCGTGACCGATGGCATCCTTGGGGGACATCCGCAGGCGGCGACCCTTTTTGTCCAGATGGCCGGTCTTTTCGCCAAAGCCGTAGAAATGGTCAAATTCCCGGTCCACCTTGGAAAAATGGCTCAGACGGCCGATCTGATCTTTCTCAAAGGCGCGCTCCCGCAGATCCTGATAGATCAGCTTGCCGGACTTATCGAACAGTTCAAAATGGAAGGGCTTTTTGAACAGCTTCAGGGTGACGTGTGCGGTCTCAAAGGTCAGGGTCTTTTCGTCCTCTGCACAGGGGACGTCCAGCGCCGTGATCCGGGTGCGCTCGTCCTTGAGCAGGGTGTCCATCCGATCCTCCCACGCGGTGGTCACCAGCGTGTAGGACTCTTCCTCCATGGGGGTGCCCTTGTCGAAGTGCACCCGGATGCGGATGATATCGTCTGTCATGAAAATCAGCTTCACATCAGCGGCATCGCCGTGGATGAGGTAGCCGTTTTCGGTCTTTTCAAAGGATTCAAAACTACGCAGCAGCATAAGAGGTTCCTCCGTGTAGTGTTACATACCGATCAGGTCGAACTGCTCAAACGAAACAGTCAGCGTGTGATCCTTGGCGGGGTTTGCGTACTTGACCTCGACAGCCTTTTTGCTCTGGCTGTAATACCAGCCCTCGGCAGCGGCGTCGAACTTGCGGCGGTTGAGGAAGTGCTCGATCTTGCGGCCATCCAGCGTGACCCAGAAGGGGCTCTTCTCCTTGGCGATCATCTCCACCTTGATGGTCTCCACGGTGTCCTTGTAGCTGCCCTCGGAGGCAAAGTTCATGGTCACCCGCTCGCCTGCGGTGGTGGTGATGGTGGTCTTGCGGTACACGCCGCTCTTGAAATCGTTGGTGATGCCGTCGTCATCGTACAGGGTCGTGGTGGTGGTGCCCTTGGGTGCCACGATGAGGTGCAGGGCGGTGGTGTGGTCGCCCTCCATGGTCATCAGCTGGTTGTCCGCCATGGCAATGACTGCGCCCTCGCGGATGAACATGGGGATGGTAGCCATGGTGACCGGCACCTCGATGGTCTGGCCGCCCTCGTAGCAGCGGAACTTATCGTTCCAGTCGTACCACTTGCAGCCTGCGGGCAGATAGACGGTGCGGGTCTTGGCACCCTCTTCCAGAACGTTAGCCACCAGAATATCCCGACCGAACAGGAACTCGAAGCTCTCCTCCCATGCTTTGGGGTCGTTCTGGAAGTCGTAGACCAAAGCGCGCATGATGGGCGCACCGGTCTGGCTGGCCTCGTACTCGGCGCTGTAAAGATAGGGGGTAAAGCGGTAACGCAGCAGGATGGCGTCCCGGATGGTGTCTGCAGACTCCCGGAACATCCACGGCTCGGTGACGGTGTTATCGTTGGAGGCGGAGTGGATGGAGAAGCGAGCCTGGAAGATGCCGTTCTGCACCCAGCGCACGAACAGCTCCTCGGTGGGTGCGGGGCCGGCAAAGCCACCGATGTCCGCGCCTTCGTTGGGCTGGCCGGACAGACCCATGCCGGTGATGATGGGGATATTGTACTTCAGGCTCTTCCAGCTGGTGTAGTTGTCGCCGCACCAGGTCTGGGCGTAGCGCTGGATACCGGCGCTGCCGCTGCGGCAGACCATGTAGGGGCGTGCCTTGGCGTTGTGCTCCACCACGGCATCGGCACCCACCTTGCACATCAGGGTGCTCATAAGAGGCTTCAGCTGGCCGATGGTGCCGCCCTTGCCGTCAAAATCGCAGGTGCAGTCCTTGTCCATCAGGCTGTCGTACTCGCAGTTGTCATTCCAGACGGAATCGGTGCCTACGGCGATGATGGACTCGGTGAGGTACTTTTTCCAGGCTGCACGGCCTTCGGGCTTGGTGAAGTCCCAGAATGCGCCGTCGCCGCCCCACCATTTGCCGACACCGTAGGTCTCGGGGTTCTTGCTGTCCTTCACGAATACGTCATCTGCGTTGAACTCGTCGAAACGGGGGTTGCACAGCAGGACACCCGGCTTGACGTTGGGCACGTTCTGGGCGTGCTTTTCGTTCATGGCGTGGAAGTAGGCGCTGGGGTCTTTGAAGCGTTCGGTGTTCCATGTAAAGACGCAGCGCTTGTTGTTCTGGCTGGTATAGCCGCTGGACAGGTGGAAGCCGTCGATGGGGAAGCCCTCTTCCTTGATGGTGTCAATGAAGCCCAGCACAGCGTCATCGCTGTCCTTCTCCAGCTCAGGGTAGTACATGCTGGAGCCCTGATAGCCCAGCGCACGCTTGGGCAGCAGGGCCGGACGGCCGGTCAGCAGGGTGTAGTTGTCCACGATGCGGGCGATGGTGTCGCCGCCGATCAGGAAGCAGTCCAGATCGCCGCCGTCTGCCTGAAAATAGGTGTAGCGGGGCCAGTAATTGCTCTTTTCGCAGCCCATGTTGAACACGGACTCGTAGAAGTTGTGGTAGAACACTCCCACAGCCTTGTGGGTGTCGCGGTCCAGACGGATGTAGAAGGGGATGTGCTTGTAGAGGGTATCCATCTTCTCGGCGTCGTAGCCCATGGCGTCGGTGGCGCGCTCCCGCTGGAAGGTCTTGTTCTTATCCAGCAGGCCGGTCTTTTCACCAAAGCCGTAGAAGCAGTCGTCCTCCTTCATCCGGCTGTAAGCCACCACACGGTTGTTGGCGTCCTTGACGAAGGGGTTGCCGGGCAGGGTGCTGTACAGCTCGGAGCCGTCGGCAGCCAGCAGCTTGAAGTTGATAGGATCCTTGTCCACCACCAGCGTCACCTTGCCGGTGGCAAAGGTGAGGGTGCTGTCATCCTCGGTGAGCTCGGCGGCAAAGGGTTCCACACGGGTGCGCTCACCCTTGAACAGCTCGTCCATCCGATCCTCCCATGCGGTGGTCATCAGGACGTAGGACTCCTCTGCCAGCTCATGGTCAAAGCTTGCGCGGACGCGGACGATCTCATCGGTCACAAAGCAGACCTTGATATCAGCGTTATCAGTATGCAGCAGGAAAGCGCCGTCTTTGCGCTCCATGCCGGTAAAACGGGAGCAGATCTCCATAGTTTTTATTCCTCTCAAGTTTTTGATAAAAAATGCCCCCATTCCCCCTCAGATGCAGGATATCTTCAGAGAAATGGAGGCAACGTATTCGTTGCTTTACCCGGAACAGTCAGGGCTTAGAACGTCCAGCCAAGGCTGGGTACCAGACCGCACAGGTACGGGACGCACAGCGAGATGGCAGGGATGAAGGTGACAAGGAACAGTGCCACGACCATGGCGGCGAACAGCGGCACAATGTACTTGGTAACGCCTTCGATCTTGACCTTGCCGACACCGCAGCCCACGAACAGGCAGGAACCGACCGGCGGGGTGACCGAGCCGATGCCCAGGTTCATGATGAGCATGATGCCGAACTGCACATCGCTCATGCCGATGCTGCGGGTGATGGGCAGGAAGATGGGGGTGAAGATCAGAACTGCGGGGGTCAGATCCAGGAACATACCCATGACCAGCAGGAACACGTTCATAACCAGCAGGATGACGTAGCGGTTGCTGGAAATGCTCATCAGCGCGTTGCTGATGGCGGCAGGGATGCCGGAGTAGCTCATGACGTAGGACATGATGGAGGAAGCGGCGATCAGGAACAGGATGGTAGCGCTGCTCTCCATGGTGTCTGCCAGCAGATTGTAGAAACTCTTGAAGGTCATCTCCTTGTACAGGATGGACAGCAGGCCGCAGTACAGGCAAAGCACCACACCAGCCTCGGTAGCGGTGAAGAAGCCTGCCAGAATGCCGCCCATGACAATGATGACGGCCAGCAGAGAGGGCACTGCATCAATGATGATCTTGATGGCGGGGTCGGGGTCCTTGACGTCGGAGGACTTATAGCCCTTCTTGACGGCGATGAACACAGCCAGACCAGCCACGCACAGACCCATCAGGATGCCGGGCAGGTAGCCGCCCATGAACAGAGCAGCCACAGAGACGCCGCCGGCGGTGATGGAGTAAAGGATCAGCGGGCCGGACGGGGGAATCAGGATGCCGGTGGGGGCAGAGCAGATGTTGACGGCTGCGGAGTAGTTGGGGTCGTAGCCCTCATCCAGCTCCAGCGGAGCCATGATGGAACCCATGGCAGAAGTAGCTGCCACGGAGGAACCGGAAACGGCACCGAAGAACATATTAGCCAGAACGTTGGTGGCAGCCAGATAGCCGGGCATCTTGCCCACAGCCAGACGTGCCAGACGGACAAGGCGCTTTGCAATGCCGCCCTTGTTCATGATGTTGCCGCCCAAAGAGAAGAAAGGCAGCGCCAGCAGAGAGAAGGAATCAATGCCCGAGAAGCAGCGCTGTGCAGCGGTCAGGGCAAAAATTGCGGGGTCCATGCTGAACAGTGCCGTGAAGATGGATGCAATGCCAATGCCTGCCGAGATGGGCACACCGGCCAGCAGCATGACAAAGAAGGAACCGAACAGCAGTAACGTAGCCTGTGCAACCATTATGCGTTTTCTCCTTTCTTTTCCTTACGCTCCGCGAAGAGCTGTACATACTTCAGCACGCGAGCCAGAATGATGAACACGCCGGAGATCGGCAGGATGGAATACAGGAACTTGAAGGGGATGCGCATGACCGAAGAAACGTTGGTGGCGTTTGCAGTCAGCTTCCAGCCGCCGTAAACAAAGACGTAGCCCACAAAGAACACGATGGCGGCCTCGATGAACACGCTGAGTACGACGTTGAACGCACCCTTTGCGCGGCCCTTGACCAGATCCAGTGCCAGATGCTTATCCTTGTAGAAGCAGTAGGCGGAACCGATCATGGAAGCCCAGATCAGGACATAGCGCAGAAACTCGTCCGTTACAGTGGAGGGGTTGCGCAGGATCCAGCGGGTAAAGATCTGCCAGGTGCCGCCTGCCAGCAGGGCGAACATTGCCACTGCCATGAGGAAGCGCATGACATTATCCAGAATTTTATCCAGTTTTTTCACAAGATCATCTCCTTGAACTCATTCCCTCCCGCGCAGCTGCGGGCAGCACCGTGCGCTGCCCGCAGCTTGGGAGATAAGGATGGAAAGCAATGCGTTGGCGTTTAGGCCATTGCGCGGATCTCTTCCACGACCGCGTAGGTGGTGGGGTTGGAGGTCTTGAGGTTCTCGTAGATGGGCTGTACAGCGGCCTGGAATGCGGCGATGTCCACATCCTTGACCAGCTCGACGCCGTTCTGGTTCACAGCCTTGTCCAGAACCTCGTCCTCGAACTTCTTCCAAGCGTCCTTGTACTCCTCGGTAGCGGTCTTGGCGCACTCGGCCACGATGGACTTCTGCTCATCGGAGAACTTGTTCCACACGCTGGAAGCGATGACCACCATATCGGGGATGCGGGTGTGCTCGTCGAAGCAGTAGTACTTGGTCACGTCGCCGTGGTCGCGCAGTGCGGTGACGTTGTTCTCGGCACCGTCGATGACGCCCTGCTGCATACCGGTGTAGATATCGCTGTAACCCATAACGGTAGCGGAGCCGCCCAGGCAGTTCATCATGTCGATAGCCATCTGGCTGTCCATGGTGCGGATCTTCAGACCCTTCAGGTCAGCCGGGGTGCGGATGGCGGTAGCCTTGGTGTAGAAGGAGCGTGCGCCGGAATCCAGCCAGGTCAGGCCGCGGAAGCCCTGATCGTCGGTGGACTCAAAGACAGCCTTTGCGGAGTCGCTGTCCATGTAGCTGTAGTAGTGTGCCTGATCGTCGAACACATAAGGCACGGAGAAGGCGTTGTACTTATCGCTGAAGTTGCCCAGCGTGGAAGCGGAGACCTTTGCCATATCCAGTGCGCCTGCCTGGATCTGGGAGATCATGTCAGCCTCGCTGCCCAGGGTGCCGTTGGGGATGATCTGGATGTTGATGCTGCCGCCGGTCTTTTCCTTGACCTGCTCTGCAAAGCTGGTCAGCTGGATGTGCACAGCGTGATCCTCGGCCAGATTGTGGCCCAGCTTCAGGTTGAAGCTGCCGCCGGTGGCAGCAGCTGCGCCGGAACCGGCAGTGCTGTTGGAAGAACCGCCGCAAGCGGTGAGCAGGGCAGATGCACCAGCAACTGCCATGACCTGTACGAACTGTCTGCGAGTGATTTTCATAGTGTTTTTCCTTCCTTATCTTGTTTTATCGTGTCCCACGATCACAGCCAACCGGCTGTGAAACAACATAGTAGCGGTGCAGCGCTCAGGACGCGCTGCGCTGAAAGCGGTCCTTTCCCATCTGGATCAGGTCTTTCAGGTTGAGCCCCCACAGGCTCTTGGAGCGCTGCCAGTCCTTGCCGGTCTCTTTGGCAAGCACCTTTGCAAACCGCTCCGGGTTTGCCGGCAGCAGGCTGCCCTTGGGGATCATCACGGCCATCTGACGGCTCTGGAAGATGTAGAAATACTGGTCATCCTCCACCAGCCGGTCGATCTTTGCAAAGGGGATGTGCGCACCGTTTTCCACGTCCACGCCGCCATCGTTGACCCGGCAGCTCACGGTAGTTTCCGCACCGCCCCGCTGCATGATGACGCCCTCTGCCGCCACCCGGCTCAAAAAGTCCGGCATGGCGAACATGGCACAGCCCACCAGCAGGCAGAGCACTTTGACAACGGTAGGAATCGCAGTGAACAGCGCCGCCATCACCAGCACAAAGGCCGCTGCAAGCCACAGCAGATGCCGCAGCCCCTCGTAGGTGTAGAACTCCGTGCGGAACATCCGGCGGATGGTCTCATCGTTAAAGACCACTTTGGCTTCAAAATGATTCTTTGAGGTCTGCATGGACGGACTCCTTTCAGGCGGTCACGAAATGCAACCAATACATTTGTCGATAAGCACAAAAATATTGAAACGGATTTGTGCATTTGGTCAATCTCGTCTCCTTGCACCCTTATCATACTAAAAATCCCACCGCTTTTCCGCAGATTTTGTGATTCAAATGTTGCAAAATGTGACATGTACTGATATACTAGGGCAAAAAAGGACGTAAAAGAATGATTCTTATTTTTTTAACAAGGAACAGGAGCGGCTATGGGCATCGAACGTGTCTCGCATTATATCGATAATGTCCTTACGGAAGCACAGGCGCGGATGGGGCTGCGCGACACCCGGCTTCTGGTCACATGGTACACGAACCGGGAAAACAAGCAGTCCGTGGTGCACTGATCATCTTCCGCCTCTCTTTCTGAAGACGATACATCTGATAAACCATTCGTTTTCATCTTCCTGCTGCACTTTTAATTCCGGCCTTTCCAACATGAATCCACGCAGATCCGCCTCTGATACAATATGAACTGAAATCCGCAGAGCATCATCAATCTGCGACACACGGTAAAAAACAGACTGCATGATATCAAGCAATCGTTCCACAAGCCATTCAAAGGTGTCATAGCATTTTAGTATATCATCTGCATTCATCTGCACATCCACATTTTCCACGTAGTAAGCAGCCCGGATCCTGCATAATTTTAAGCTGTCACAGGATTCTGCCAGGCTTTGTCTGAGATCTTCCATTGTAAGCAAATTTCCATCTGATGCATATTGTGTCAGCACCAGATTCTTTTTCCGCTTCAAATACGTACCAACAACTACAATTTTACCGAGAATCCAATCATATTGTTCCCTTGATTCTGTCCGTTCCAGCTCATCCATAAACTGTGACAGCAATTCCAGCTGACCGGCAGTCTGATTCTGTATCATATTTAACAGACGGTTCTGTTCTTCTGTTTTTCTCCGCTCAGCCTCTTTCTGATAAGCTTTCTGTAACAGACGGTTTCTGGCAGTCAGTTCCTCCTGCTGTTCCCGAATATCCTGATACTGATCCAACAGTACCGAAATATCCTCTGACCAAAACAAATGTCCTCCCCTTATAGGAATATGGTTGATCCGGATTCCCTGTTCCTGTACTGATGATCTGTCTATTATGATTCTACGCAGTTCAGGCGACAGCTCGGGAAAATCACCGGAATGATAATAGCGCTGAAAAGAATGATCTGTAATCTCTGCATCCAGTCCTCCGGAAGTCTGGAATAATTCAAAATATCGATTATTGGTCTGTATCAATCCACATAATATACAACCCTGAAAAATTGCCGCCATTAAAAGACAGCACACTGCCGTCATATCCCCTGCAATGATTTTGATGAAAGGCAGGCGGAGTATATTTCCGATA
>ENA-UPWM01001134-UPWM01001134.1-human-gut-metagenome-genome-assembly--contig:-NODE-1134-length-11921-cov-135.971800_pt1 | contig 11921 bp, 12 predicted proteins | sample MGYA00250051_ERZ773379 | MGnify/ENA primary metagenome ERZ773379 (study PRJEB29103, sample SAMN06112020) | human gut metagenome | biome: human gut; feature: ankylosing spondylitis patient; material...
GCCGACGATGCAACCAGAGAGCGTGAGTTTGGCAATCTCCGTGCCATCAAGGACAACTACCCGAAGTACGTTATCTCCATGACCCCTCTGCTCACCAAAAATGATGATGACGGCATCACGCACCTGCATCTTCGCAAATTCCTGACAGAAGGAATATAAATAACAGGAATTCCTCAGATTGGGCACACAGTGTGTTCCCAATCTGAGGATTCTTTTATTCCTCCCCATTCAGGCATTCGCCGGTTTCATAACTCTTCGTCATATCCTTTAAGATATCAATCATCTCCTGCCTTATCGCCTCCCAAAAAATGAATATGCTTTCATAAAAGAAAAGCAAGCATCAACGAGCCAACCGATACACGAGCCAACTGTAGCTATCCACCAGGCAACAAGATAACCAGTAGTACAATTGGTAGCCTTGAAAAGGACATCACCGTCAAAGAGATGCCTCACCAGATTAGGCAGGAAGAACAATCCATGCGCCAAACCAGCTTGCCATCCATACAATTCCGTACCATTGATGTTGACAAACAGTATCGCTGCCACCAATACAACTATCGGTCGCCAGGGCAAAAAGATGTAGACCATAGCTAGATACCCCAAAATTCTATCCATATCTTCTTTTATATTTTATATGTCTAAACACTAACCAACCATAAAAGCCACACATTACAGCCATGACATAGAACAAGAGGGAAACTAAATTCGACCATTTACCTTCCACACCCACAACATAGAATCTATCTTCTATATGTTTGGGTACCACATCTAGTGCTCCTATAGACAAACCCAAGAAACACAAGGCTAAAACTACAGCCAACACCAATCTTATCTTTGCATTCATACCCCTTAGAACAATTGAAATCGTTTATACTCTTTTCTCCAATCTTCAAACTCTTTATCAGTAGGCTTACCAAAAGCTGGATACATCTTATCATATTCAATCTCCGTATGAGTAGGTTTCTCATTGAGATAATCCTTCAAGAAATCCTTCTGCACCTGAAATCGACTTGATTCTACGAAGATTAAACTTTTACAAATTCTCTTCTCAATTCTTTCCTCCATCCATTCTCTGCCATTGGTGAGAAAAGACATATACCAATATCTCGTCTCAGCCCAAGCATTCCTTGTAGGTTGCGCAGTACCATGAATGAAGACACGATAAACGGGAAGCGAGAGACCAGTTAGCCAACAAACCTTGACAGAATCCCCCTTAGCCATTAGCGTCATGTCCGACAACATCTGTTGCATTGTCATCTTCTCCGACTTCCGCCAAAGCATTTGCTTTTCCATATATTCATTCTTCTCTGCCTCCTTCTTCTTTTGCCAATAGCCATGAGGGGTCAAGAAGAACCAATAGCCAAATAACACTACCAGCATGGCACTCAATACCAATGCCAACCTACACACTCTTTTCTTGATATTCTTTTCCATAATTTCTATCTTTTATTTGTTATTACTCACAATACACTTACATATCCATCATATCATCATTGACATGGTAAGTATCTTCACTAAAGCTTTTCTCGCACGTAATGGCTGTTCTGCTAACAAAGTTGTTCATTCTTACAATATCTGGAATACTGTAAGGCAAAGAACAATGCAAAGCAAATAGTGCTGGACATATCTTGATCTTTTCAAAAGCTGGAGTAAAGAGCACACTTTCATCCCAACTAGTGACCTCAGATGGCAAATCCTCCGCAGCCCAACCTTTATCTGCAAGAGCATCCAATATCAGTTTTTTCTTCATCAAGTTATTGTCAAACAGATTTATCTGTTCACCAAGAGTGTAAATCAGCCGATGTATGAAAGGAAAAGCAGAACCATAGGCATCATCGTCTTCCAAAGCCAATACCGCCTGACAAGAATCGGCCTTATATTCTAATACATACTCCCCATATTGCAGGTAGTCATTCGCCTTAAAAGATGAAGAATTCTTAACAGCATCCCACATCTCAGTACCTTGCTTCAAACATTCGCCCATCAGTATTGCCAACTTATCACTTTGGTAAGAGACACGTTCCACGTAATCCTTGCTTGGCTCACCCATTATCTGATCCATCAGATAACGTCGAGCCACAAGAAGCGAATATAGCGCAAACTTATCTTTATCACTTATCCTAACAGAAATATCTTCTTCCTCGAAGAAACCGATATCTTCTGCTATATGCTTGATTTTACGTTCTATCAGAGCTAATGCATCTTGTTTTTCAGAAAGTGATGTATTAGGATTGCTCACAAAATCGTACAAAGCATCTTCTGCCAAATCGCTCTCATGGTCATCCAACTCACAAAGTTGCCTTACTAATATGCTCACTAAATCTATCTTGCTCATAATTTATCCTTCTAAGTGTTCTACAAAAAAAATATGCTTTACAGCGAGTATTCTCACTTAAAAAGCGAGAATACTCCACGTACAACGGAAGAACCAGCAAGGCCACCTGCAACTCCACCGACAAGTCCACCTATAACTGTTCCAACTCCAGGACAAACAAAAGTTCCTAACGCTGCGCCAAAGGTTCCACCAGCATAGCCTGCACCTATTCCGGCTGCATTACTTGTTGTATTTTCGGCAAACTCGCCAGCCGACATCTTTCCCTTACACATTTTCACAGCATCAGGTATCGTCTGTGCTGCCAGCATGATTCCACCTGTTATCATGTTAGTTCGCATACCCTTAGCGATTACATTCTTCGCAGCCTGTCCAACGACTTCCTTGCCAACTAACGCCGAAGCCGTCTTCTCGACAACAGTCTTCCCGACTTGAGTTGTTGTTGCAACATCAAGTATGGTCCTGGCAGAGTTTGTTGCAGCCGATGCCATTGAACGACCGACAGTTGTACGGAGTAACTGTTGTGTTCCAACACCTACAACCAAAGAAGTACCTCCAGACTTGGCCATTTGTACAGACGCAGTTTTGAGAGCTTCACCATGACTTTTACCACTACGGATAGCATTAGCATATCCAAGCACAAAGGAAAAACCACAGGTGATAGAACAAGAAACCGATTGAGTCTTTACATCAAACTTAACAGAATCCAAAGTTCCAGCTTTGGCAATGTTCACAGCTTGATTGTAGGTACAATTGCCCTTAATGACTATATCTTTTGCCACTGCTGGGTCTGTTATACCTGGAACTTGACCAGAACGAATCTTATCAGCCATCAATCGAACACACTCATCGTACTGCTCCTTTGGAACTTCAAGTTTCATTCCACCATAGCGATACGAACCATCAGAAAAAGCAGCCCCTATAGTCTTAGATGGAGAAGAACAATACTTCGTCTGAATTTCGATACCATTGCTAATGCGATCTGCACCGTTAAGGCAGTTGTCACGACCAACCTGTTCTACTTTCTTTCCAGAAAGACGGTCTGCCATTGCATTCGCATCTTCTGCAGCCCAGCCATGTCCTTGCTTGTTACGATACTTTGGGTACTGCATATAGTTGTTTGTTGACTGAGCGCTACATGTTGATGACGCGCTATTGATTACTGTTTTGTCGTTTACTTTTTTCATATCTTTGATTTTTTAAAGATTATTCAAAATGTTACATAACTCACTTACCATCTTTTGCATGCTTCTACACAAACATCGTCTGTATAGAAGCGATGCAAAATGAGGGCATTAAAAGAATGCGTGTCCTCGCAACCAAGATGGAATTGTCTTAGAACAAACAAGCCCAATTCCTCCGATTACAGGAGTTGCAGGTACAAGCATTGCTGCTACTGCAAGACAAGAACTAGCCAACGCTACAGTTCTCAACACATTCTTACCATTGATGACACTTTCTTTTCTGTTGCTCTGTTTCATAACTTGTTGTTTTTTGTGTCAGCTGCAAACAAGTATTATTACCTGTCATTCGCCAACGGGTTAATAAAATTTAAATTATAATAATGATATATACAACTCATCATGTCAGACAACATCAAATGTCAAGTGATGTCCACCATCCTGAATATATCCTCAATATGTCAAAGACCGTTGCACTCCCTTTGATTGGAATTGCGCTGCAAAGATAGGCAAACTTTTCAAAACGAGCAAGAAAAAATGAAAAAGAATTGGTGCCCGCACCAATTCTAATAGATATTTGTGATTTTTATAAGATGTTATTTCCCTATATCATCAATTATAGCACTCAGAATTAACTCATAGATAGACTTTTTTCTGTTTCCATAACCAGGATGATATGTTCTATATGATTTACTTGGTAAAAACGAAGACTTTAGTTTTGCCACTTTACGAATATCAAAATCTTTAAATTCTTCAAACTGTACATCACATAACTTATGCCTAATATCATCGTCATAATTTGGACCAGTCAAAAACAAACAAACTTCAGGTCTCAATATTGCCAATTCCTCAGACAACAAATTAAAATAGCAATTCTCGGAATTTGTAACTAAAGGACTTGCTCTTCCACGACCATCAACTCCAAACTTATTAATATTACACCAAATGAAATTTAAATCATCTACACCATTTACACGCTTGTTGAATTCATGAGCATATCGCCAAAATGGAGAGTTTTGTTTAAACTCTCCTAATCTAAAACTTTTATACTTTGCGATATCTTCCCAAAGTGTCTCACTATTAATCACATAATTGTCATACCAACCATTTGTTTCTTGTCCTATAATCATTAATCTATATTTTGAACTTAAATAACGTTCTTCCCAACAATAGATAAGCAAAGGACCAACATAATGGAATATTTTTTGGCCGTCCAGTACAGAATACATCTCCATTAAATTAACTAAGTTGTTGCGATACAAATCGTTTAATTGCTCATTCAACATAACAAAAATCATCTTATATCGCATCCGAAACATCCCAATCTAAAGAGCCGTTCCTTAAGCTCGTTAGTAATCTTTGAGCAACCCAAGGTTGCCTAATAGAAACAGGGACATTTTGGAATGCGCAATGTATAAAACTTAACCTATTCGATTCTCTCATATTTAGAAAAATATGGATATTTTCTTTTCGTCTTAGACTGAGTATTTCGAGTTTTCTTTAAAAGTCGAACTTTAGCACCAATACAATTATTGCTCATTGGAGGCAAAAGTACATTATTAACATGATATACCTGAAGATATTTATCAAACTCCACATTACCTGAATTTGTTTGATTTTCTGCCAAGAATTTACTATACCATACAAGGCAGATAAAAAGCGCATTATAAATAGATTTCAAGAAATATAAGCCATAATTATAAAAAAAACATTCAGAATCTTCTATACGATGTTCAAGCTGATTTGCCACTTTTCCCAGATATTCAAATGAAACTTTAACTAATTCAGGATGACATATGTTCTGTAATTCTTTAAGGCAAGCTCCCAAATTTATGACATTATCATTGGGTGAAGGTGTAACAAATATTATACCTTCTTTAAGCAAATCATCTTTAAAGATGATTTCTAAAAACTTTCTCAAAGAAGTTAATTCCTTTTCCGAGGGATCAATTCCATTTACAAAAACTTCATTATATTCACTACGTATTTGACGCCAATACTCCATCGCATCAGGATTAACAATGACAGCTTTTAATATATCAGAAACACAAGGGAAATCTATAGAAAACCTATCCTTCAATTTTTCTTTTATTATTTCAAACAACTCTGGTACAGGACAATCCTTTTTTCCTATTACACAACATCCTTTTTCCTCAGCACTTTCAACAGCATATGGTTGTTCCTCGCCCTTGCCCGTATAGACTATTTTTACCATAGGTGTATTGACTATCGGCTCTAGAGCATGACGAAAGCCCGTTGCCGAAAGATCAGAATCATCAAAATTATCTTTACCCCAAACGTCTAAAATCACAGCATCAAAGTAGGTACTTACAAACATATTTCTAAAGCCTCCTGCTGCTGAGACTTTTGTCACTTCAAACTCTAATGAAAAAGGAGACTCTTCAAACTCTTCCAAACTTTTTGACATTGGAGAAGTAGAATCTTCAAATTCATCATCCAACCATAGAATTTTATATTTTTTATCCATAATTAATTTTTTGATATTGTTATTTTAAAACCTATAGAATATTCTTGAGTAAACGGCATCATCTCAATGTTTCCATTCTGAAAATCACGCATATACATTTTTGCATAATACAACCCATATCCAGTATGTCCGGTACCACCAAAATGTTTTCCTTTTTGAAAAATTTGACCAGGATCACCATTAAAAGTTTGTCCATTATTATATATTTCGATAACAAATGAACTTTCCTGTTCCCTTAGAGTAATCCATACTATACATTTTTTTTCTTCTATTTTATCAGGAAAAGCATGAGTATAAATATTAGTCAAAATATTTTCCAAAACCCATTCTTTGAAAAGACATGGGAATAGAGCAACACTCTGTGGTTGTGTCACACATACATTTTTCCAAACAACAAACACCCCCTTACTTTCTAAATCTTTGAAAGTAGCTTGCAACAACTCCCAAATATCACACTTGCATATTTCATCCTTTCCAAATTGTTCAACATACATTGACATTTCAGCCAACGTTTTTTCGACTTTTTGAATATTTTGTTCTACATTATATTGTTTCTTTAAATAATATGTCGCATTTCTTATATCATTAATAAAATGTGTCATATGAGAATGACGGAAAGAATGAGTGGCATTTTTCCACAACAACTCTTTTTTCTTATAATCATCCAAACGCTGCATCAGTTTGTAATTTTCTTCTTTAAGTTGCTTCACTAAAATATTCTCACCCAATGGCAGAGCATTCTCCTGTTCATCCATTAAACAGAAGCACTTTCCTCCAGGGAGCAAATGGTTTGAAAAAGTACTTTGACTTTTTTTGTCCTTAGTAATAATAATACAATATTTCTCATTTGCTGATAGAGAATCTATACAAAATTCAGAATATTGTCGCCCCATCAACTCAAGACAAACAGAAACTTTAGCTTTATCCGATGTTGCTACATAAAAACGAATGTTAGAATAAGCATTCACAAGACTTGGTATAAAATCTTGTATTAAACAAGATTTTAATCCACTATTATTACTTGTTATATCACTAACATACCTAACATATTCCTCGATATTTTGCTTTTGGAAAAGTAATGTATAAAAACGTTCTACCAAATAATTTGCATAAGGGAGCAAAGGCTTTATTATAGCCATTTCTACATTAATTAACATATTTCCTTCACCACCATTTGCTTTAGGAAAAAGTTGGCACACTTTTCTGTAAACATTCACATCCTTATTCTTTAGCATTATCATGAAAAATGACAAAAGAAAATTTGATTTTTGTCTGGCTATATCTTTTTCATCTGTAGCTGAAATAGAATCAGACATCAACCTGCTTACGATATCAGAAGCAGCATATCTATCACTAACAGCATCCTGCTCCTGTCTGCGCAACATAATTAGGATGCAAGTTACAGGTATAATATTGTCTTTTGGCATATTACTTGAAAACAACATTTTTCCAAAATGATATACACTAGCAGCAGCCAAACCAATTGGACCAAAAGCTGCGCCAATTGTATAAACAGTAGCTAAAGATGCAATATTATAAGTACCAAAAGAAGACAATACTCCTAAGACTTTCAAGCGATCATCTATCACGTTCTTTGAAGCTTTTGATAGGGACAAAGATTCTGCATAGATAGCAGATAAAACTACAGGCAAAGATATTCTGAGAGCTGGCGAAGTCGTAAATCTAACTTCCAACTCTTCCACAACATCCTTAGCAGAGCTTGCTGCCAAATTATAATTATTTTTAAAAAAAACAGGTTTCTTTAATGCCAGTTGCCTTAAGCAAGCAAGAAGTATAGCATCCTCATAATCCACGAAACTATTGCTATGCATATTACTGATTTTCAGTATATCTGCGACATGTTTCAAATAGACATAATAATCTATATTCTTACCATCCACCGATAAAGCTTTTATTATTTCTGCCTTACCGACTTTTCTTTCCATTCGCTTCCATTCTCCATCAGTCAAATCGATAGAGATTCTCTTTTTGTCATCGATAAAAAGAACTTCCTTTAAAAGGTTCAACTGTTCAGAAGTACATGCGTCGAGGAAATCCCAGCCTTTATTACTTTTTTGCTTTTTCATAATCATTCTTTTTTTGTTCTAAATTGTACATTACCTAAAAGATGAAGCTAAACTCAAAGTTTATTCCACCTTAGAATGCACTTTCGAGTGCAAAGATATGACTATTTTCCATAATGAACAAACATTTTTTCAATTATACTAGTGCCGCACTAATAAACTTACTATTTCGTCCATTTATGTTGAGTATCGCTGTCGCAAAGCCTCAATTCGCTTTTTAACTTGCTCTCTCACATCTGAAGGAGAAACAACCTCTATGTCATCCCCATACAGCAACATACGACCATAAAATTCTTTATTTGGTACAATATCTATAGATAGCATTCCATATTCTTCGCCATCATGATTTCCAAAAGCTAAAACTTCATGCTGCGATTCATGAAAACGCTTGCTGACAAACAATCCATGCTTATAAAGAGAATGCGTTTTAAGCGTTATATGTACCACATCAGTCCATTCTTGATGAGAAACTCCTATTATTTGATTCCAATACTTATATTCACCTTCCTTCATTGGAACATAATCCACCCCATTAACTATACAATAACTATAGATTCTGTCTACGGAATACTTTCCATAATTACCATCTTCATTCACTCCCAAGATGAACCATCTACCATTATACTCTTTCAAGAGATGAGGATGGAATATCAACTCTGTTCTATCACCATAGCGTTCCGCATAAGAAATTTTTAAAACTTGCCTTTTCTTTATTGCTTCATATAAATTTGGTAAATATTCTAAATGTGTTAAAGAACGATCTAAGCCTACACAAACCAGAGGTCTTCTTTTACGTTCCTTCAATTTTTGTAAGTTCAACGTATCTTTAAAAAAGTAATCTAGCCAAGCTTCAGGGAAAAAGCCACCTGAATCTTGACAAAACTCCCAATAACGCTTTACATCCTTTATCATTCGACAATTGGTGTTGCCTAGAGGATCAGACCTTTCTCCTACATAATGAAAAACACGATTTCGTGTTCCTCCTTCCATAACAACACAATCATTTCCTTCTACCAACTTTAGCAAATCTATAACTACAATAAAAGCCTTCTTCAACACATTATAATCAGAGTAAGCAGAGACTGTACAATTCTTCTGCCTATCAGATAAAGCTTCAAGTGTTTTACTTTTAGCCAGCACTCTATCGTAATTCACTAATTCATGAGTCATTAACTCATTATAAACTAGCTTTTCATAATATGCTTGTTTGGATTCACTCATACTCATTCTAGATTAATTTATCAGTTTCTCTGCATCATAGCGACTTCAAGCGAGAACTTTACCCTGCCCTGTCACTAATCCAATGGCAAATTTAGTAAAAATCTGATGAACCACCAAACATTTAACAAGAAATCTTATGGATTCCTCTTATATTTTATTTTCAGGGACTCCTAACCCCTCTTCTTTCTGCATTCATACCTTATTATATAGAGTTATTGTCAATTCTGCAGCAAAACTACAATCCGGTGGCGAAAAAAAACTGACATAGGGAGAAGAAAAATGAAGAGGGAAGATTAAATTGCAGATGAAATACAATATGCATGCTGCCCGGAAAGGTTACCGTTGCATTCCAATTCAATTGCGCACACAGTGCATTCGCATTTTGAGCCCCAAAAATCCTTAATGACCGAAAATGACCGTGACTTTAATGACCGGATTTTAGGTAGAAACAAAAAAAGACCGCTCTCCTCGTATTGAGGTGAGCGGTCGATTTATTTATGGATGAGTCTGCTTATTATAATAAGGTAGACTCCATGTTCTTTATCCCATGCAACTCGTTACTCCGAGCGTAGTAGCGATAGCGGTCAGTATGCTGATGGCTATCTGAAGAATTGTTTTCCAAGTGTTCGCTTTCATTTTTTTTGAATGTTGAATGTTGAGTGTTGAATGTTGACTTTTTGGGGCGGATAGGCTGGACTAGGGGCTAGCACCCTAGCCAGTCTATCCTTGGGCTATTCAAGGCCGTCGCCAGTATCGTCCTTGCCGGTAGTGCCGCCAGTTGATTCAGAGCCTTGGCCGTCGCTGCCGGTCTGACCGGTATTTGAACCACCTGGGGTAGAACCGCCTGGCGTATTATCCGGAGTGGTTGGGGCGTTGAGATCAACGTTGGTCTTACCCTCCTTAATCGCCTTGATAACGGCTGCCTGAGCACTGCGGCTGGCTACGAGGTTGAACTCGGCGTCATCGCGAAGGTTCTTGAACTCCTGACCTGGCTCCCACTGAACCTTCACGCCGGTGATGTTCTGCGAGGTAAACTTGTCAGCATCCTCAGCACCCTTTGAGGTGAGAAGGGTAGAGAAATCACCGAGGTCGCCCAGACGAATCTTCTTGCCCTCAAGCAACATCTCACGCATGCAGTCTACGGCGATGTAGAGGATGGCGCTGATGTCGGCTCTCGAATAAACACTACCATGTGAAGTGATGTGCTTGGCAAACTTCTCGATGGTCATGATGTCAGTGTACTGCGAGATGGCGAAAGCATTCTGCTTCTCAGTCTTCACGAGTTCCAGGTCCTTTGGATCAGGAGTTGTACCCTCCTTCTTAGCCTGGTTGATGCGTGACTTAGCCTGGTTGATTTCCAGAAGATTTGCGTTCACGCTACGCATTACGATGCTGTAATTAATCATAGTCGTTTGTAGTATGTTTAGAGTCCTTTGTTTTGCAACTCCCCAGAACGCCCCGTTCCTGCCGTTTTCGGGGTCTTCATTGATGACCGGCGCCTGCCATCATTTATGACCCGTGTTGGTCTTAATAGAAGACCGCCTTCAGGCACCTAAGGCATTTCCTTCGATTGCTGGTGCAAAGATACGAATAAATCTGGTATCTACCAAATTTAGACATGTGATAAGGAGCGATTTTCAGCAAACTTACGATTTGAAAGTTAGCTTAAAAAACAAACTCTATGTTTATGCGGTGCATCTCTATGTTTTGTGGCATAGAAAACTATGTTTTGCTGTATAAATCAGCATATTACAAAGTAATAACCTATTTGCAGGAAACGTGTTCAGTATTCAGTATTCAGTTTTTTTCGCTGTTGTTACCACTCTCTGTATAGATAGTATATTATATATATATTGTCTCATGTTTACGGACTGGCGGGGCGTCTTCGCCATCATGGGCGTCCTCATGATCTGTACCGCCGGGGCATTCCTGCTCTGGGGACGCGGCGGCAACACACGCACCGATGCCCCGTCCTTCAAAGGATGCGGGGTGCTCCTCAAAAACCCCGCAAGCTGGATCGTGGCGTTGCTGATGGCCGTTTCCATGATCGGCGAATTCTCCATCTACAGTATCCTGCAAATCTTCCTCGTCAGCGCGGCAGGGTTCGGGCCGGAAGAAGCCAACCTCGGCCTTTCCATATCCCGCCTCGCCATGCCGGTCATCGTCATTGCCGCCGGATGGGCCGCCGACCGCTTCAATGCCAAGCGTACCGTCAGCGCCTGTTTCCTGCTCCACGCCGTGGCCCTGTGCCTCATGTCCGTGGACGCCTCGGTGTCCCGCATCCCCGCGCTCTGCGGCGTGTTCCTGCAGGCGGCTTCAATGGCCTTCGTCTTCCCGCCGCTGTTCAAGGTCTTCGCCCAATGCTTCTCGGCCGACGAGCAGCCCATCCTGCTCTCGCTGACCATGCCCCTCGCCGGGCTCATCTCCGCCGGGGGCATCCCCTTCTTCATCGGCTACTGCGGGGAATACTACACGTTCGGACTCGCCTTCCTCACTATCGCCGCCATGTCCGTGGCAAGCGCCGTTTCGGTCGCCTACTTGAAGAACAGAGAGTAACAGACCGTTTTTCAAAAAATCTTTCCCCTGCCTCCCCTCTTCCCCTTCCCGAATGCATT
>ENA-UPWM01001140-UPWM01001140.1-human-gut-metagenome-genome-assembly--contig:-NODE-1140-length-11872-cov-12.690377_pt1 | contig 11872 bp, 9 predicted proteins | sample MGYA00250051_ERZ773379 | MGnify/ENA primary metagenome ERZ773379 (study PRJEB29103, sample SAMN06112020) | human gut metagenome | biome: human gut; feature: ankylosing spondylitis patient; material...
GCTAATAGCGTAAATGCCAGTCCATATTTTTCTTCAAATCTCTTGTGAGAGGCTACAGAATCCTTACTGACTCCAAGGATCACTGCACCTTTCTCGGTAAATTGAGGATAACGCTCTGAAAAACCACATGCCTGTTTTGTACAGCCTGCCGTGTTATCCTTTGGATAAAAATATAAAATTACTTTTTTACCTAAATAATCACTTAATTTATGCACTTCTCCGTTCTGATCCGGCAATTCAAAGTCCGGTGCTTTTTTTCCTACTTCTAACATATTTTATTCCTCTGCTTCTGTATTTTCTACTTGTTTTCTTGTTCTCTTATTACCTGAAATCATTTTATGTCCCGTATACATGGACATGATCATACATATAAGAGTGCTGCATGCAAAATACTTATGACCTGATTTAGAGCCTTTATATCCAGTATAAAAAGTTCCAATCATAGTAATTAACGCTCCGATTGACCAATACTTATGTGCTTTCATTTTATACCTCCAAATTGATTAAACTTTTTCCAAAATAAATATCTCTGGATCATTAACAATATTATACATTCCATCCATCACTTTCGACAAGCAGAGAAAGATACTGATCTTTGGACCATCCCTGCTGAAATCTATAAGGGCATCATGAATGAATTTGCTCCCGTCGCAAACTATACCAATGAGTTAATGGCTACCCGTTTTTCTGTAACATTCATACTATGCTAATGAAAACAATCTCTCATTTTACGTGAAATATCTGCATCCACAAAACCTTTTTCTGCCATTTCATCAAGTATATCACATGTTTTTTCATGCGACATTCCTTTCTTATATGGACGTTCTTCCGTAAGCGCCTGATAAATATCAACACATGCCATAATTCGTTCTTGTTCATTTAATTCATCTGCAGTTTTTCCAAATGGATACCCTTTCCCATTTAGTTTTTCATGATGTAATGCAGCCCAATCCCGTATATCTTCAAAACCATCTACTTGTGACAACATAAGATATGTGTAGCCCGCATGGTTTTTCATTTTATCAAATTCTTCATCCGTAAGTTTATCCGGTTTTTCTAATATTTCATTACCGACCGCCATTTTTCCGATATCATGCAATGCTCCCGCCAGATACATTTTTTCGATATCTAAAACATCATATCCAATATACTTTGCAAACTGCGCAGCCTTTTCTGCAACACCAATAGAGTGTCTACTTGTAAAGGGAGATTTATAATCAACAATATTCGCAAAGAAATCTGCAATATTTTTACAAGTATTCCAATCAAACATCTGTTTTTTTCTTGGAACGATCTCCCATAACTTTGACTCAAAAGATCCATCCTCTAACGAAACAAATGTTTCTTTTGATATCATTTCAAAAAAGGCTTCTACACACTCATCATCAAATAATAATCCTTTTTGTTTTACAAGAAATTCACAACATTTATCCCATTTTTCCTGTCTACATTTTATGTTGTTAGCAATCGCATCTATTACATCCGCAAGATGAATAATCCTTGCAAATAAAGGAACCTCCTGCCAAACCAACGATATCTATGCTTAACTGTTTTTCATCCATAAATCTCTTTCATAAACTCCTATATATGACATCATTCCTGTGGAATCTGTCCATCAACATACAAAATATGATTTACTAACCATTCCGTAAGGTTTTTCTTCTATTTTTTAGTTGTTTCTATCCAACTCATTATTAGGAACAATTCTTAATATCAATTATAAAATCTATCTAATTTTTGTCAATCAAATAATAGTAATAACATTATCCTGTTCCAGAAAAAGCAACCGCATACTTTTCGTATTTCTCAACACTCATTATCTAAGTTCAAGGGAACTGGAAATATAAAAATGGAAGTCTTGCTCCTTGCAGTATTCTTTTATTTTTTGGATTAGTTTTGGGTTCGTTGTATATTCCAACAGATATACTTCCATTCCATCTGCTTTGCACGCTTCCAAATATTTGCAGAATAGCTGTAAGACCTTCAAAAATACTCTCGCATGGAGCGTAATAATATACATCACAATTATCTATAAAGAATCCATCAACACCTTTTTCATATAGTTCCTGAGAAAGCTGTCCTATAAACTTCTGCCAGTCTGGTTTTGCTACATCCACCCATTGTTCTTCCTCCCAATGCTCATACTCACCGATTGCCAGTTCCGCATAGGTTGTATAGTACTCCCTGAAGTTTTCAATCGACCCAATATTTAGATATGTATATACGACTGTTCCATTTTGATGGAGCAATTCAATATCCCTTTTTGTAAAATACTGTGCATCAATTACAATCGTTTCATACATTTTAAATCGTTCCAAAGATGAGGCGTCCGCATTTAAAAACACCCCATAATCGTTTTTCTCAAATTCCTTTGCCTGATTGGCTTTCACAAAAAAACATCCACCAATAAACATTAGAACAAATAATACAGCCAAGGCTGCTGGTTGTTTGATCCTCGTCCCGCACAATGCCTCCCACATCCTTTCGGTGATTCTCGTTTTTTCCTCATGACTATCACATTTTACACATTGATGATTATGTTTTCCCAGATTTGTTGCTCAATTTGTATTCAAATTTTACCATAAAACTTGTGAACAGTTCTACCGTCATTTTGGAATATATGAGAAAAGGACGAACTCATCTTCTAAAATGAATTCGTCCTTTAAGGCACAGTTATTAGCTTGTTTCAATACATCTTGATGTACTATTTCAGGAAGAAAAACCCTTTTATTCTTCTGCAAAAAGTTTCTGCTTCCGCTCAATCATCTCATCAATTCTCTCGATATACTGCGCTACATCCTTGACATTCTCGCATCTTTCGATTCGATGAGTGCCGTCCGGATTTGGCTCATTCCAGACACGTTTTGTCGAAGCTCCCGCTCCACACGCCACGATGGTCTGTTTCTCCTCCATGATCAGAATGTTATAAATTCCTGCTTTCCCCGGACTTGCGTAACCGACATTTTCCAGATTGCCAGCCATGCTCTTCTGCCGATACAGATAATATGGTTCTAATCCCATCTTCTTTGCATATTCTGCGGTGAGGTTCATATGCTCTGTGGTGTTGACCATCTTGTAATCTTTATAATCTTCCTTAAACATGTTAAGCCGTGCCGCCCTCTTTAATGCAAGTGAATGCACAGTAAGATTATCCGGTTTTAACGCTTTTACCTGCTCTAAGGTATCCCTGACATCCTCAAGGCTTTCCTCCGGCAGTCCCATGATAAGATCCATGTTAATATCATCGAATCCAAGCTCTCTCGCAAGCTGAAAACTCTCCACGGTCTGTGCCACGGTATGTCTGCGCCCGATGATTTTTAATGTCTCATCTTTCATCGTCTGCGGATTGATGGAAATTCTTGTGATGTCCCATTTTTTTAACGTTTCTAATTTTTCTCTTGTGATGCTGTCCGGACGTCCGGCTTCCACTGTAAACTCCAGACAGTGTGACAGATCAAAGCTGCATCGGATCTTACGGATCAGCCGGTCAAGCTGATATGGCTCCAGTGTTGTCGGTGTGCCCCCTCCAATGTAAATGGAATTCAGATGTTTTTTTCCAAATTTTACTGCTACATAATCCAGTTCTTTTTCCAAAGCATCCAGATAGCTGTCCACTTTCTGTCTCCAGCTCACTAATGGGTAGGATGTAAACGAACAATACAGGCAGGTTGTCGGACAGAATGGGATTCCGATATAAAGACTGTAGCCGTTCTCGTAATCGATTTTTTTTAAGATTTCAAGCTCACGCTCTGCGATAGCAATGGAAAGATCGATTTTTTCATCGGATGCAAAGTACGTTTTTTGCATGTAGGCTCTGATCTCTGCCTCCGTTTTTCCTTCCTCTAAAAATTTCATCGGGATTTTCGTTGGCCGGATTCCTGTCAGAGTCCCCCACGGAAGCTTTTTGCCCGTGATCTCTGATAATATCTGATAAAAATTCTGTTTCAGTTCGTTTTTCGTTTCCGTGCGGTCTGAAAAATCTACCGGAAAACTTCGGTCATGACTTTCCTGACCATTTTCCTTCCACTCAATTTTTATCTGCTGTGGCTCATACTCCACCTGAAACTGTAAGGTGATCTCTTCCTCATATTTTTTATCTTCTGCCGTTGCACTCACATTTTCCTCCGGGAAAAATGCTTTGATGAGCGAATGTATGTCATACTCAAATTCCGGCTGGTTTAATTTTGCTAATATCATGCTTTCCTCCTACAAATATGGATTGTACATCCGCTCTGTTCCGATCGTTGTCATATCTCCATGCCCTGTATACACGGCGGTCTCATCAGGAAGCGGCATGAGTTTTTCCCGGATCGCATGGATCAGCTGGGATGCACTCCCCTTCGGGAAATCAGTCCTTCCAATAGAAGTCTGGAAGAGACTGTCTCCGCTGAATAACGTGTTCTGATATGGGAAATAATAGCAGCAGCCTCCCACCGTATGTCCCGGTGTTAAAAATACCCGTATATGAAATCCTGCAAGATCTATTTCCTGCTCATCTTTTAAATATTCATCGGCATAGAACACAAGCTCGCTTCCCTGCCATCCGCTCAGATTCAACTGCGGATTTTCCAGTGTCTCTTTTTCTTTTTCCTGCGCGTATATTTTTATATGCAAAAGCTGCGCCAGCTCCCCTGCCCCTGTCGCATGATCAAAATGTCCATGTGTCAGAAGAATTGCCACAGGTTTCAATCCCTGCTCTTTCACTTTCTCTGCAAGCTGTTTTGCACTTGCACCCGGATCAATGATCAGTACTTCTTTTGTGTCATCATTGATCGCAAAATAGCAATTGGTCTGTACCGGACCTACTACATATGTCTGTATACTTAATGGTGCCATATTTCTCTTCCTCCATAAAAAGATGAAAGAAACCACCTGAGCCAGATCAGCCGGTGGTTCTCTCAATATCAATAATACTGTCTATCTGACGAAGCTTGTCGATCACGCTCGTCAGCTCTGCTTTTCCTTTTGTGTTAAATGAAATATCAATGGTTGCGATTCCCTGCTTGCTCGTCTTGGAATGGATCGCATTGATATCAATCTCACGCTCTGTAAAGGCTCTTGTGATATCAACGAGAAGCCCGGTACGGTTATTGCAGAATACTTTGATCTCTGCCAGATAAAGACCGGAATTGCCGGATTCTTCATCATGCTGCCACTCCGCATCGATGAGACGTTCTCTCTCCATGTCTGAAAGATTGATGATGTTGATGCAATCCGTCCGGTGAATGGAAACACCGCGTCCTCTTGTCACAAATCCTACGATCTCGTCCCCCGGAACCGGACTGCAGCATTTTGAAAAATGGACTGCCACGTCATAAAGTCCCTTTACAATGATACCGCTCTTTGATTTTTTCTCCGGGACTTTTTCTTTATTTTCGGAGATCGTCTCAAGAACTTCCTCGTCTGTAATACGTGCAAGGTGATCTTTCTTATATTCCTCGTACATACGGTTTACGATCTGACCTTCTTTTAAACCGCCATGACCAACGGTTGCAAGGCAGGAATTCCAGTCGTGAAAACCATACTTGCGCATGATTTTATCCTGATACTCTGGTCTGTTAATATCGGAAAGGTTGATCCCTTTTGATTTACAACAGGATGCAAGCAGCTCTTTTCCTCTTATGATATTTTCTTCCTTCAACTCACTTCGGAACCACTGATTGATCTTATTCTTTGCCTGCGTGCTCTTTACAATATTCAGCCAGTCGCGGCTTGGACCCTTGGAATTCTGAGAAGTCAATACCTCGATCCGGTCACCATTCTGGATCACATAATCAATCGGAACAAGCTTTCCGTTGACTTTGGCTCCGATCATTTTGTTTCCGACCGCCGAATGGATGCTATACGCAAAATCAATTGGCGTAGAACCGTTTGGCAGGTTTTTTACATCTCCTGTCGGTGTGAAGCAGAAAACCGTATCCGAAAACAGGTCAAGATCACTTTTTAACAGGCTCATAAACTCTTTGTTATCGGACATATCCCTCTGCCACTCTAAAATCTGTCTCAGCCAGCTTAACTTCTCTTCCTCGGTAACGGTCATTGGTGCTGCAGCACCGCCATTATTGCTTGCCTCTTTGTATTTCCAGTGAGCGGCGATACCGTACTCAGCAGTGCGGTGCATCTCATAGGTACGGATCTGGATCTCGAACGGCTGTCCGGTCGGTCCGATCAGTGTCGTGTGAAGTGACTGATACATGTTCGGTTTTGGCATGGCAATGTAATCTTTGAACCGGCCAGGGATCGGTTTATACATCTCATGGATGACGCCGAGTGCCGCATAACAGTCTTTTACGGAATCCACGATAATACGGATTGCAAACAGATCATAAATCTGATCCAGCGTTTTATCCTGATTCTTCATTTTCTTATAAATACTGAAAAAATGCTTTGCCCGCCCATCGATCTGCGCCGGAATTCCGGCTTCGTGGATATGTTTTTTTACCTCTTCCACAAGGCTCTGGACATAATCATCCCTGACGCTTTTTCTCTGAGCAATCTGATGAACCAGATCATAGTATGCTTCCGGCTCTAAATATTTTAAAGAAAGGTCGTCTAATTCGATCTTAATTTTGGAAATACCAAGGCGCTGGGCGATCGGCGCATAGATATCCATTGTCTCGCGCGCTTTTTCCTTCTGTTTCTCCGGCGTCATGTATTTCAATGTACGCATATTATGCAGGCGGTCTGCCAGTTTGATCAGGATCACACGGATATCCTTTGCCATGGCAAGGAACATTTTTCTTAAGTTCTCTGCCTGAACTTCCACTTTATCCGCATCATAGGACAACTGTCCTAATTTTGTGACACCATCCACCAACAGTGCAACCTCTGCACCAAACTCCTGTTTGATCTCCTCGTCGGTCATAACGGTATCTTCCACCACATCATGCAAAAGTCCCGCTACAATCGTCTCCTTATCAAGCTCTAACTCTGCTAAAATAATCGCAACGCACAATGGATGGATGATATACGGTTCTCCCGATTTTCTTACCTGCCCCTTATGTGCCTCGTATGCAATGTTGTATGCCTTCTCTATCAGACTGATATCCGTAGATGGATGATACTTACGGACACTGGCGATCAATTCCTGATATAATTTTTCGGGACTCTCAAACTCCTTCATTGGTTTGATACTATTGTCCTCTTCTTTTACGATTTTCTCTAATTCTTCTGACGAAAGTTCTGCCATGTAGATCACCCACTTTTATCTATGCTTTTGTGTATAATATATGATTATATTTTATTTTCTATCAAAAATCAACGCTTAAACTTTGCATCCGGCTTCCATCACCATTCTATCTGATAATCTGACATCAGGACGCCGTCTATTTCCCGGTCACCGCAGTAAGAAAAACCTAATTTTATGGCAAGTTTTTCAGAAAGAGTATTTCCTTTTTGAATCAGACAGTGCAAGAGATGTACCTGCAGCTCCTCTCTAGCATATAGCATGATCGCCTGACAGACTTCATAGGCATAACCCTGATGTTGAAAGGATGTCCGGATCGCATAACCCAATTCCATATCTCCATTTAACTCTTCCCGATGTTCCACACCAGCCCTGCCGATCAGTGTGCCCGTTTTCTTCTCAAAAACGAGCCACATTCCATATCCGTAAAAACGATACATATTTTCGATATAGGCTTTCTGATATTCCAGCTCTTCCTCATATTCATATAGCCCCTCCATATAATCGGTCATTCCGGGTTCTGCATACATGGAAAAAAGGTCATCCAGATCAGAAAGTTCCAGTTCTCTCACAATACAGCGTTCCGTCTCCAGAATCGTCCATGGAATGTTGAAATGTCTCTCATACACACGCTGTAAAAACGTCATATCGACTTCCTCGAACCCCTCGACGACCATATCGGCATGAAGAAATGTATCCGTTTCCGGCTTCTGATAGGCAATCGCCGGGACATCCACATCTCTGGCAAGGTCTAAAAGAGACTGATTCGAAGATAGAAAAATGATATCTCTGCTCCGCTGCTCTGACAGCTGATGAAAGGCTTCCTCTTTTTTTATTAATACAAGCGTAGTTTGTTTTATTCCTGCAAGATTTTCTCTTAACAAAGAAACTTCACGCTCCGGTATCTGCGACACCCATATCTGTTTTGGATACTCTTTCTTATTATAATATGGCAAACCTGTTCTCCTTATTGATTGTTATGCGCAAAACAACCGGTATCTGAACAGATACCGGTCATCCTTTTAAAACCCATAAATTAATATGCAATATTTACATCGACATTTCCCTTGATTCCAGGAACACTTCCCTTGGAAGAATACTGCCACATGTTATATTTTCCTTTGTAATTGCAGGTTGTGTTGTACTGTGCAACCCAGATAAAGTAGTTACTGAATGCGGATGCATCAATTTTATTGTTGTACCAGCTCTTGCTTGCGTAAACACCTGCTTTTCTTCCACCGTTTGCAATGGTCTTACAGAACGCAGCCACGCATGCTGTTCTGCTGCCTTTATCTAATCCGTTGGCACGGGCTGCTCCGCTTCCGTTCTCTGTATCGACAAAGATCGGGTAAGAAAGATTGTATCCGGAGCATAAGGTCAATGCCATACTTGCCTCCTCAACAGCTTCTGCCTCAGTTGTAGCCTGTGTGAAGAAGTAAACACCAACGTTAATGCCGTTTGCAGTTGCACCCTGAATATTTTTCTTGAAGCAGGAATCCTCTACCAATGCTCCTGTCTGTGATCCGCGGTAACCGACACGGATAATTGCAAAGTTGATACCTGCTGCCTTTACAGATGCCCAGTCAATATTTCCCTGATGGCTGGATACATCAATACCGTTCTTTCCAGACCCCTGCTGTAATGCTCCATCACTTCCGAAGTTATAAGTGATACCACTGATCACCTGACTTCCTGTTACACGCTGATGGTTGCTGGTGTAGTAATATACTTTTCCATCAATGGTCTGCCATCCGGTGTAAACAGGCTCGGTGTAGTAAGTTCCGTTTGCATTGTAATCTGCCACGGTTGCTGGTTTTTTACACTCGGAATCTTTGTAAAGTAATCTACCTGACTTATCCTTTAACTGTGTTGTTGTATTTCCGGTAAAATCATTCACGGTAACGGTACATGTGATTTTCTTGTCATTTGCAGTTGTCTTGGTATCTCCCGGTTTAGATAAGTATGAGATTATACCAGTAACCGTCGCACTTCCTTTTCCAACTGCTGTTAAAGTACATCCTGTTTTTGCTCCATTGGATACCTTTACAACTTTTTCGTTGCTGCTTGTCCATGTAATATTTGTAATAATATTGCCTGCGTCTGTCAATGTTGCTGTGAGACCAATTGCATTTGCATTATTAATAGTGCTGTTATATAAAGCTGCCGTCTGTGGTGCTGTGACGGATGCGCTGGCTGCGGCTGCAGCTTTTACCCAGTTTAATGTGTATGCTGTTGTGCCTGCTGCCACTTTGATCTTCGTGGAACCTTCTACCAGTTTATATCCCTGTGCTTCATAAGAAGATGCCTGTATCTCAGTAGCAGTAGCATCTACTGTGATATCTTCACTTTTGGATTCTTCTGCTTTGGTCTTTCCATCAGCCTGAAAGAAATTATGTGTTACCTTATAAGTAACCTTATCTGCTGCTGTTGCAACCCACATGATGGTATATTCTTTTGCACCATTCTGAATGGTAAAGGTTGTACCGTTGGAAGCTTTATATCCGTCATATGTTTTTGCAGATGACACCGTTTTCGCATCCTTTGCAACAGTTACTGTCTCTTTTTCATCTGCTTTGTCTGCTTTTGTTTTTCCATCGTTTTTATAAAACATATGGACAATGGTAATTTCATATTTATCTGGTTTCGTATCATCCGGCTTTGTCTCTGTACCATCTGTTTTGTCTCCAGATGTTCCATTCTGATCACCTGTACTCTCACCATTTCCACTATTTCCAGAACCAGAATTCTGATCACCGCCAGTTCCCTGACCGCCTTCACTCGGTGTTGTCGTTTCCGATGGTGTTGTTGTTTCTGATGATTTTGGTACTGTTGTTTCTGATGATTTTGGTGTTGCTGTTTCTGATGATTTTGGTGTTGCTGTTTCCGATGATGTCTCGGATGATGTAGTCACACCAGATGATTCCGTTCCTGTAGCATGGTATCCCACACGTTTTGCGGAAGCCGTCACTGCTGCCTGTGCAATGTCCACTTTTGTTGATCCACCAACAGAAGCTTTCGGGAAATTGGAAGTATCCACATCTCCTGCTCCGACTTTGGATGGTGTGCAGGTGCTGTCAACCGTTTCCACTGTATCCTGAATAACAGCCTCCACCTCAACATTGTCTACCTCTGCATCCTCTGCCGGTGCTACTTCTGCTGCGGATTTAATCTCGTCTTTGACATCTACCTTGGTGTATTCAATCTTATCCTTAACCGTTACTTTGTAAGAATTCTCTTTTGAAATATATCCATCGATCTCATTCAAAGAGACATCATATTTTCCGGCATCAATACTTTTAATGTAAATAATACCATCTTTATCATCATCTGAATATGTAGTTGATTTTGCCTTCTTCTTGTCTGCCTTGATCGTGATCTCAAAAGGCTGTCCCTTTACATTTTTCGAGGACTCGTCCTGGATCTTGATCTTCAGATCCTTCTCAATAGAACTTCCGACCAATGTAACAGTTTCCGGTTCTGCCGCCTCTGTCTCTTCCGTGACAACCTCTTCAACTGCCACAACTTCTTCCGTCGGTTCTTCTGCCACCTCTGTACTGATCACAACATCTGCCACAATTGGTTCCGGCTGATGAAAATGGTCATATAAAAAATATCCTCCTGTTCCGACACCGCCAACTGCTGTCACAGTGGCTACACCCGCTATGATTGCCTGTGTCTTTGTCAGCCCGCTAAGCAAAGTCGCAACCCCTTTTACCTTTCCGGCTGCGCCCTGAATTAAATTCAGAAAATTCATTCTCGTCTCCTCCTCGTCTGCATTTCCAATTACTTATCGTAAATTTTTCGCAATTCACTCTATTATGATAAAGAATCTGTCTGCAGCAATTCGCTGCTATTCCTTCTTTGTAATCATGCGAAACTAATTATAGCATTTTCCCATATTATGTAAATATAATTTTTCTTATTTTTTCGGAAATTTTTTCCACCGGAAAATATTATTCTTATTTTCAGGGTTACACGCCCTCACAGTCAAATGCCGGGATAAAACTTTCCTCCGCTGTGTCTCCCTCCTGAATAAAACCATTTTCTATTCCGATCTCAATCGCATAATCCACCAGTGTCTCATATTCCTCATCGGTAATCCTGCGATTTAATTCCGGATACTTTTCCAGATTGGAAAGTGGGGTGAACTGATTCATGATACTGATATAAATCATATCTCCGTAAGTTTCATGCAGATATTTTAAAATCTGCATGGAATCCGCCATACAACCGGGCAGTGTCAGATGTCTTACGATCGTTCCTCTTAAAATAAGGTTATCTTCATCTCCATTTACAAACACAGCCTTTCCTGTCTGCCGCACCATCTCTGCGATCGCTGCCTTTGCAACCTCTGCATAATCCGGAGCATGGGAATACTTTTTACTCAAACCCGGGCTCATATATTTAAAATCCGGCAGATAAATATCGACGTACCCCTCTAACATTTTGATCGTGTCAACCGTCTCATAACTGCTTGTATTGTATACAACCGGAAGCGTAAGCCCTTCCTTTCGTGCCTGATCCAGAGCCTTCACGATCTGCGGCACAAAATGTCCCGGTGTTACAAGATTGATATTATTGGCTCTTTTTTTCTGTAATTCAAGAAAAATATCCAGATCGGAAGAGCGTCGTGTAGGGAAAGAGTGTAGATCTCGGTGGTCGCCGTATCATTAAAAAAAAAAAAAA
>ENA-UPWM01001143-UPWM01001143.1-human-gut-metagenome-genome-assembly--contig:-NODE-1143-length-11843-cov-30.347782_pt1 | contig 11843 bp, 12 predicted proteins | sample MGYA00250051_ERZ773379 | MGnify/ENA primary metagenome ERZ773379 (study PRJEB29103, sample SAMN06112020) | human gut metagenome | biome: human gut; feature: ankylosing spondylitis patient; material...
GCTTTCTCGCTGTTCAATGAAACGGACAGATTGGACGAGCAGGAGTTGACGGGCCCCGCCCGAAATCTACAAACGAAGGGGCGCCCCATTTCGGCATTATTTGAGCACAAAACCGACCTTTTTCATCACCTTATCCAGTGTGCGCTGGGAGATGCGCTGCGCCGATTCAGCGCCCTTGGCCGCGCAATCACGGAGATAGTCGGGGCTTTTCATATAGCTGTCGAAACGCTCCTGCACGGGCCGCAGTTCTTCAATGACCGCCTCGGCGACGGCGGTTTTGAAATCGCCATAGCCTCTTCCCTCGAATTCCGCCTCAATTTGTTCCATCGATTTACCGGTACAGCAGCTATAGATGCCCATCAGGTTGTTGATAGCGCTACGACCCTCTTCGTAAGCGACGCGGGCTTCGGAATCTGTAATGGCACGCTTGAATTTGCGCAGGATCACATCCGGCCCATCTAAAATGGAGATAAAGCCGTTGACGTTCGGATCGGATTTGCTCATCTTTTTCTCCGGCTCCTGAAGGGACATCACACGAGCCCCCTCTTTGCCGATATAGGGCTCAGGAATCGTAAACACATTGCCATAAATGCCGTTGAAACGGCCGGCGATATCACGCGTAATCTCCAAATGCTGCTTCTGATCCGCGCCGACAGGCACAAAATCCGCCTGATAAAGCAGGATATCCGCCGCCATGAGCACCGGATAGGCAAACAGGCCGACATTCACATTATCCGCATGCTGGGTTGATTTATCTTTAAACTGTCCTGCCGCAGTGCCTGCTGCTCGGCTTTTTCGGCCTCGGTCAGGCCGGCGGTCTTGCTCTTTTTGGCCAGCGCATTGATGCGGGCGATCTTTTCTTCCGTCATAAGGGGAACCTCCTGTATTTCATCGTAAAATATGCTATAATGTAGGCAAGACCATTATAGCAAAGGATGATACCAATGGCAACACAACGCAACTATGCCCAGCAGATGGACGCCGTGCTGGCGGGCCTTGGCGGTACCCGCCCGCGCCTTTTGCTCCACGCCTGCTGCGGCCCCTGTTCCAGTGCCGTGCTGGAACAGCTGTGCCGGTATTTTGAAATCACGGTGCTGTACTATAACCCCAACACATGGCCGGCGGCAGAGTACTACCGCCGGGGCGAGGAGCTGCAGAAGTTCGTGGCAGCAGCCCACCCGCTGGGGGTGACCGTGGTGGAGGACACTTACGACCCGCAGCAGTTCTACACCGCCGTAGCCGGGCTGGAAAACGAGCCGGAGCGCGGCAGCCGCTGCACCGTCTGCTACCGGCTGCGGATGCGCCGCGCGGCGCAGTACGCGCGGGACAACGGCTTTGACTGGTTCACCACCACCCTGTCCATCAGCCCCCACAAGGACGCCGCCCGCATCAACGCCATCGGGCAGGAGCTGGAGGCAGAGTTCGGGGTAAAGCATCTGCCCTCGGACTTCAAAAAGCACAACGGCTACCTGCGCAGCCTGCAGCTTTCGGAGCAGTACGGCCTGTACCGGCAGGACTACTGTGGCTGCGAGTTCAGCGCAAAAGCAAGAGGCATTGAGGGATAACGCAAAATGATTTAAAATGCGCTCCGCCTTCGCTTTGCGCATCATCAGCGGAATCATTATTTATAATTTCGGGGTTCAGGAAAGTCTGCGGACTTTCCTGAACCCCATTTTCACAGAAAGGGTTATAGGGAGGCGGCACATCATTCCTCCGGCAGCTTTGCCACCAGCAGGGTAAAGACCACCAGCCCCACGCAGGGCACGATGTTGGAGGCCATACCGGCGGCAAGCCCCGCGCGCTCCGCCACCATGCCGATAACCCACGGCATCAGGATGGCACCGCTGGAGGCCACCGGCAGCATGATGCCCATGCTGGTCACACTGGTCATGCGGCCCGCGCTGGCCACGGCGGTGGGGTTCAGCCCGGACATGGAGATGGCAAAGGCAAACAGCAGCGCAATGGCTGCGCCCTGCGTGTGCGCCATGACCAGCAGCACATAGAACACGGTGCACAGCACGCTCATGCCCACCATGGCCTTGCGGGGATTTTTTAAGGGGAACACAAAGGCGATGAGCAGACGCCCCACCAGCGTAGCGCCCCACATCACGGTGACGGTGTAGGCCGCCAGCGTGCCCGCAATAATGCCGCTGCCCTTGAAGTAGGTCACCATCCAGCCGTTGACGCTCTGCTCGGCGGCGTTCTGGAAGAACAGCAGCCCGGTCAGCAGCCAGAAGCGGGCAGAGCGCAGAAAGCTCCAGTCGATGGCTTCTTTCTCTGCGCTGCTTTTACTCTTGCCGCCGCGCAGCGGGGTAAAGACGTACACCAGCCAGAGCACAAGGCCCACGGCTGCCAGCAGAAAGACGGCCAGCTCGGTGCTTACCCGGGCTGCCGCCGCAATGAGGAAGGGGCACAGCAGTGCGCCGCAGGCGTAGCAGCTGTGCATCAGGTTCATGCCCCGGGTGCGGTCGGCGGAGTGATCGCTGACCAGAATGGTACAGGTATTGATAACGCTGCCCTTGGCGATGCCCACCACAAAAAAGGCTACTGCCAGCAGCGCCACTGCGCCGGTCAGCCCCATGACGGCGTAGCCCGCCGCATAGCCGATGGTCAGCAGCAGCACACTGCGCTTCATGCCCAGCGCACTGGGCAGCATGCCCATCAGCAGCCCCGCCAGCAGGTTGCCGATGCTCATCAGGGAGAGCAGCGTACCGGTCATGCCGTAGGCAAAGCCATAGCGCTCCTGCAGCAGACTGACCACCACACCCGCGCTGATGGCGCAGATGCCGCTGAAGAAAAAGGTCGCAAAGCCCGCATTGCGCAGGCGCGTGTTCTGTTGTTCCATGGTGTTCCTCTCCTTGCGGAAATATCCTTTCTCTATTTAACCATTTTTTCGCATCTTTGCAACCGGATTTTCTTACAAAAAGCAGCAAAAAAACTGCCGCACAAAACGTGCAGCAGTTTTTTCTTTTATAATAAGTATTTCTCAGTCCAGATCTTCGGCTTCCAGCACCGCAACGCCTTCGTTTTCAAAGGTCTTGCGGAGGATATCAGCCAGACCCGGGTTGGGTGCCTTGTTGTGGATGCACAGGATGATCTTTCCGTTCAGGCTGGCAGCCTCCACACCCACGGATGCACCGTCCGGCGGCACCCAGACGCCAAAATCCGTGGTGTACTGTGCCAGCTCCGGGGTGGCAGGCATGAGCGGATTGCCCAGATAGCTAAGCCAGAAATCCGAAATCGTGCCGCCGATGTACTCGCCCATCTGGAACACCCGCTGCTTGATGCGCAGGGGTGCCTTTTGCTGGTCCACCTTGTACACCCAGCCCATCTGCTCGGTCATGCGGCGGCGCTTGGACTGCGGCTGCAGATCCCGCTTGATATCTGCATCAATATCTCCCACAAAATCTGCAAGGCGGGTCTGGGCTTGCAGCTGAACCGTATGCCCGAAACTGCATACGCAGTTGTACAGCGCGTTCGGCACACCGGCCACATCGCGGGTATCGGAGGAGTAGGAATACTGGATCTTCTCCTTGCCCAGATACTCCCGCATGGCCATACACAGCAGACCCATCAGAGCGCTTACCGGCTTTGCGTTGTTCGCCAGCGCTTTTTCCACAAGGCTCTGCTTGCTCAGGCACACCCGGGTGCGGCGCAGCGCACCCTCGTAGGTCTGCACCACGTCCCGCTGGATGACATCGCTCCCGTACTCCACAGGCGGGTACTCTGCCAGCATGGCCTCCATATCATAGGGCGGGTCGCACACGATCTGCAGCACCGCAAAGGCCGTGCCGTAACGCAGGTTGCAGTACTGCTCCAGAATGCTGGTGAGCAGGGGCGATACCCCGTGGCCGTCCAGCAGGAAGTGATGCCAGTCAAAGTAGACGGTATCCCCTTCGCAGCTGACGCAGAACAGGTAGCCGTTCGTCTGTTCCGGGATATTGCGCATGGTGCTGCCGGGGTACACAAGGCAGGGCTCCGTATTGGGCTCCAGCCACATCTCCCGCTTTTCCTGCACCAGACGCTGGGTATAATAGGGCGCACTTGCCAAGGCCGCTGTCAGTGCCCGCTGCAAAAGGGTGATATCCACCGCATCCCGCAGCGAGAACTGGTACCGGCACTGGATCTTTTCCCGACGGAAAAAGTACATGATTCCCTGAAAGTTATATTCCGTCGAGCGCTGCTGTGTTTCCATTGGTTTTTACCCCACGTTTGCTGCCAGATAATCCACCAGATCCCCCATGGTGACAAAGTTGCGCAGCTCCTTTTCCGGGATGCGCAGGCCAAAGGTCTCCTCAAGATCTGCCACAATGGTCAGGATCTCCATAGAGGACAGATCCAGATCGTCCATCAGGACGCTGCTTTCGGTCACATCCTCCGGCGATACCTCTGCGACATCCTCCAGAATAGCCGTGATCTGAGAAATGATTTCTGCACGTTCCATCGTATTATGCTTCCTTTCTGTTGCGTTTTACTTGCGCACCAGCTTGCCTGCGCCGTTGCGGGGCAGCGGCGTTTCGCTGAATTCCACCACGCCAATGCGCTTGTACAGCGGGACGGTGCGGTTCATCTGGGCAATAAAGTCCCGCACCGTCTGCTGGTGCTCCTTTTCACAGTATACCACAACACCTATCTTTTTGCCCAGTTCTTTTACGATACATTCCTGTACGGCAGGACATTTTTCCAGCATGCCCTCCAGCTCTTCGGGGCTGACGTTCTCGCCGCTGTCCAGAATGATCAGGTTCTTCTTGCGGCCGGTAATGTAGTAGTAGCCGTCCTCGTCCACCCGGGCAAGGTCGCCGGTGTGGAACCAGCCGTCCTTGTCGATGACCGCAGCGGTGGCCTCGGGGTCCTTGTAGTAGCCCAGCATGATGCTGTCGCCCCGGATGCACAGCTCTCCGTCCGGCTCGAGCTTGTAGTCCAGATAATCGTTGCCCTGTCCCACAGCGCCGATGTGCTTTGCATCCTGCGCGTAGTTGATGATGCCATCGCCGCAGGTCTCGGTAGCGCCGTAGGTCTGCACCACGAACATCCCGTTGGTGGCCATATCCAGCATCACCTGCGGGTCAAACATGGCAGAGGAGCAGATGGGCACCCACAGCTCGCCCAAGCGCTCCTTGCGGCCGCGCATCACGTCCTTGTGCAGGGAGTTCATGATCACCGGCACCACCGCCATGACCTGACTGGGCATCCGCCGGATCTCCTTATAGAAGTTGCGGATATCGCCGCTGATGTTCAGCGCCCAGCCCCCGTGTGCCCAGGAGAACAGGCAGATGAATGCGCCCAGATGGAACATGGGCAGCACCGTGTACTGGCTGACCACAAGCTCCGGGTCGTGCTTATACTCCATCATGCGCTCACCGATCTGCACATGGGCGCGCATCACGCTGAAGAAGTTGCGCTCGCTCAGCATCACGCCCTTGCTGCGTCCGGTGGTGCCGGAGGTGAACATCAGGATCATCAGGTCATCGTGGCCGATGCAGCGGGGCATCTCTGCCACCGGCTCATAAGCGCGGAAGCCGTCCATCGGGCGCAGGATGCTGCCGTAGGCGGCCTGCAGCTGCTCTTTTGTGCCGTAGTCGTCGCCGTCGGTCAGGATGGCAGCGGGGTCCACCAGCCCCAGCTCGTAGGACAGCTCGTCCCAGCTCTTGTGCTGGTTGAGCAGTACCAGCACGCCGCCCGCCAGAATGATGCCGAAGGTGTTCACGGCATATTCGTAGCTGTTTTTATTCAGCAGGCAGATCTTTTTGCCCTTGATATCCGGGATGGTGCTCTGGAAGTAGCTGACCGCACGGCGGATGTCCCGCGCGTAGTCCTTATAATGGACTGCGGTCACCTCGTCCGTTTCCTTATCATAAAAGCGGAGCGCCACACGCTCCGAAAAACGCTGTTCCATATTCAGGGTGACCAGATCATACACGTTGTCCAATACCTTGATCATTGTATTTTCCTCCTGCGTTGTTATTTCATCCTGCGGCAGTGTGCTGCACTGTGCTCAGTATACAATATTTTCCAATGCAATGCAATACTTCTGCAACATTTAATTTCTCACTTTGACAACTTTCAATTGCGCATCTTGGGATACGCCCCGGCCAAATTCTACCTTTCGTTGCAATCCGCCGGTTTTCGTGCTACAATTTTTAGCGCAAAATACCAGTTCCGGTATGGTGCAGACTGCAAAACAAAATTGACAGTCTCTATAAAAAGCATTATACTAGCCATATATCATGGCAATGCTGTATAAAAACTGATCATTTGCGCCGTATCCGGCTTTTTCTCGAGGGGGTATTGGCCCGGCGCAGGGAAGGAATCTTTCATGGAAACAACCAAGCCCCGCACTGTCAACTCCATCGGGATGTTTGATATGCTCAAGGGCGCTGGGATGCTGGCCATCGTGCTGGGACACACTGCGGAGCTTTACCCACTCCAGCTGGAGGGCGGCCTGTCGCTGACGGCCTTTGTCGGCTTTATCTACCGCGAAACGCTGATGGCGGCCTTTTTTATTGCCAGCGGCTACGGCTTCCGCAAGCGCTCCATCAGCAAGTGCATCCACCAGCAGCTCAAAAGCCTGCTCAAGCCCTTTTGCTACACTGCGGTGTTCACCACGGTGCTGCACTTCATCATTCATTATAAAACCTTTCACTATCTGCCCGGCTCCATGACTGAAAGCATCAAGGTGGCAGGCGGCTTTCTGCTGGGTCTGCCCCATACTGCCACCTACTTCGGGCAGGAGTTCTTTTCCTGCGGGCCCATGTGGTATCTGCTGGCGCTGTTGATGGGCTGGATCTTACTGGACGTTATCCTGAACATCTTCCCGGAGCGGTACATCCCTTGGGCGGTGGGCGGTGCCGCCCTGCTGGGCTGGGGTGCCAGCCTTGTATGGGAGCTGCCCTTCTGCCTGATCCAGGGCGCGGTGATCACGCCGTACCTGTACCTTGGCTACCTTGCCAAACGGCAGCATTGGCTGGATCAGCCTTTGTCCCGCCGGATGTCCTGCATCCTGTGGGCAGCCGTACTGCTGATCCCGGCAGCCGCCCTTGCCACCCGCCGCACCGACTGTGTATCCATGGCCGAGTGGTCGCTGGGCCCCATCAGCATCCTGCTGGACGGCCTTGCCGGTCTGCTGTTTATCCGGCTGTTTTTGCGCTGGAGCCAGCGCCGCAACCCGCTGGTGCGCTTTTTCGAGGCCATCGGCCGCCGTTCCCTGTACATCTTCTGCGTACATACGGTGGAGCTGATCGCCATTCCGTGGTATCTGTTCGCCGCCAAATACGCCGACCGCCCTGTTTTGGGCATCAGCCTGCAATACATCCTTTCGCTGGGCTCCATCTGGCTGATCTGTGCCCTGCTGCAGCGGCGGCGGGATCTGATCATCAAGTTGTTCCCCGCCCGGCGGCGCACCCCTCAGGTACATTACGCCCCGCGGCACTGATTTTTCTGAATGTTTTGGCTGCGGCGGTGCAGCTGTTATAGGATAAAGGAAGAGGAGGATCCCGTTATGAACCACGATGCCCCCATGACCCCTGCTGCCATGCAGGCGCACATTGCCGAGCTGGAGCAGCAGCTCAAGCTTTCGGACGAGGGTGTTTCCCAGCTGGCGCAGCGGTGTCTGGAGCTGGAGCAGCAGCTGCTGGCTTGCCAGACCGAGCTTGCCAAGCACAGCGCCGAGGCTGAGAATATCACCCTTACCCTGCCGCAGCTGTTCTACGACACCGGCAGCGGCTTTTCGCCCCGGGAATGCCTGACTGCCACCGAGGATGTCTACAACGAACTGACCCACGAGGTCTCGGTCACCTTTGTCCTGCCGGAGGACGCACGCGCCATCCGGCTGGACCCCGGCGAGTTGGCCTGCTGCATCACCGACCTTGCCATCTCGGACGAGCGCATCAGCTTCCAGTCGGTCAACGGCCTTCTGCTGCAGGAGGACAGCCTGCTGTTTTTGGACGTAGACCCCAACCTTTCGCTGCACTGCACCACCGGCTTTGGTGCCGGCATGAAGTTTGCGGTGAACTATCACTACTACCCGCTGGGACGTTTTCTGCACGAGCAGCCCGGCAAGTCTCTGCTGCGGGCGCTGAACGACCTGAAGCTTGAGAGCGCCGCTGCCGCGCAGGAGGCAGAGGAAGTATTGCAGGCCAGCCGCGCCGAGTGTATGCGGCTGAACCAGCAGCTGCTGACCTTGCAGGGCATCCAGCACGAATATCAGGTTTCGCTGGAAACGATGCGCGCCAGCAGCAGCTGGCGGCTGACCGCCCCGCTGCGCAGACTGCTGAACCTAGTGCGCGGTCACTGAGCCCGCCCGATATTCTGCCCGGAGGAGTTGGATCATGTACACCAGTTACAGTACCCTGCAGCGCAAGCAATTGTCCAAGCAGGTCTATACCGATACCCAGAGCACCTATCTTCTGGTCTATGCGCCGGGGCGTCACAAGGCGCTGCAAGCGGCGCTGCAAAACCAGCTGCACCGCAAGTTCCGTCTGGTGACCCGGCTTGAGGACGAGCTGACCCCCGATGTAGCCGGGGTGCTGCTGGTAAGCGAGGATGTGGAGTGCACCCCCACCGCCCTGACCTATTTTGCCGCCGCCCTGCGGGAGGGCGCAGACCTTGCGGTCTGCGACGCCTCCTTTGGCTTTGACGGCTCCACCGCCCTGTACCTGAGCACCCGGCACCTGCCCGGCAGCAGCTGCGCACTGGTGTCCCGCGCATTGCTGGACAAGGTACGCGCCGCCGCCCGGGGCAAGGACAGCGTTACCGAACTGCTGCGTCTGGCCCACGCCATGGCGCAGCACAGCCGCTGCATCCCGCAGGCGCTGCTGCACTTCCGCCGGGAGCTGTGTGCCGACGATGTATTCTCTGCCAAGGGCCGCCGTGCGCTGATTTTGAGCCATGAGCTGACCATGACCGGTGCGCCCATCGTGCTGGTAAGTGCCGTGCCGGTGCTGCGCAGCTTAGGCTTTGAGGTGGTGGTGCTGGGGCCCTCGGATGAAGGCTCGCTGCCGCTGTTTCTGGACGCCGGGGCCGCTGTGGTCACCCGCCCGGACTGCGTTACTTCCAGCGCCCTGTGGGGGCTGGCCACCAGCGCAGACTTTGTGCTGGCCAACACGGTGGTGGAAGCACCGGTGGTAAACACCCTGAACGGCTCCTTTGTGCCGGTGCTGTGGTGGCTGCACGATGCCTTTGCGGGCTATCCCTTCATCTCCCACAGCATCCCCAAGGCGCTGGGCAAAAACGTGCACCTCTGCGCCGTAGGCTCCCACGCCACCGCCGCCATGCACTCCGTCCGGCCGGATTTTGCCATCGAGCAGCTGATCTACGGTCTGCCGGACTATGCAGCCGAGCAATTCCCCCGCTATGACATCAGCTTTGCCGGGGGGCGTTCCCTCTTTGTGACGGTAGGCTCGCTGGAGCACCGCAAGGGTCCGGACATCTTCTGCAACGCCATCCGGCTGCTGCCCTCTGCAGTGCGGGAAAAAGCTGCCTTCCTTTTTGTGGGCAAAGCCGCCGACAAGGGGATGTACAACGCCGTGGACAGCTTGGTGCGGGACTATCCCCAGACCGTTTTCTACCGCAAGCGGCTGGAGCGCCCGGAGGTCAAATCCCTGATGGAGCAGTGCAACTGCGTGGTGTGCGCCTCCCGGGATGACCCCATGCCCACCTTCGTCACAGAGGGACTGATCTTCGGCAAGCCCTCCATCGTATCGGAGCACACCGGCACCGCCGGGCTGGTGACCGAAGGCGTGGACGGCTTCCTCTACAAGGACGACGACCCGCAGCAGCTGGCCGACAAGCTGGCCTGGGCCATCGAACACCCGGAGGCGCTGGCCGCCATGCATGGCAGCTGCCGCTGCCTGTACGAGCAGCAGTTCTCCAACGAATCCTATGTCGCCACCCTAACAAGGCTGGTAAAAGAGCTGACGGACGGGGAAGAATCATGAAAAAAACAGTGCCGGACAGCTGCACGCTGCCCGGCAGTGCTTTTTCACGGGAGAGGTTTTCCCATTTTATCAAATCCCCCAAATTGCAAAACAAAGTTCCGCTTCCGTTCACAAAGGGCGGCGGGAGATGTGCTATACTGGTTCCAGAATTTCCGGTTGTGAAAGGAGTTTTGTTTCCATGAGCCAAGCCGCCGCGCAGCAACCCTCCCGCAAAAAGACCGTGATCTCTCTGCTGGTGCTGCTGGCACTTACCTGCATCATCGTGTTCACTTTTAAGGACCACTGGGCCGAGATCACTGCGGCGCTGGCACAGCTTTCAGTGTGGCAGGTGCTGGCGGTGCTGGCGGTCGGCCTCAGCTACCCCCTGCTGGAAGGGTGCGTGGCGTGGGTCATCGTGCGCAGCCGTCTGCCGCAGTTCAAACTGTGGCAGGGGCTGGATGTAGGCTGGTGCGGCACCTTTGGCAACGTGGTCACGCTGGGTGCCGGTGCGGTGCCGGTGCAGCTGTACTACCTGCACAAGGCCGGACTGCCGCTGGGTCCCGGCGCGGGGCTGATGACGCTGGAATACGTTTTCCACAAGAGCACGGTGCTCTTGTACGCCACCGTGATGCTGCTGTTACAGCATCGCTGGCTTTCCGTCAACACCACCGGTGTCATGCGGTATCTGCCCATGGCATACGCTGTGGTAGCGGTGATTATCGTGGCGCTGGTGCTGCTGTGCGTCTCGCCGCTGGTGCAGAACCTCGCCCGCTGGCTGCTTGGCTTTCTGCCCAAGACCGAAAAGTGGCAGCAGCGCCGCGCCGACTGGCTGGAACAGCTGGAGGTGCTGGGCACCGAGAGCCGCCGCCTGCTGGCAGATAAGCCCCGCTGCCTGAAAATTTTTGCCCTGCAGGCACTCAAGCTGTTCGGACTGTTCTGCCTGCCCTACCTGTGCATCCGATTCATGGGGCTTTCCCCGCTGGGCTTCTGGCAGGTGCAGCTGCTCACCAGCCTGATGCTCTTCGTCTCCAACGCTCTGCCCAATGTAGCCGGGATGGGCTCGATCGAAACGGCCTTTCTGCTGGTGTTTGGCAGTTTTCTGGAGCAAGGCGAGGTGATGAGCGTGCTGATGCTCTACCGCATCGCCAGCTATTATGTGGTATTTGCCGCCAGCGCCGTGGGCTTTTTCATCGCCCAGCGGCATCTGGCGCAAATGGAACTGCCAAAGGAGGGGTGAGCAGATGAAAAGCTTCCACATTCCCCGCACCGCTTTATTTTTTATCCTGTTTGCACTGGCAGCTTTTGCGGTGCTGTACCGCCCCATCGACCTGAAAGCACTGGTACGCGCCAGCTCGCAGGGCACGCTCCGCACCGAGGAAGTGGCGCATTTTGGCAGCACAAACGACATGGACTATCACCTCCTCTCCATGGACAGCGAAGCGTTCCAACAAACGGCAGAATTGCTTTCCACCGTCTCCTGCCGCAAAAAACTGAACCAGAACTATTCTGCCTACACCCACGATACCTTCCCGGTGCAGTCGGTCACCGTCAGCTTTTATGACGATGCCGAAAATCAGAAGTTTCTGCTGACGGTGTACTCCGACGGCGTGTGCATCCTGAACAGCGCCTTCGTCAGCGTAAAATACCCCGGCGGCGGCGCAGCACAGCTGTATGAACAACTGGCGGGGCTGGGGCAGTAAAAACAAAAAACGGGGCGTGCAGTTGGTCAAGCTGCACGTCCCGTTTTTGTTTTCTTTGCGTCGGCTGTGGTACCAAACACAGCCGGTGCCGCGCCGGAAGCAACAGAGCAAACCGTGCTGCCACTTCCCGTAGAAAAGACAGTAACGCCGATACGCACAGATGGCAGATCGTTGGTATAGCTCCAGGTCTTGGTGCCTACAATCATGTTCCACCATACACCGCAGTACT
>ENA-UPWM01001145-UPWM01001145.1-human-gut-metagenome-genome-assembly--contig:-NODE-1145-length-11830-cov-212.871777_pt1 | contig 11830 bp, 8 predicted proteins | sample MGYA00250051_ERZ773379 | MGnify/ENA primary metagenome ERZ773379 (study PRJEB29103, sample SAMN06112020) | human gut metagenome | biome: human gut; feature: ankylosing spondylitis patient; material...
CATCAGGTGCATAGTAAGCAGCATCCCATTTGGCACGGTAGTTACCTGTCGAAATCCGAGACCTCTTTTGATAACAATAGAAAAATACCTCTTTTGATGAGGAGCCAGATGTGGTATCATAGATATTAGATTTGTTGCTTGATCTATGATACGAATCCGAAAGGAGAATACGAATGAAGAATCGAAAACAGCCTTTATTCAAAAGCTTTGGCTATGCCTTTGAAGGAATCTGGACAGGGATTTCAAAAGAGCGTAATATGAAGATTCATTGCATTGCAGTGATTCTTGTAACAGCAGTTGGGACCTTTGTAGGATTAACACCGATGGAATGGTGTATCTGTCTTCTCCTTTTTGGAATGGTGATCTCACTGGAACTTGTGAATACAGCAGTGGAAGCTGTTGTCGATCTTGTGACGGAAGAGAGAAAGCCACTTGCTAAGATCGCGAAGGATACGGCAGCAGGTGCAGTGCTTTTTACAGCAATCATGGCTGTGATCATAGGGGGTATCATATTTATACCTCATTTCATTGCACTACTGTAATGGAAAGAAAAGCAACCGGAAAGGAAAACAAAGAGATGGATGAGAATAAAGTAATTGTCAGTACAGAGATGAAACAGACGTTGGTGAATCTGCGAAATCTCGAAGAGATTTATGTGATTATGTCAGGGGTAACGAAGATGCCGTTTGTCCTCTGTGATGAAGAGACATTTGATGACGAGGTTCTGGTTTATTATCAGGAAGAGTCTGCAAAGGAAAAGGCAAAGACGCTTGCAGAAGATCGTTATCATGTAGGAATTGCCAAGATTGAAAAGAATGTCAGGCTTGGATTTTTTACAAACCTGTATACAATGGGAGTGAATGCACTGGCAGTGAATGTTGGTACAGAGGAGGAGATCAGGGTTCAGCTGGAACATCTTGTAGTTCGTAAGAATAAGGAAGAACTGCCTGAAGGAAAGAAACTGATCGAGAATCCGGAGCTTCATCTGACAGCAATGTATCTGATGCAGGAGATGCACCGCAGTATCGGACCGGAGATGCCGGAGAATGTGAAGGAACTTCAGGAAGAGATGATGGCGCATTATAAGAAAGGAACCTTTATCGTAGGAGTTCAGGAAGATAATCAGGTTCCACTTCTGAGACAGCCGGACGGAAGTCTGTATCAGCCGATCTTTACAGATATGATAGAATTTACCAGATTTGCACAGGGCAAGAAGATGAAGACAGCAGCAATTCCGGCGGATAAGATTCCGGAGATACTGATCCCGCCCTTCTTGAAGACTCGGGTAGGGGATACGTGCGTCAGATTCTCGCGACCTTCTTCCAGTCCTACAACCATGCAGTTGTACCGGTCTCTGATACCGCTTTCGATGAGCGTCTTGCCCAGGAATTCGCTGGAAGAAGAGATGATGAGCTGGCTGAGTTTCATTTCGCGCTTTTCTATTTCAGCCTCCTCAGGTAGCAGGTCGCTCTGCAGAGCGGTATTGAATTTCTGCAGCTGGTCGTCGTTGCCGATTACCTGCAGTTTGTCGCCCGGGAAGATGATCATGTCGCCGTTCGGGATGTTCAGCCGGTGAGAGCCGCGGTGAATGCTGCTCAGGTCTACACCGAACCGCTGGCGCAGATGCAGCTCTCGCAGCGATTTGCCCGTCCAACTGCTGTCCTCTGGCACTTCAAATTCGCTGATGTGGATATCCCGGTCTAGCAGTCTGCCCTCGTAGAGCGGCCGCTTTTCGCCATTCACCTGAGCCGCAATATCGCGCGAGCGGAGGTTGTGAACGAAGACGCGCTCCATCACGATGCTACGCTTCTTGATGTGGCGGGAGGTTATCATCAGCATCACTACTGCTGCACCGATGCAGACAATCAGCGCATTGGTAAAGCGCGAGAGGAAATTGATGATGTAGAAGATGAAAGCCAGTGCTATCATAAAGCGCACGAACACCGTAAAGAGCAGCGGCACGCGGTTGATGCTGCTCTCCACCCAGAGGCGTTTCCACTCGGCACTGTGGTTCTTCTTCATCACGATGGCGCGCAGGAACGGTGAGATGAACAGGACGGTGAGCAGACCGGTGATGGCGTTGGCGTACCAGTGGAGATGCCAGCCGGGCAGCAGATTGCGCATCAGCGGCAGCACGAAGGTGAACATCAGGGCGATGACGGCTGCCGAGAGGATGGAGTAGGCGGTGGTGTTGACCAGCATCTGTCGGATCAGCGATTTCCACTTGCTCTGCTGCTGCGTCTGGGGATGACTCATCGCGAAATGGTTCAGAATATGGATGAGTTTGTCGGGCAGATGTTTCTCCATCACCTGATAGGTAGGTGTGGCAAGACGGATCATATAAGGTGTGAGGAAGGTGGTGATGACGCTCACTGCTACCACTACCGGATAGAGGAACTTGCTGATGACGCCGAGCGACAGACCCAGCGAGGCGATGATGAAAGAAAACTCACCGATCTGGGCCATCGAGAAACCGCAGCGCATCGCCGACTTCAGCGACTCGCCTCCGAGCATGAATCCGAAGGTGCCGAATATCGCCTGACCTATCAGTATCGTACCGACCAGGGCGAGGATAGGAACGGCATATTCTACCAGAATCTTCGGGTCTACCAGCATACCTACCGATACGAAGAAGATGGTTCCGAAGAGATTCTTTACCGGTTCTACGAGTTTGATAATCTTCTCTGCCTCAATGGTTTCTGCCAATATGCTGCCCATGACGAAGGCTCCGAAGGCGCTGCTGAACCCCACCTTGGTGCTCAGTACCGCCATGCCGCAGCACAGACCCAGCGAAACGATGAGCAGGGTTTCGGCATTGATAAGTTTCCTCACCGAACGAAGGAACCACGGAATGGCGAAGATGCCCACGATAAACCACACGCCCAGGAAGAAGCCTATCTTCACGATGGAGGCAAGCATCTGCCCGCCGTCGGGACTGCTTCCGCTCGCTATCGCCGACAGCATCACCATCATCACGATAGCCAGGATATCTTCCAGTATCAGTACGCTCATCACCATCGAGGCAAACTTCTGGGTGCGCAGCCGCATATCATCGAATGCCTTGTATATAATAGTGGTGGAACTCATGGCGAGCATACCGCCCAGGAAGATGCAGTCCATCCTTCCCCAGCCGAAACTGTGGCCTACGCTGATGCCCAGCATCATCATGCAGAACACGATGACCACGGTGGCGATGATGGGAGAGGCACCCATCTTCACGATTTTCTTGAACGAGAAGTCAAGACCGAGCGAGAAGAGGGTGAAGATGACACCGATGTCGGCCCAGGTCTGGATATCCGTCTCGTCGACTACCGACATGGTGTAGGACATGTGTGGCGAAACCAGGAATCCCGCCATGATGTATCCCAGCACCAGCGGCTGCTTGAGCCTTTTGAAGATGAGGGTTACGATGCCTGCTACCATCAGGATGAGGGCGAGGTCTTTTACTAAGAATGGAATTTCAGCCATATTTTTCTGTTTATGAAAAAGGGGAATTTAGATGTGTCTAAATTCCCCATATCTGTATTAGTCATTAAATTCTTCTGTGATTTCCGCTATCTTCACGATGGTCTTCACTACCTTCTCCATTACCTGGATGCTCACAAACTCGTGAGGGCCGTGGAAGTTGACACCGCCGGCGAAGATGTTAGGACAAGGCAGACCCTTGAAGCTCAGCTGGGCTCCGTCGGTACCGCCGCGGATAGGTTCTACGCGAGGTGGAACGCCGCTCTCCTGCATCGCTCTGAGCACGATGTCGATGACATGCATGTTAGGATCAATCTTCTCCTTCATGTTATAGTACTGGTCGTAGATAACCGCCTTTACGGTTCCGTCGCCATACTTCTCGTTCATCTTGTTCACGCAGTCCTCGATGAAATCCTTGCGGTTTTCAAACCTGTTGCGGTCGTGATCTCGGATGATGTAGCTGAGTTTTGCCTCCTCGCAGCGGCTCTCGATGCCGATGAGGTGGTAGAAACCCTGGTAGCCTTCAGTCTGCTCAGGAGTCTCGTTCTCAGGAATCATGTTCTGGAATTCCACAGCCAGTCGGCTTGCATTCACCATCTTGCCCTTGGCATAGCCTGTATGAACGCTCACGCCCTTGATGACGATCTTGGCTCCGGCAGCATTGAAGTTCTCGTATTCCAGGTCGCCCAGGTCGCCGCCATCTACGGTGTAAGCCCAGTCGCAGCCAAACTTCTCTACATCGAAATGATGTGCACCCATACCGATTTCCTCGTCAGGATTGAAACCTACGCGGATATCTCCGTGCTTGATTTCGTCGTGGTCGCGCAGATAGCACATAGCCTGTACGATTTCAGCGATGCCCGCCTTGTCGTCAGCACCCAGCAGGGTAGTACCGTCTGTCACGATGATATCCTCTCCCTTGTGAGCCTTCAGCTCTGGGAAAGTCTCAACGCTTGAGATGATGCCCGGGCTCAGCTCGATGTCGTTGCCGTCATAGTTTTTGATGACGCGCGCCTTTACATCCTTTCCGCTGGCATCAGGCGATGTATCCATGTGTGAAATAAATCCGATGGTAGGAGTCTTTTTCTTGGTATTGCTCTTCAGGGTGGCATAGATATAGCCCATGTCATCCATTTCGACATCGCTCAGTCCTTCGTCCTCAAGTTCCTTCTTCAGGTACTTGGCAAATTCGAGCTGTTTTGCCGTACTAGGCACGCTGGTCGATTCTTCGCTCGACTGTGTGTCGAATTTCGTATAGTTTATAAATCGTTCTACTAAATCCATGTTTTCAATTATTAATCATTTCTGTTGTTTCGGGTGATCTCGGTGGGATTCAAACCCACGACCTTCAGAACCGGAATCTGACGCTCTATTCAGCTAAGCTACGAGACCCTCTTTTCTGCCGCCCGTTTCTCCGCCTGAATGACATCGAATCGGGAAGTCGACTGCAAAATTACTGCTTTTATTTGAAATAACCAAATATTTGGGGCAGATTTTTTCATATATATAATGTGTATTTGTGAATTGTTCTACAAAATGCTACTAAAAAACTTAAAAATGCTATCATTTTGCGAAAAAATACGGAAAAATGCTTGCAGATTAATTATTATTTTGTACCTTTGCAGCGCAAATACTAAATATGAAATAAAAATGAGCAATTTGATAAAACCTGAAGGGTACAAGGCGCTGCTGGATATGCGCCAGACCGAAATGGGTATTAAAATGATAAAAGAATTCTTCCAGCAAAACCTGAGCACCGAGCTCCGTCTGTGTCGTGTTACCGCCCCTCTCTTCGTATTGAAGGGTTTGGGTATCAATGATGACCTGAATGGAGTGGAGCGCCCTGTAACTTTCCCTATCAAGGATTTGGGTGATGCTCAGGCTGAGGTGGTTCATTCTCTTGCCAAATGGAAGCGACTGACGCTTGCCGAGTATGAGATTGAGCCTGCTTATGGCGTATATACTGATATGAACGCCATCCGTGCTGACGAGGAGCTGGATAATCTTCATTCGCTCTATGTTGACCAATGGGACTGGGAGGCTGTGATTACCAAGGAAGACCGTACCATCGCCTTCCTCGAAAATATCGTGCGCCGCATCTATGGTGCCATCTTGCGTACCGAGTTTCTGGCTTGCGAGCATTATCCTCAGCTGAAGCCTTTCCTGCCTAAGGAGATTCATTTCATTCATGCGCAGGATTTGCTCGATATGTATCCAGACCTTTCTCCTAAGGAGCGTGAGGATGCTATCTGCAAGAAGTATGGCGCTGTATTTGTAGAGGGCATTGGCGGCAAGTTGAGCGATGGCAAGAAGCATGATGGCCGAGCTCCTGACTATGATGACTGGAGCACCGTGGCTGAGAACGGCAAGATGGGACTGAATGGTGATATTCTCATCTGGTATCCTGTTCTGGGTCGCAGTTTCGAGCTCAGTTCTATGGGTATCCGTGTTGACAAGGAGAGTCTGCTGCGTCAGCTTAAGCTGGAGGGCAAGGAGGATAGAGAGAAGCTTTACTTCCATCAGCAGCTCCTGAACGACAAGTTGCCTCTGAGCATTGGTGGCGGTATCGGTCAGAGCCGTCTGTGCATGGTATTGCTTCATAAGGCTCACATTGGTGAGATTCAGGCTAGCATCTGGCCTGAGGAGATGCGCAAGGAGGCTGAGGAAGCGGGCATGAACCTCATCTAGGCCTTTCTGTCGGTGCGTCATGGTGTGTACTGTGATGTGCTGCATATTCAGTTGATCTTTTTAAGATAATAATAATTTGCTTACGAAGGCTCCCGGTGCTTTTCTGCATCGGGGGCTTTTTTGTTGTGTGTCGGTATGACTCTAACCTAGCTGGTTCAAATTCCCCAGAACGCCCCGTTTCTGCCGTTTTCGGGGTCTTCATTGATGACCGGCGTCTGCCATCATTTATAACCCGTGTTGGTCTTAATAGAAGACTCGAGCGAGACACAAAAGACTGTTCTTTCGATTGCCGGTGCAAAGATACGAAGATTTCTGGTATCTAACAAATTTAGGCATGTGATAAGGAGCGATTTTCAGCAGCTTACGATTTGAAACTTAGTAAAGAGAAATAACTCTATGTTTCATGGGACGTATCTCTATGTTTTGCGGTGTAGAAAACTATGTTTTGCGCTATAAATCAGTATATTACAAAGTAATAACCGATTAGTACGTAACTCAACAAACACCTGCAAGCGGGAACGTCATGAACATTACCTTAAAGGAAGACACCCAAAATCTAGACGAGGTAGTCGTTGTCGGTTACGGTACCCAACAGAAAAAGGACATCACAGGTTCCGTAGCGGTTATCGATACTGAAGAGCTATTGGCGTCTTCCGGTTCTTCCGCCACACAACAGTTGCAAGGTAAAGCGGCGGGCGTAAACATCGGTACCTCCGGTGCTCCCGGTTCAGCCACGATGGTACGCATCCGAGGTATTAATTCCATCAATGACAACGGACCTTTGTATGTTATCGATGGCGTATCCACTCGTGACCAAGACCTAAGCTCTATCAATCCCAATGACATCGAGAGTATGCAAGTATTGAAAGACGCCTCTTCCGCTGCGATCTACGGAGCGCAAGCAGCGAATGGCGTCATTTTGATCACGACCAAGAAAGGGACAAAAACGGGACAACCGAGATTAACCTATGACGGATATTACGGTTTCTCTAAAACAGGTAAACGCTATGACGTCTTAAACGCTTATGACCGTATTGATGTTGAATGGCAAGCCTCGAAAAACAATCTGGACCTAACGGGAGCCAGCGCCAATGGAGAATTACCTTACCACCAGCAATTCGGAAGTACTTCCGACTCTTGGGTTAATCATCTACCCAATTACATGACCGTAACCGGCGCCGGTGGTAGCACCTCCATCGATCCTAGCGATTACGATCAAGCGAACAACGTAGTCTATGCGCCCGTAGGCGATACGAACTGGTGGGATGAGATCAGTCAACTCGGTTGGATGCAGAATCATCAGCTGTCCTTGTCTGGAGGTACCGATAAAGGGCAATACACCATGAGCATGAACTATTTCGACCAGCAAGGTACCGCTATCGAATCTTATTTCACACGCTATCAAGCACGTGCTAATTCGTCGTATAACGTCCGCCCATGGTTGCGATTCGGAGAGAACCTAACTTATAGTTTTAGCAAAAACAACGGACTTAGCTTCTCAGGTACAGAGTCCAACATCTACTCATGGACTTATCGGGCCTCTCCTTATGTACCGGTTTATGACTATGCGGGCAATTATGCAGGCTCCTTATTCGCCGGGACCGGCAATTTCCAGAATCCTGTAGCTATTCGTGAAAGGAATAAGGATAATTATGCCACTACCCAACGTATATTTGGCAACGTATATGGAGAAGCAGACCTATGGACTGGACTGACTTTCAAAACAAACTTCGGTATCGATTATCGTAATGACTATTCTTACTCGATGACTAAAAACAACCCGGAGTTCTCCGAGTCCGGCGGTCAAAATAACTTTTACGAAAGTAATTACTTTAATTATCGTTGGGTTTGGACCAACACGTTATCTTTCAGCCGGACATTCAATGAGATCCATTCCTTGAACATCTTATTGGGAACAGAGGCTATTCGGGACGGTTTAGGCAGATCCCTCAACGCACGTAGATATAACTATTTATTCGAAGACAATACCAATACATACACCTTGGATATGGGCGAGAACAATAGCCAACGTACCAACTCTTCCACTTACAATGGAGAATTCGCGCTATTTGGTATGTTTGCCCGTGCAGACTATGGATATAAGGATAAGTATCTATTAACCGGTATTATCCGCCGGGACGGTGTTTCCCGTTTCTCGGAAAATAATCGTTACGGAGTCTTTCCATCTATCTCCGCCGGTTGGCGTATGTCAGAGGAGGCATTTATGGAACCAAGCCGAGATTGGCTGGACGACTTAAAGATACGAGCCGGTTACGGCGTCACGGGTAACTCAGAGATTCCTGTCGCAACTAATTTCGCCAATTTGTTCACGACCAGCACCTCCTATACAAATTACGACATGACCGGAGCGAACAATAGCGAGACAACCGGATTCCGCCTCAGTACCTACGGTAACACTGATACGAAATGGGAAATGACCAAGATGGTCAACTTGGGTCTGGACGCAACCTTCCTGAATGGTAAATTCAGCGGTTCATTCGAATGGTATACGAAGAAGACATCCAATATGTTGATACAAGCGGCCTACACCTCGATGGCCGGAGAATCCGGAAGCCCTTATATCAACTTCGGAGATATAAAGAACACCGGTTTCGACTTCATGTTTAATTACCGTGACCGAAAAGGAGACTGGGCATGGGATCTATCCTTGAATTTATCCCATTATAAAAATGAGGTCTTGAAACTCGCGGAAGCTGACGATTATTCTCTATGGGCTAGCGGTACGCGCATCGAAGGATACGTAACCCGTACGACAAAAGGACATGCCGTGTCTGAATTCTGGGGGTTGAAGCAAAATGGTTTTTATGAGTCCGTAGCCGATGTTATGGCAACCAAGCCATTCGGACAAAGTGATATCACAGAGGCAGACGCTGCCGCTTATGTCGGCCGCTTCCGTTTCGAGGACTTGAACGGAGACGGCAAATTGGATGATAGCGACCGGACCTTTATCGGCTCTCCTCATCCGGACTTAACCGGAGGCCTCAACGCCACGTTAACATGGAAAAACTGGGACTTTACTATGTTCTGGAACTTCTCTATCGGCAATGACTTATATAATAACACAAAATATTTTACCGATTTCTGGACTTTCAACGGTAATAAATCCTCACGCCTCAGAGATCAATCATGGACATTGAATGGCGATAACAGTAATGCTATCCTTCCTATGCTGAATACGGAAGATAACTATTCCGGAGCTTATTCTAGCTCTTATTACGTAGAAGACGCCTCCTTCTTACGCCTGAAAAATCTCGTATTGGGATATTCCTTGCCTAAGGAATTACTCAAGAAGGCTGGTATCCAGAATCTCCGCCTGTATTTACAAGCCGAGAATATCCTTACGGTCACCGGATATACAGGCTTGGACCCAGAGTTTACCAACGCCTATTTACGGCAAAGCGATTCTGACACCGACGGAGCCGGACGTGTAGACTTAAAAAGAGGAGTCGATATGGGAGGCTGGCCTACAACTATGCGATTCTTATTGGGCGACCATCAAAGAGATACTTATCCAGTTTGCCATCTTCGAATATAAAATTACTGATGTAGTCAGTCGTATTTGTTACGGCTGATTCATGGATGGTTCTTAGCTTGTATCCAGCGGCATCATAGATATATTCCGTCTTGAAGCCATTAGAGAAAGTGATGCACTTCAAGTTACCAAGAATATCATATTCTATATTGCTGATGCCCTTGTTCAAGTCCTTGACCAATGCGCCATTGGCATCATAGAAATACTCCACGTCCGCATTTGCTCCATCCTTGAATACTACAAGTATTATAAATCTTTTCATAAGACGATAAACTATATTATTTTTCTATTAATGTATCTCGTTTAATTTTAGGCATTACAAGCGTATCGGGTTGATAATTAACCCAAACACTATCTCGATGTCTTTTATACATCCTTGCTCTTTTGGTATAATTAATAAATGGAGTTTTATTTATAAACATCGTATCACTAGCATTTTCAGAATTAACAATTGGTACAGAATCCCGAACAGCATAACAAATCGAGATAGTATCTTTGCTTTTCATATGTTTATCAAACATATATACATTCTCACTAGCTGCAATTTTGTATACATTTCCACTAGAAAAAGAGAATCCAAAAGGAGATTGTATCAAATCCTCATAAAAAGGACCTACCCAATATGAACCTTTAATGCGATTATACCATATTGGTACATCTTTAGAATTTACAATCAAATAAGAATTCTTACCCATTGGATATCTTTCCAAGTCTTTAACTATAAAAGAAACCATATGTCGTTCTCTTCTCTCCTGTGTACAAGAAAACATACAAAATAACAGCATAAATACAATTAAATTTTTCATTATTCTAATGATCCATGTTTTCATACACAAATTCCTTTAAAGAAGAAAAAAGGGGGTGCTTCTTTACAAAACACCCCCTAATTATCAAACTAACCTATAGTTCTTTAAACTTAAAACGCTTTATTTACAAAACAACTTCATGATTACCAACCAGGATTCTGCTTCAGGTTAGGGTTCTTATCCAACACGGTCTGTGGATAAGGGAAGAACTCATGCTTGCCCTCCTTGAAACCTACCTTGAAATTAGTCTCAGGAGTGTTGGTCGTATAGAAACGGCTGTTTGCTTCTGATCCATGCTCCCAAGTTACATCCTGGTCGTCTGCCTTTGGAGCTCTGAAAACCTTATCAAACAAATGTGGCACGACTGTACCAGCCTTAGTCAAACGCTCTTTGGCCTTTGTATCATTCCATCGCATGATATCGAACCAACGACAGCCTTCAAGCCAAAGTTCATATGACTTTTCTTTCATCAACACATCCATATCAACAGTTTCACTGACTGTCTTTGAACCGGCGCGCTCCTGAATCTTATTGATATATATCTTAGCTTCATCCAGATCGCCTGTCTGAATACAAGCCTCTGCATAATTGAGCAAAACCTCAGCGTAACGCATGACAAGATAATTATTCAAGCGAATGTTATCACCATATTTCTTGCCTTGAGTATCAGGAGCTCTCATTATTTGCTTGAACGCCAACCAGGTAGAGTTGCCGTAGAGTCCCTGAACAGGGTCATTGATGCCAATCTTGTCACTGGTTTTCTTCTGCTCGTCAGTCATATTATCGATTTCTTTCTTGCCGTAAGGCATATGATAAACCGCATCATCAATATGCTTTAAAGTAGCATTCAAGCGATAAGAGTGATCACCATCATTTTTATAGAACTCGTCACCAAACCACTGAGGCACGCCAAGGCCACCCCAGCCATCAACGCCGCCACAATAAACCTTGTTAGGAGAAACCACAAAGTGATCAGCACGCCAATCCCAATAGTTGGTCTCCATCCAGCTAGAACGCTGAATCATACCACCCCAATTGGACTTACCTGTATTATACTCGAAGTTGACTTCAAATACCTTCTCCTCGTTGGCATCACCCTCGATATGGAAGTTGTCGGCATATTTCTCACCAGGAACAAGATCATACTTCTCCGAGTCTATAACCTTTTTAAGGGCAATTTTAGCCTTGTCATACTGACCGGCGAAAAGGTAAGCCTTTCCGGCAAGAGCCCATGCAAAGCCCTTGGTTACCTTCACTGCTCCATCCTTGTCATCCTTACTTTTACGCTCATCCAAATCATTGGCAGCATTCTCACATT
>ENA-UPWM01001148-UPWM01001148.1-human-gut-metagenome-genome-assembly--contig:-NODE-1148-length-11810-cov-18.924913_pt1 | contig 11810 bp, 8 predicted proteins | sample MGYA00250051_ERZ773379 | MGnify/ENA primary metagenome ERZ773379 (study PRJEB29103, sample SAMN06112020) | human gut metagenome | biome: human gut; feature: ankylosing spondylitis patient; material...
AGGACATCGAGGTGAGCGACCCCACAATTAACCCGTGGGAATCCGGAGATTCGAACGATGCAAGTGCAGAGTTGTAAGCCCTACATACCGCTGCCCCGGCGCAAGCGTCAAGCCGGAGCTGCCCATAGACACTATGGTGCGACGGCCGTCTTCGCAGGCGGCGGCAGCACAAAACGAAAACAAATAAAAGACAACCCGATATGAAGAAAAGACATTCCATCCATCTGCTTCTTGCTGCAGCCGCACTGCTACTTGCCACGACTGCCTGCACGAAGGACGAACTGGCGGACGGCGACCGTCTGCCCGAAGGACAATACCCGCTGGAGATAGCCCGCATCACCCTCGGCGTGGAGGGCGGCGAGGCGCAGCCCTGGGGCGCACCGCAGACGCGCGTCAGCGAGACCGTGGACGGCACGGGCAGCGTGTTCGACGCGGGCGACCCGTTCGCCGTGCAGATAGACGACGGCACAGAGACTGCCACCTACACCGTGCAGGACGACGGCACAGCCACCTCCGACGCACCCCTCTACTGGACGAACACGACACCCAATCGCACCGTCAGCGCCTGGTACCCCGCCACGGACGGCACCCTCGACCTCGGCGACCAAAGCCAAAGTCTTGCCTACCTGCTGTACGGCTCGGGCACGGGCAACTACCAGACACCCGTCATGCTGACCTTTGCCCACCAACTGGCCAAGGTGCGCGTCACGCCCACAGCCGCGGCACTCGGAGAGGTAACCTCCCTTCAGCTCTATACCTATACACAGTGTACTTATGAAAAAGGCGAGGCCGGACAAGGCTCGCAAGAGGGCTGGATAGAGATGAAGAAGTGCGAATACACCGAGAACGGCAACGCCATCACCTGCTGGGAGGCGAACGTGGTGCCCGACTACACGATAACCAAGCTGATGGCGAACAACGACAACAAGGAACGCGACCTCTCCACCACCATCACCCCCGAGGCGGGCAGCTACTACAACATCACGCTGAACTATGACCCGGGCTATACCACCACGACCGACGACCAGGGACAGACCATATACAACACGGACAACGAGAAGGGTCTGAAGAACCTCGCCAAGCTGGTGAACGAAGAGGGGAAGACCGACATCGACATCACCCTGACCGGCGACATCACCCTGACCGGGGAGTGGACGCCGATAGGAACCTATGACAAACCATACACCGGCACCTTTGACGGCAACGGCAAGACCATCACGGGGCTGACCGTTACGACGAGTGACCAATATGCGGGCCTGTTCGGTTGCATCGGCGATGGCAGCACGGTGAAGAACGTGACGCTGAAGGACGTGAAGATAGAAAGCAATCACAGTAGCGGCAACGTCGGCGGCGTGGCGGGATGGAGCTATGGCAACATTGAATACTGCTCGGTGTCGGGCAGCGTCAGCAGCAACTCCACCGCAGGTGGCGTGGTGGGCTATCAATCGGACGGTGCCATCACCGGGTGCAACTCCTCGGCCACAGTGAATGCCGGGAATATAGCCGGTGGCGTGGCAGGTGGAACGAATAGTGGTGCCTCCCTGACCGGCTGCTACGCTACAGGCGACGTGACCCTTGAAAGTATCAACCAATACTACAACTTTGCCGGCGGTGTAGTGGGAAGCAACGGCGGATCCAGCACCCTCAAAGCCTGCTATGCCTGGGGCAACGTGATCGGTTCCGGAAGCGGCACCGTCTATGTAGGCGGCGTAACGGGAAGCAACGATTTAGGCACCCTGACTGCCTGCTACCATGCCAAAGGGACTGTCAGCGGCCCGGACGGAGCCACAGGCGGCGTGGCGGGACGGAACTTCAAGGACTCCATGTTTGGTGGCGGTATCATCACCGCCTGCTACTGGGGAGGCAACGGTCAGGAACAAGGCATCGGTGAAGACCAGGTAGGCACCGGCGGAACCACGATGGTGACGGACAGCAACTGGTCAGGAGCCAAGGATGCCATGAACGACGCCTTGCAGAGGCGCTCAAAATCTTTGCTCAAGCATCGCGTGCAGGGCGCAGCCCTGCCAGCGATGCTCCCCAGTTCTCCAAGCGCTGATTATATTTCAGTATGTACTTTTACGGCTCTGCTTCGGCAGAGCCGTTTTTTGCTGCCCACTTTTCCGGAGAACAGGGGAGCACGACTGCGCATCTCCGGAGGTTGGCGTTACCCGCTTCTAATTATAGCAAAAGGAGGTTCTTTTTCTACCCGTATCAACGCTACAGCTTTATTCTTCCACAAGCATAGCTTGTGGTTTTCTATATGAAGAAAAGCAGGAAACCATTCTGATTTCCTGCTTTATAATTCTGGATGTAATTGGTTCGATGATTGATTTTACTCAGGGAGTCTTCTTTCCATCAATACGGTGTTTTGCCATTTTCCAAATCGATCCTTTGCGATTCGTTCCCTATATCCAATTTCTCGAAATCCACATTTTTTATGAAGTTCGATACTGGGTCTGTTAATGGAAAAAATTGCCACATACAAACACCAATATCCTCGTTTTTCGCTTTCATTGCATAACTTTTTTAGTAGCTTTGTTCCAATTCCGCTGCCTTGATATTTGTTATCAATATAGATACTGACCTCAACAACTCCTTTATACGCCTCGCGCGATGAAGTTGGGCTAATAGCAATCCACCCAACCACCATATCATCTATTTCAGCAACATATCGACAATCTTTTATGTGATTGTTATCCCATTCGTCGTAATCTGGGCAAACGGTATTAAATGTTGATTTTCCCGCTAATAAAGCTTGTTGATAGATTTCGCTCACACGATTCCAGTCTGCTTTTTGCATTTCTCGTATCATGTTTTTCTACCTTTCAGAATATAAATTTATTTTTTATTATACTCCGCTTATTAGGATAAGTACAGCTGATTTTATAGCTGGCGCAGCCAGCGCAGGGGAAGCGCAGCGTACCCTGTAATGATTGGAAGCAGCCGCAGGTGTGCTGGAAATCATCCGCTTTCCGCAGGAAGCCCCCGGCAGGGCGCAGCCCTGCCAGCGATGCTCCCCAGTTCTCCAAGCGCTGATTTATCTCAGTGTGCATTTTTACGGCTCTGCTTCGGCAGAGCCGTTTTTTTTTGCTGCCCACTTTCCCGGAGAACAGGGGAGCACGACTGCGCATCTCCGGCGGTTGCCCCGCAAGGGGCGAGCCGGAGGCGCTTATTGATTTTTGCTCAAGCATCGCGTGCTAAAACAAAAAGCATGGTTTTGCGTCTATTCTGCAAACTTTTTGTGAACCCTATTGACAAAGTAGGTGGACAGGAGTATATTTTTAGCAGTCGAGTAAATAGAGTGCTAAAAACAAAACAAACTGCTCCGCGGGAGGTGTGCAAAACCATGAAGAAGAACATCGATACAATTCAATCACGGCTCTGCCGCCGCTGGGCACGGAGCTGTTAGCAAAGAACTTATCCGTCCGCTAAAATAAACCTTCCGGTATGAATGGAGGCTTGACTTTATGAATACCAATCAATATACCCAAAAGACCCTTGAGGCTTTGCAGGCAGCCCAGCAGCTGGCTGTGGAGTACCAGCACAACGCGCTGGAGCCCGCCCACCTGCTGCACGCACTGGCTGCGCAGGAAAACGGCCTGATTCCCCAGCTGCTGCAAAAGCTGAACGTTGACCCCGGCAGCTTTGCCGCCGCCGTGGCGGAAAAGCTGTCCGCGCTGCCCCGGGTGTCCGGCTCCGGCCGTGACCCCGATAAGGTCTATATCTCGCAGGCTGCCGATAAGGTGCTCAGCGCCGCCGCCCGCGAAGCCAAGGCCATGAAGGACGACTTCATCAGCGTGGAGCACCTGTTCCTTGGCCTGCTGGACGAGCAGGACCAGACCACCAGCGAGCTGTTCCGCGCCTTCAACCTGAAAAAGGACGCCTTTTTGCAGCAGCTTACCGCTGTGCGCGGCAACCAGCGGGTGACCACCGATAACCCGGAGGACACCTACAACGCACTGCAGAAGTACGGTCAGGATCTGGTGGAACTTGCCCGCAAGCAGAAGCTGGACCCCGTCATTGGTCGAGATCAGGAGATCCGCAATGTGATCCGTATCCTGTCCCGTAAGACTAAAAACAACCCCTGCCTCATCGGCGAGCCCGGTGTTGGTAAAACTGCCATCGCCGAGGGTCTGGCGCAGCGCATCGTGCGTGGCGATGTGCCCGAAAACCTGAAGAATCGCACCGTGTTCAGCTTGGACATGGGCGCTCTGGTGGCCGGTGCAAAGTACCGCGGCGAGTTCGAGGAGCGCTTGAAGAGCGTGCTGAATGAGGTGAAGAAGAGCGAGGGCAAGATCATCCTCTTCATCGATGAGCTGCACACCATCGTGGGTGCCGGTAAGACCGACGGCGCTATGGACGCAGGCAATCTGCTCAAGCCCATGCTGGCGCGCGGCGAGCTGCACTGCATCGGCGCGACCACGCTGGACGAGTACCGTCAGTATATCGAAAAAGACCCCGCACTGGAGCGCCGGTTCCAGCCGGTGCAGGTGGATGAGCCTACCGTGGAGGATACCATCTCCATCCTGCGCGGCCTGAAGGAACGGTACGAGGTGTTCCACGGCGTAAAGATCAACGATAGCGCCCTGATCGCCGCTGCCACCCTTTCCGACCGCTATATCACCGACCGCTTCCTGCCGGATAAGGCCATCGACCTTGTGGATGAAGCCTGCGCCATGATCAAGACCGAGATGGACAGTATGCCCAGCGAGATGGACGATCTGGCACACCGCATCACCCAGCTGCAGATCGAGCAGGTGAGCCTGAAAAAGGAGACCGATGCTCTGAGCCAGAGCCGCTTGAAGGATCTGGAAAAGGAGCTTGCCGAATTGCAGGATAAGTTCCGCAGCATGAAGGCAAAGTGGGAGAACGAGAAGAACGCCATTGGTAAGGTGCAGACCCTGCGCGAGCAGATCGAGCAGACCAATGCCGCCATCGAGAAAGCACAGCGCGAGTACGACCTGAACAAGGCCGCCGAGCTGAAATACGGCAAGCTGCCCCAGCTGCAAAAGCAGCTGGCCGAAGAGGAAAAGGTGGCTGCCGCCAAGAAGGAGGACAGCCTGCTGCGTGACCGCGTGACCGACGAGGAGATCGCCCGCATCGTGGCACGCTGGACCGGCATCCCGGTAGAGAAGCTGGTGGAGGGCGAGCGCGAGAAGCTGCTGCATCTGGATGATGTGCTGCACCAGCGGGTCATCGGTCAGGACGAGGCTGTGACCAAGGTAAGCGAAGCTATCCTGCGCAGCCGCGCCGGTATCGCCAATCCCAACCGCCCCATCGGCAGCTTCCTGTTCCTCGGCCCCACCGGCGTGGGCAAGACCGAGCTGGCTAAGGCACTGGCACAGGCACTGTTTGACGACGAGCGCAACATGGTGCGTATCGATATGACCGAATATATGGAGAAGTTCAGCGTCAGCCGCCTGATCGGCGCGCCTCCGGGATATGTCGGTTATGAAGAGGGTGGCCAGCTGACCGAGGCTGTGCGCCGCAAACCTTACAGCGTGGTGCTGTTCGATGAGGTGGAAAAAGCTCACCCCGATGTGTTCAACATCCTGTTGCAGGTGCTGGACGATGGCCGCATCACGGATAGTCAGGGCCGCACCGTGGACTTCAAGAACACGGTCATCATCCTGACCTCCAACCTTGGCAGCGATATCATCCTGAACGATCTGGAGCAGCGCCGTGCGCAGGGCTCCAACGAGCTGAGCGAGGATGCAAAGCACCAGATCGATGCGCTGCTCAAGAGCAAGTTCCGCCCCGAATTTTTGAACCGTCTGGACGAGATCGTCTACTACAAGAGCCTGACCAAGGACGAGATGCGCAAGATTGTGGATCTGCAGCTGCAGGATCTGCGTAACCGCATGGAGGAGGGCAAGCACCTCAAGCTGGAGGTCACCACCGCCGCCAAGGACTTCATCATTGACTCTGCCTACGACAGTGTTTATGGTGCACGTCCCATCAAGCGCTTCATCCAGAGCCGCGTGGAGACCCTGATCGCCAAGGCCATCATCAAGGGCAGTTATGCCGAGGGCGATACCCTGACGGTGGATTATGACGGCAGCGCATTGGTTCTGCGTTAAAATTTACCGGTTTTGTACATGGAGTACGGGCCAAACGCTTGCACCCGTGTGCAGAATATGATATTATAAAAAGCAACATTGATGTGCTTTTCATCGCGGGAATGGCAACGATGGAAAGCACATTTTTGTATGGTAAGAAAGTTTATAGGCAAAACCCTCTCAGGCGCGTTGCCGGAGCGGGGCAAATTAAAACAGAAAGTTGAGTGTGATTTTCCTTTTTATGGACGATGGCAGTATGACGCTCTGGGTAGCGCTGGTAGTATTGGTGGCATTCTCCGCCTTTTTCTCCGCATCCGAGACCGCATTTTCTTCCCTGAATCAGATCCGCCTGAAAAGCCGCGCCGAGGACGGCGACACCTCTGCCGCCCGGGTGCTGGCAATGGCTGAAAAATACGATAAGCTGCTTTCCACCATCCTCATCGGCAACAATATCGTGAACATTGCCGCAGCTTCTATCGGCACCATCATTTTCACCAAGATGCTGGGTGCAGAGCGGGGCGCGACCGTTTCCACCATGGTGCTGACCGTGGTGGTGCTGATCTTTGGCGAGGTGACCCCCAAGAGCCTTGCCAAGGAGATGCCGGAAACGGTTGCCACCGCAGTTGCACCGGCGCTCAGCCTGCTGCTGCTGGTGTTTACCCCGCTGACATGGCTGTTCAGCCAGTGGAAGCGCCTTCTGGGGCACTTTGTCCACAGCACCGAGGAGGACACCATCACCGAGGGTGAGCTGATGACCATGGTCAGCGAAGCCGAGAATGACGGCGAACTGACCGACCGGGAGAGCGAACTGATCCGCAGCGCCATCGAGTTTGATGACGTGGAGGTGGAAGAGATCCTGACCCCCCGCGTGGATGTGATCGCGGTGGAGGACGATATGCCGCTGGAGGAGGTGGCACAGACCTTTGCCGAGTCCGGCTACTCCCGTCTGCCGGTGTACCACGACACCATTGATAACATCATCGGCGTGGTACATGAAAAGGACTTCTACATGGCACGCCTGAAAAAGGAGGTCAAGCTGGAGGAACTGGTCAAGCCCACCCTCTACACCACCGGCTCCACCCAGATCTCCCAGCTGCTGCGCACCCTGCGCGAGCAGCACCATCACATGGCTGTGGTGGTGGACGAGTACGGCGGCACCGAGGGTATCATCACGCTGGAGGACATTCTGGAGGAGCTGGTAGGCGAGATCTGGGATGAACACGACGAGGTGACCGAGGACTTCCGCAAGCAGTCGGACGGCAGCTGGATCGTGCTGGGCAGCGCCGGCGTGGACGACCTGTACGAGCGGCTGGGGCTGCCGGAGGACGAGGACATCGACTCCAACACGGTGAACGGTCTGGTGCAGGAAAAGACCTGCCGCCTGCCCAAGGTAGGTGACCGCTTTACGTTGGGCGGCTACGACGGCGTGGTCACCCGCACCGCCAAGCGCCGCGTGACCGAGGTGCGTCTGACCCCCGCAGAAAAGCCTGACACCAAAAAGGACGAAGAGGAAAAAGGCCACTTTGGCAGAATGACCTCTAAATAAAACACCGACCGGCTGCTGCACACAAAACGTGCGGCAGCCGGTTTTTCGTTACGACCCCTCCTGTGAAAATGCGTTTGGAGCGCTCCGCAGAGCGCGACAAACGCGAAATATAAATAGTAATTTCTCTATTTATGCGCAGAGCGAAGCGTAGCGCATTCAAAATCGTCTAATTTGCCCATAAAAAATCCCCCCGGCGAGCAGTGAACTGCACCCCATTTGTTAGACAGTATGGTATACTGTTTAGGAAATGGGGTGTTTTTGTATGCCAAAGGGACAACGAAAGTACAACGGAGCTCAAAAGGTAGAAATCATCAAACAGCTTCACAATGAAAAATTAAGCTTTTATGAAGCGTCCAGCAAGTATGGAATTCCAAGACGTACGCTTCAAGATTGGGAGCGCATCTATCTGGAAGAAGGCGAAGAGGCACTTCTGGTAGAACGTCGAGGTCGAGCCTGTGCCGCCAGTGGGACACAGAAAGGCCGGAAGCCAAAGCTGGATAAGCAAGTAGAAGAAGATCTGATTGCAGAAAATCAACGGCTTCGGATGGAGATCGATTACTTAAAAAAATTGAACGCCTTGGTACTGGAAGAGGAACGCCAAAACAGAAAGCACAAGTAGTTCAGGAGCTAAGGCAGAAATATCCATTGAAAGCATTGCTGCAACTTGCCGGACTTCCTCGCAGCACATTCTACTACTACCTGCATCGGTCTCAAAATCCTGCGAAGTACCAGATGGTAAAAGAACAGATCATTACAATCTTCAATGAGAACAAGAAGCGATACGGATATCGCAGAATTACACAAGAACTACACAACAACGATATTTGTGTGAATCACAAGACGGTTCAGAAACTCATGAAGCAGCTGGGCTTAGTCTGTCAGGTTCGCGCAAAAAGAAAGTACAACTCCTACAAGGGTGAAGTCGGAGAAGTTGCGCCAAACTTGCTGGAACGGCATTTCAAGACAAACCAGCCAAATCGAAAATGGGTCACAGATGTTACTGAATTCAAAGTGAACGACCAGAAACTCTATCTGTCTCCAATTCTCGATCTGTTCAATGGCGAAGTTGTCAGCTATAACCTGAGCCGCCATCCAAATTTCAAACAGATCACGGATATGCTGGAGGGCGCTTTTCAGAAGCTGCCAAATAAGGTTGACAATCTGATTCTGCATTCGGATCAGGGCTGGCAGTATCAGATGAAATCCTACCAAAATCTGCTGAAGGCAAAGGGCATTACGCAAAGTATGTCCAGAAAAGCTACTTGTCTGGATAATGCTGTTGCCGAAAATTTCTTCGGACTGCTCAAGACAGAACTGTTCTATTTGGAAAAATTTGATTCCATTGACCAGCTTGAAAAGGCCATTATCGATTACATCGACTATTACAACAATCGCCGAATCAAATTAAAACTAAACGGCCTGAGCCCTGTGCAATACAGGATTCAGACCGTTGGAGCTGCTTAATTCAATTTTTGTCTAACTTTTGGGGTTCATTTCAGGATTGCAGGACCGTCTCTTTTGCTTATAACAGGTTTTCCCCGGTGGAGTTCTGCACGGTGAGCTCCTGCCCGGTCAGGCTGGACACCAGCGCCAGATAGCTGCGGCCTGCCGTCAGGGTCAGGGGGCGGCCGTTGGAATCATACAGGAAGAAGGTGGTCTCGCTGCCCTGCGTCCAGGTGATGTTCCACAGGTGGCCCTCGTTGAGCCAGACACCGCCGCCCATGGTCAGGTCGTAATCCAGCGTCACACCATCGTCACGCAGGGTGGATGCACTGAACAGAATGAGCAGGTTGTCGAAATCTGTCTGCTGGCCGTTGTTGGCATCCAGCTGCAGTGTGCCGTCCGCGTGGAGCATCCGGTAGGTCTTGCTGTCGGCATCGTAGGAGAAGCCGGTGGCGTTCTGCGCATCAAACTGGACCCGGACACTCATTGCGTCCGAAGCATCTGCATCGGGCAGCTTGCCGTTTTCCTGCATGGGCAGCAGATTGGGCACGGAGAGGAGGGTTCCGCTCTCGCTGTCGGAGCTGCTGGAAGAGGTGTCCGTGACGCGGGATTCTGTCAGGGCCGGGGAGATGTTCAGACTGCCCAGCACACCCGAAAGTGCTGCACCGCTGGTATGCCACAGCGGGACATTCTGCCAATTGGTCTCACAGGAAAAGGCATTGGTACCTACCTCCAGCGCGTCTACCGCGCGCAGAGAGTAGTAATCAAGGTAGTTCTGGTCAAACTGCCCGCCGCCCCGCTGCACCGGCAGTACCTGCTGGCCCACCAGCAGCCGCCAGTAAAGGTCCTGCCCGGCAGAGACAGGCCCGACCTGCGGCACGGCCCCCACGGCAGGGTAGACCAGGCAGAGCCTGGTGGCCTGCTGCTGTGCGGTCAGGGCTTCCAGCACCAGCGAGGCTGTGGAAAGCCCCCACTGAGTGGTGCTGGCGGCCGCGTTGTCAATGGTGATGGCGACCGGCCGCTGGCCCGGCCAGACAAGCTCCTGCCCGGTGAGTGGGTCAGTGGGACTTTCAGCGGGCTGGGAGCTGGGGCTGAGCGCACAGCCTGTCAGCAGTGCGGCGCTGAGCGCAAAACAGAGCAAAGCGCGCATCCAAAAGCGTTTCATCGGTTTCCCTCTTCTGCCCCGGAGGGCGGGTGATTTAGTAGCTGAAATTGCTCCACTCATCATTGTCCACCAGTGCCAGATAGGTCTTGCCCCGGTTCAGGGTCATCTCCTCACCGGTTTCGGTGTAGAGCTTGAGCGGATGGGTGGGATGCGGCTTCTCCCAGCGGCCCACCTGCACGCCGCCCCGTGTGAAGAGGTACGCCTGCCCACCGGCCACATAGTTGACCGACTGGACATCGTGAGAATCGCCCGCATAGGCGGCGATATCGGCAAAGCAGACCACCACGTTGTCAAAGGTCAGCTGTTTGCCGGTCAGCTCGTCCACCGTGTTCTCATAGGCTTTTTTGGAGCGGTTGTACATTTCCAGCTTGTAGCTGCGGCCCCAGCTGTTGTAGCTCAGGCGGGTCCTGTAGCTCTCGGAGTGGGTGATGCTGATGGTTTTGGCCGCAGGGGCACCGGGAAGGTCATTGGAGGCTGCGGTGCGGTAGTCGGCAAAGTGGAAGAAAGGCGTTTCGTTGGCGTAGGTCAGGCCGATGCCGGCGTTGCCGGCTGCCTGTTTGATCTCCTTGCCGGAGGTGAACTCGGTGTGTTCATAGGCTACGTTGTGGCCGCGGTTGTCACGGTGGGCAACGTGGGGGTGAACCGGCGTGTTGAAGTAACTCTTGCCGCCGATGTTCAGGCCGGAGTAATCGTATACATTGATGAACTGGGTGCAGAAAATGCTCTCGCCATCGTGGTAATAGAGGGCCTGATGGGGCATGAGCAGCTGCAGGAACTGGTCGCGGCCAGAGCGCAGCGGCCCGACCTCCGGGATGGTGTCGGCATCCCGGAACACGGCACACAGGCGGGTGATGCCGCCCTCCACCTTGCTCTCGATGAGCAGGTCTGCCGAGCCGATGCCGCGCTGGGGGCGGGCGTTCTGCTTTTCGGAGTTGGCGATGTTGTTGACCATCACACCCACCATCCGGCCGGTGCTCTTGCGGGCTTCGCCGGTCAGAGGGTCAGCGTCGTAGGCAGGCAGAAGGCTGAACGCAGAGCTTGCGGCTTCGCTGGACGCTGCCGAGGAGGCGGCTGCCTCACCGGCTGAGGACGCAGAGGATGCAGCGGCTTCAGAAGAAGCAGAAGAGGATGCCGCCGAGCCGCAGAACAGGCTCTTCATCCAGTCGGGCAGGTCACCGCCCAGAATGGCACTGCCGGGGCTTGCAGAGCAGCCGGCGAGCGCCAGCAGCGCCGCCGTCAGCCCGGAATAGCGAAGTACGGACCGTCGAGAAATTTTCATGGAAAAGCCCTCCTATCGGATCGGCTTGCCCGGCGCGGAAGTGCGCTCGGCAGGTCGGTTGCAGTTTTGCAATGAACTGCTTTGATTGTACTGGTTCTTGCCCGGTTTGTAAAGGGGCAGTTCGTGGCAAAATCTGCCCGATGACGGCTTTGGGAAAGTTTTTTGTGCAGAAAGCTTGCTTTTTGCCCGGGAGTATGGTAATATTATTCGGCAGTATCGTGTTATATTGCGCTTTATAATGTATGCGCTCGTAGCTCAGCCGGTAGAGCATCTGACTTTTAATCAGAGGGCCAGGGATTCGAGTTCCCTCGAGCGCAC
>ENA-UPWM01001150-UPWM01001150.1-human-gut-metagenome-genome-assembly--contig:-NODE-1150-length-11803-cov-9.580164_pt1 | contig 11803 bp, 6 predicted proteins | sample MGYA00250051_ERZ773379 | MGnify/ENA primary metagenome ERZ773379 (study PRJEB29103, sample SAMN06112020) | human gut metagenome | biome: human gut; feature: ankylosing spondylitis patient; material...
TTTTTTTTTTTTTTAATGATACGGCGACCACCGAGATCTACACTCTTTCCCTACACGACGCTCTTCCGATCTAATGGTACGGGCCACCTCCAACACGTATTTCAAATCAGCGCTGCCGTCTTCATCCGGAGGGGTGCCAACCGCACTGAATATAACTTCCACATCATCCAGACAACTTTCTAATGAGGTTGGAAACTTCAATCGCTTTGCTTTCATATTACGGAGTACCATCTCTTCCAATCCATTTTCATAAATTGGAATGTTCCCCTTTTGCAAAGATTCGATTTTCTCTTTGTTCGTGTCTACGCACGTTACATTCACGCCAATTTCGGCAAAACATGTGCCTGACACCAGACCCACATACCCTGTTCCCACGATTGCAATTTTCATCATAATTCCTGGAGTTTTTTCTTTCGGAATGTAAATATAGTCTTTTTTTCGAAATATCCCCGCCGCAGCACGAAAAAGGGCGGTCCGAAGACCGCCCCTGCGTCGTTCTATTTTCCGCACCTGCATTCGGCGACAGCCTCCGCCAGCGTTGCGCAGGGATCGCACATCTCGTGCGAGTAGCCCTGTTTCATCTCCACGGGATCGCACAGGGGTTCCCACTTCATCTTCTGGGCGAACTCCGCGAGCAGGCGCACCGAGGCTCCGGCCCAGCAGAACGAACCGAACCAGCCGAATCTGCGCCGGGGAATGCCGCGCGCGGCGATGCGGTCGAGCAGTTCGGCCACGGGCGGGAACAGGTTGCCGTTGTAGGTCGGGCCGCCGACGATCAGCGTGTCGAAACGGAAAACGTCGCGCAGGACCACCGACGGGTCGGCGTAGGAGAGGTTGTAGACCCGGATCGGGCCGACCTCCCGCGAGGCCAGTTCGCGCGCGATGCGCTCGGCCATCTGCTCCGTGTTGCCGTACATCGAGGCGTAGGCCACGACCACGCCCGGTTCGCCTTCGTAGCGGCTCAGACGGTCGTAAATATCCAGAACCTTTGCGATCTGCCGCTGCCATACGGGTCCGTGCGTCGAACAGATCGTCCCGACGGGCAGCGTGCGGACCTTCTGGAGCGCCTTCTGCACGGGACCGCCGTACTTGCCCACGATGCAGGCGTAGTAGCGGCGCATCTCGTCCCAGTAGCGGTCGGTCTCGACCTGCGAATCGGTGATGCCGCCGTCGAGCGCCCCGAACGTGCCGAAGGCGTCGCCGGAGAAGAGCGTCCGGTCGCCGGCGCACCACGTGACCATCGTCTCGGGCCAGTGCACCATCGGGATCATGTGGAACGACAGCGTCTTGCCGCCCAGATCGAGCGTGTCGCCCTCCTTGACCTCGACCGTGCCCCCGGCGATGCCGTAAAACCCTTCGATCATCTGGAGCGTCTTGGCATTGCCGACGATCTCGATGTCGGGATAGATGCGGCGCAGCGCTGCGATCGACGACGAGTGGTCGGGTTCCATGTGGTTGACGACCAGATAATCGATCTTCCTTTCGCCGATGGCCTCGCTGATGTTGGCTTCGAGGCGGCTGCCGAAGGACTCTTCGACGGTGTCGATCAGGGCGATCTTTTCGCCTGCGACCAGATAGGCGTTGTACGACACGCCCATCGGAAGCGACCAGAGGGCTTCGAAGCGCGTGGTGGTGCGGTCATTGACCCCGACGTAGTGGATGCCGGGAAGTATTTCGGTAATTGCCATAAACCTTTTTTGTTTTGTTTTGGCACAAATTTACAAAAACTATTTTTCCGGCGCTACTGCCGGCTTTTTTCTTGCTCCGGCAATTTGCATGCCGGGGTGCGGAAGAGTCCCGTGCGCGGCGCGGCCTTCGCCCGGAAACAAAACGCCGCAACCCGATGAAGGGTTGCGGCGCATGCCGGCAGGACGGCGGTTCAGAGGAACCGCGGCATATCTTCGGCCCTGCTTTGGGGTGTGGACTCCAGCGCGCCGGAGATGATCTCCGACGGGATTTCGGCCTTGACGAAGACCGAGACATCGCTCGTGCTCGAAGTGCTGGTCAGCGTCATCCGTGTTCCGTCTGCGTTGAACGAAACCCGGTATGAGGCGCTTCCCCACGGGGTGTTGTCGCTGTACCGGCCGCTGAGCGTGGGTTTGTCGTAGGAATACGTGCCGTCCAGGTGGACGTATTCGGGCTTGTAGAGCCGCTGGTAGATGTCGAACGAACCGGACTCGCTGAACGAGAGGTAGACGTCGGCGGACTGGAGCGAACTCCACGAAACCAGATGCCAGCTGCCGACGACGTTGCCGTCGCCCTCGGGTTCGGGCGTATCCTTGGACGAATCGCCGCACCCGGTCAGCGCGAACGCCGCGGCGAGGCCGATCAATAACAGTTTGATGCTTTTCATAATGTGCCCTTGTTTTATAACCAACCTCCGTTCTGGGAATGAACCTCACGTGCGATGAAGGCGAATTCCTTCGTGATCGGCATGCCGTTCATTCCGCTGTTGTTGCCGTTTCCGGCGAGCAGCTTGATCCGGACCACCGCCGAACCGGGTTTGGTGCACTTGAGGATGATCTGGTTGGCGAATATGGTCGGGTTCGCCGAAATGCCCAGCCGGTTCATGTCTTCGGCCGAAATGGAGATTTCCGTAATCTTCAGGTCCAGATTTCCGCCGCCGAGGTACGGTTGCAGGTTCAGCGTGTACTGGCTGCCGACGGGAATCGGGATGCAGGTGATGCCGCGGACGTTCATCAGCACCTGGTAGGCGTCGATGTAACCCGTGCCCATTCCCTTTTTGTACTGCGACAGGTCGAGCATCGCCAGACTGCCCTTGTCGGTGAAATACTGTTTCGTTCCGGTGCAGTATTGGTTGATGTCGTTTACCGATGTCAGCAGCAGCGTCGTGAATTCGTTCTGGGTGAAGGTCTTGCCGAGTTGCAGCGCATAGGACAGCCCGAGCGCCGCCACGCCCGAAACGTGGGGGCAGGCCATCGACGTGCCCTGCATGTAGCCGTACTTTCCGCCGTTGACGGTCGATAACACCTCGGACGCTCCGGTCTTTATGTTTTCCAGATACGACTGGTAGGCGTCGCCGCCGGGAGCCGCAATGTTGCAGCCGGGACCGTAGTTGGTGTAGTAGGCCGGGGTGTAGTCGCACGACATGGCCGTTACGGAGATGTAGTCGCGGTAAGCGCCGGGGTAGCTCGACATGCCGGTCATGTCGTTGCCGGCGGCGAATATGGCCAGTCCGCCGCTGACGGCCGCACAGTTCTGTTTGGCGATGAAGTAGTCGATGGCCTGCTTCTCGGCGCTGGCGCCGCTGGAATAGGCCGCGTCGGAGGTTACCGAGCCGGCAGGGTAGCCGTAGCTGCACTGGATGATCGCCGCGCCGTTGTCGGCGGCGTATTTGATGGCCTTGGCCGCCATGGCCACGTCGCCGCCGTCTTTGTCGTGGTAAATCTGACAGGACATGATCTTCACGCCGTCGTTTTTGCCCGAGCCGCCTGCGATGCCTGCGACGCCCGTGCCGTTGTTGTTCACGGCTGCGACCGTTCCTGCCACGTGCGTGCCGTGGTCCGGTGCATCGCCTTTGGTGCTGATGGTCAGCGTCGTATTGTCGACGAAGTTGAACCCGTGTATGTCGTCGGCATAGCCGTTCGAGTCGTCGTCACGGCCTTCCGAGCCGTTCAGCTCGGCGGTGTTGGTCCACATGTTGGCGGCCAGGTCGGGATGGTCCCACTGCACGCAGTTGTCCACGACCGCGACGATAACGCGCGGGTCGCCCGTGCAGAGCTGCCAAGCCTCGTCGCAGTTGACATCGGCTCCCGCCTTGATCTTCGAATAGATCGACTTGTCGCCGGTGTTGATGTAGTGCCATTGTCTGCCCAGGTGGGGATCGTTGAACCCGACGGCCGCACGGGTCTGCGGCGCAGCGCCGGTTTCGGCCAGCGGGATGACCCGGCCTTCGTGCACGTGCATCAGCTGCTGGTTGAATTCCACCTTGCTCACTTCGGCGATCCGGGCCATGTCGAGGGCCGCCTTGTCGAGATCGGCGTCGTCGTCGAACTCCACGACGTACCAGCGGTGCAGGCCGGCGGCGCGCGTGCGCTCCTCGTTCCGTTCGTCTACCGGGAACAGACGCTGTAACGCCTTTACCCCGATGCTGCCGAGCACGGCGTCGAAATCGGCGATGCCCGAACGGGTGGCGACGCCGCCCGAACGCGTAACCTGCATGACCGACGATTCGATGCCCGCTACGGCCTCTTCGCCGAAGCAGACCAGCAGTTCGCCCCTGACGGCGTTCTCCGACGAGAATACGAGTTTGGAGGCCGCTTTCGCTTCCGGTTCGGGACCCGTCGCCTGCTCCGTCGCATCCTTGGTGCACGACCCCAGGGCGAGCGCCGCAGACAGGAGCAGCAGGCTCCATAAAGTTGTTGTCCTTGTCATAATCTTATAATCCTAATATTAGTGCATGTCGTGACCGGTGTTTCGTTTCATTGGACCACAGAACCCGACACGGTCGCTCGGACTGTGTCGGGTCGTGTGGAACAATATGCGTCGGTTATTTCAAAACCGGGAGGTTTTCGCGGATCTTGAAATCGGCGCGGCGGCCGATCTGTTTCGGCAGCGGCTCGCATTTCGCCGTCTTCACGCTTAACGTGCGGACGCCGTGGTTCGTGTTGTCGCTGTTCCTGACGAATGTGGCGTTCATCTGGAGACCACGGCTGTCGAGCGACTTCCCGATATGGGCCGGAACACGGACGCTGCTGAACGGGATCTTCGTGCGGACGCCCTGAACTTTGGCTGCGGATGCTGCGGATGTCGTTCCGCTCTGCTTCGTGATGGTCGTTCCGTCGGCATAGTATGCTGCCAAGGCTCCGACGATCTTTTTGACGGTGAAATCAGCAACGGGAACCTCGACGTCGGTCGTCAGCGCTGAAACTTGTTTCGACGCCGGATCGATCGTCAATACGATCGGATCGCTGCCTTCGCTCTCTTCGGTTGCGAACGAGAAGATACCGTAACCGCGGGTCCGGTCCGGGGTGAGCGCCTCCGTGAATTTGCCGAGCAGGTTGCCGTTGTCCTCCCGGCCGAGCTGCACGCCGCTCATCGTGAGCGTCGACTTGGCCGAGTCATAGGTTGCGTACCATTGGGTGCCGTCCTCTACGGCGAAATCCTTCACGAAAAATTCGGTGTTGCTTCCGACGGTAGGTATTACCTCGAATACATTTTCGAACGTGTCTTCAGCGCTGGCCGCGTAGGACATGCCGTATTTCCCGATGATCAACTCTCCGGTATAGGGCGGTATGTCCGTCACGAACGGTTCGCACACGATCAGTTTTTTCTTGCCGTAGTTGTTCGTTGCTTCGACAACCAGCGTATAGGATGCGCCCGGTGTCAGATTGATCATTATGTCCCAATACTTTCCGGTCGTTGCAAGTTCTTCCATCGCATCGGCATTGAGTTCTTTACCGTATTTATCGACTACATCCTGCAGGGTCAGGCCTCCGGTTTGAATCTCGATATTGTCGATTATGGAAGTTTTGTTGAAGTAGGTTTTGATCTTCTTCATCTCCGTGCCGGTGATCTCGTACACGGCCGATGAGTAATCGGGATACTTCGATACATATGCTGCGGCATCGGGATAGGCGCTGACTTTATAGAGCGAGCCGGCGATGTCGTTGGGAACCGAGGTCCCTCCTATGCCCGGGAAGTAGAACGATGCTGCGGAAGCTTCGCCGGAAACCGGTTTTTGCGCTTTGTCAAGGGGCAAGGCGACTACGGTATAGGTTCCGGGTCCAGGCAGTACGGCTTCGGCGGAGACTTTCTCGCCGCCTACGGTGAAGTCCTGCAACTCGTTGATGTTCTCGGCTGATCCGTCGGCGATCGCTGCGACAAGCGTAGCGGTTTCGGCCTCGGTCAATTCATTTTCGACGAGAACATAGCGGATGTTCGTAACGTCGGCGCCGTAGGTGAAGTCGATGACGGCGCTCGCCGTCTCTCCGTCGGCGCTGACCTTCATGCCGTCGTATACGGCGGAGAGCGTATAGTCGACTATTTCGGCGCCCGGCAGCATGATGCGGAACGTACCTTGACTGTTAGCGGGAAATTCGCGATCCAATCCGACGAGTTTTGCGGTCAATCCGCCCTTCGGGAAGGTGATGACGCCGTTGACCAATGTGCCGGGTTCCGCCGAGGCGATCATAAAGTTTCCGTAACCGTTACTGTTTTCGGTAATACCCGACCATTGTTCTTCAATCGTCACTTGAGTCGCATTGCTGCAATCGATGACGATATTGGACGGAGTGTAGCTGAACTGCTCCGAAAGCTCCTCTTGCGTAGCTCCGAAGAATTCGGTCATATAAGGCCAGCCGAGCATCTCTTCAACCATGTAGATACCTTCTTTCGACTTATGGCTGTGTACCGTGACATCGATTTCGAACATATTGCCGGTGAATACATCGCTCAACCAGCCTTCGCGGAATTTGCCGGTTCCCATTTTCACCCACGGCCAGGGCATAACCGTAATATCGAGGCTGCGGTTGCCGTAGGGCGTCGTGTTGTCCTCGTCGTTGATCAGGAACGAAAGGGGGTATTCCTTGCCGTCTTCGAGTTTGGTGCGGTCGAAGGTGATCAGCAGTTCGGAAGTCTCCTTGCCGGCTGCGAACGATACCGACGACGGAATGGTGAACAGACCCGACTCGTCGCTGGCGAGAACCGCTACGGTCAGCGCCTCGTCCTTGGCGATGCGTTTTACCGGGATGGCGATGGAGGAGACGTCGTCGCTGATGCTATGCTGGGTGGTCACATTCTCGGGGAAGTAGACCTGTGCGCCGTCGACCTCGGGACCTGCTTTGAAGTCATCGTCGCTGCAGGCCGTGAACAGCCCCGCGACGATGGCGACAGTCGCCAGAAAGAATATTTTTATACTTTTCATAAATAGCGATGTTTTTTATTTAACAGACTTGACCGTTTGGGTCGGGTTGGGGTTGTTCTTGCCCGCAAGCGCCTTATTCTGCTGTACGGCGTTCAGCGGGAACACGCAGTTCCACCAGGGGGCGCGTCCGTCCGTGGAAAGCTGGGCCATCGGGGGAGCGTTCGTGCCGGTGTCGCCGTTGTGCATGCCGATGTTCAGACGCTTCAGGTCGTAGAAGATGACGCCCTCGCCCCAGAACTCGATCCGCTTCTGGAAAATGATCTCGTCGATCAGGTCGTTGGCCGCCGGAACCGTATAGGCCGGATCGCGGTTGGCCATGAACGACTGCAACAGCGACTTGCCGGTGGTGGCGTCGTAGTGCGCCGTAGCCTCGGCCTCGATCAGGTACATCTCCTCGACACGCATCATCGGGATGCTCGTCACGTTACCCGTGGAATAGTTTCGTTTTTCGCCGTTGGCCGCGTGGAACTTAAACGATGCGTAGGGGGCTATCGTTGCGAACTCCTCCTCGGTCAGGGTCGTATAGGGTGCGATGGCGTCGAACGAGCGGTCGGCTCCGACAAAGCTCTTTTTGCGGAAGTCGCCCGACGAAATGCGGTTGTAGCTGAATACCGAGATACCCGGCTGCGCTCCGTAGCCGTAACCCCAGATAGCCTCGGTCGCCATGTGGGCCGACCACGACAGCAGGTTGTTGAGCACGGTGTCGGTGGTCTGGATCATGGCCCACATCCACGACGAATTGACCGTGTTGAACCCGGTCTTCGGGTCGAGCCACTGGCTTTCGGTCATAATCGTGCAGCCCGAAGCGTCGATGGCCTTGCGGGCGTATTCGGCGGCCAGACGGTAAGCGGCGTCGCCGGTCGGAACTTCCGCATACGATTCGGTGAATCCGCCCAGCCAGAGGTAGGCGCGGGCCTTGAGTCCGTAGATCACGGCCAGCGAAGGCAGGTTTTTCGTTGCCGGCGTATAGTTGGCCAGCAGGGTCTCGGCGGTGTTGAGGTCCTCGAAGATGAACTTGAACATCTCCTCACGCGATACGCGCGGGTTGTTCTCCAGTTCCTCCATGCTCGTATCTTCCCGGACGATGGGAACGGTCAGCCCCTTGACGGCTTCCAGCTCGGTCTCGTAGGCGGGACGTTCGGGAGCCTTGGCCGGCAGCGCGTCGTAGAGACGGGCCAGGTCGAGGTAGCAGAGCGCGCGGAAAGTCTTGGCGATGCCCATCATCTCCTCTGCGCCTTCGCTCTGGTTTGCGATGTCGATGGCCTCATTGGCCGTGAAGATGAACTTGTAATAGTTGGTGTAGAAGAACGGGGACATCTTGCCGTTCGCTGCCAATCCGGTCGAGTTGCCCGGATAGAGCCATGCCTGCCAGCGGTCGTAGTACTGGTTGCCGCCCGGCAGGTTGCCGCTGACGGGGAACACCTCGCCGACCATGCGGTCGGTGGCGCCGAAGATGCCCGGGTAGCCGAAGTCGATGTGCTCGCCGAGGTCTATATAGTTGGTGATGAGCACCGTCGGCATCGCAGTGATAAGACCCTCCTTTGCGAACGGAGATTCGGCAGTCTGATCGCTGGTGGCGTATCCGCTTTCGGGGAAGGTCTCCTTGATACAGCCCGAAAGAAGCACGGATGAACCGAGAAGCAGCGCCGTTGTTTTCAGTATGTTGTTCATTTTCATAATATTCGTCGTTTAACAAATTAGAACGTTACGGTTACACCGCCCGAGAAGGTGCGAATCGGGGCGTAGTAGTACGGGTTCGTGATTCCGTTGATGGACTGACGCGGGTCGAGACCCTGACGCTTGGACCAGTACCATACATTGTCGCAGGCGAGGTAGATACGCAGATTCTCGACGAGGAACTTGCGCGTGATACGCTTGGGCAGCGTATATCCGAGCGTGATGTTCTGGATGTTCAGGTACGATGCGCTGGTGAGGAAACGGTCCGAGACGGCTGCCTGATTCGAGTCGTTGTAAGCAAAACGCGGAATGTTCGAACCGGAGTTCTCGGGAGTCCACGAATTGAGCAGGTCGTGGTGGTAGTTGTTTCCGGTCGACGTTCCTGCCGGGGAGTTCATGTAGAACCTGTAGCCCTGGTCGAGAACCTGTCCGCCGAGCTGGTAGGTGAAGCCGATCGAGAAATCGACGCCGTAGAAGCGCAGCGACGTGCCGAAACCGCCGTAAACGTCCGGCAGGGCGTCTCCGTGCATTTCGCGGCCCTCCTGCGAGGCCACCGAGTAATCGGAGGTCTTGATGCGCTCCTTGTTGCCGGCATCATCGGTCTTGTAGGTGTACCACAGCGATTTTCCGGTCTCGGGGTCTACTCCCGCGTAGGTCGGAACGTAGAACGAGAAGACGGATTCCCCTTCAGTGAGGAATTTGGTGTCCTGCCAGCGGCCCACGTGTTTGCCGTCGGCCGTCGTGTTGTTTTTGAACTGCTCCGGCAGGTGGGTCACCTTGTTCTTGTAGTGGGTCATGTTGAGCGAGAAGTCCCACACGAGGTTTTTGGTCCGGATCAGGTCTGCGTTCAGTTCGATTTCGAGACCGCGGTTGACCATGTCGCCGATGTTGGTGAAAATGGTCGTGTAACCCGACTCGATCGGAGTGGCCAGCTCGAACAGCATGTCGGTGGTCTTGCGGTTGAAGACATCGATGCTACCCGACAGACGGTTGTCCCAGAGGCCGAACTCTACGCCGACATTGAGGTTGGCGTTGGTCTCCCAGGTGATGTCGGGGTTGCCTTTCTGGTAGAGTACGCTCGTAACGCCGTCGCCGCTGCTCAGGATCTCGCGGTAGTCGGTATAGCGGTAGTAGGATTCCGCTTTCGATCCGAGGTTGTCGTTACCCTGCGAACCGTACGATGCTTTGACCTTCAGCATGTTGACCCACGAAGCGTTGAACCAGCTCTCGCGGTTGATGATCCAGGCTGCGCCGAGCGACCAGAAGTTGCCCCAGCGGTGGTCGGGGTGGAAGCGCGACGATGCGTCGCGGCGGTACGATCCCGAGAAATAGATGCGGTTGTCGTAGTCGTACTGTCCGCGGAAGAAGTAGCCCTCGTTGTTGTACTCCAGAACCGACGAACCCGACCGCGACGAGTCGACGACGGCGCCGCTGAGTTCGGTGTTGTCCGGCGAGAACATCATGGTCTTCGAGCCGTACAGACCGTAGGATTTGCGGTTGTACATTTCATGGCCGAAGAGCAGGTCGAGGTTGTGGACGTCGGCGAAGGTGTTGGTGTAGGTCAGGAACTGCTGCATGTTGTAGGCGATCTCCCGACTGTGGCTCTTGAAAACGGCGCCGCCCGATTCGGCGAACTGTCCGTAGTAGGGGTTCGACACCTGCGTACCGCGGGTTTCGTCGAGCGACACGCTTCCGTTGAGGGTCAGTTTCAGGCCCTTGTACAGGGAGAAATCGGCAAAACCGTTGGCCATGAAGGCATTGCCCTCGTTGATGTATTTGTTGAGCTGAATGTCCTGCAGGTCGTTGCTCTTCCCGCCGTTGGTGCGCAGTGCGCCGCCGTTGCGGCCGTCGCCGGTATCGTACATCTTGAATCCGTACTCGTCGATCATAATGTTGCCGTTGCCGTCGCGCATGTAGACCGGATAGATCGGCGCCATGCGGATCGCCGTGGCGAATGCGTTTCCGCCGTCGGCGTTGCCTTCGCCCTGACCGTCGCCGTCGTCGTTGGTTTGGTTGCCGTTGTTCCAGACGAAATGGGTGTAGGACATGTTACCGCCGACTTTCAGCCACTTTTTGGCCTGGTAGTCCGCGCGCAGACGGGCGGTGTAGCGCTCGTTGCTCGAACCGTCGACGATACCCGTGTTGTCCAGATAGCCGAGCGATGCGAAGAAATTGGCGCGGTCCGTCGCGCCGGAAACGCTGACGTTGTACTCCTGACGGAACGACGACGATTTGTAGATTTCGTCGAGCCAGTTGTCGGGTTGCAGGTAGAACTGCTGGCCCTTGGCGTCGGTTACCAGGCGGCCCTGCTTCGCACGCGGATTGAGACGGCCGTTTTCGCCGATGAGGTTCTGGCCGTCGGGCACGGTGAAGACGTTGTAACCCAGACCGCCGGGATCGTTCGACGTCAGCAGCTTGTTGGCGGCGATGTTGGCGGCCAGGGGAGTGTACTTCTGGTCGAGCGTGTAATAGTTGTACAGCGACTTGTAGTGCATCTCGTAGTATTCGCCCGCATCCTCCACGATGTCGTAGGTCTGCAACGCACGGGTGTTGATGCCCCACTTGCCGTCGAAAGTCACGGTGGCCTCGCCGGCCTTCGCACGCTTGGTCGTGACCATGATTACGCCGTTCGCGCCGCGGGAGCCGTACAGGGCGTTCGACGCGGCGTCCTTGAGGACGCTGATCGACTCGATGTCGGCAGCGTTGATGTTGTTGATGTCGCCTTCGTAGGGCACGCCGTCTACAACCCAGAGCGGGTCGTTTTTGGCATTCATCGAACCGTAGCCGCGCACGTAAATCTTCTGACCGGAACCCGGACGGCCCGAGGCGGAGGAGAACTGCACGCCGGCGATTTTGCCGACGAGGGCATCCCCGACGTTCGAAGACTGCGTTTTTATCAGATCGTCGGATTTGATCACCTTCGCCGCTCCGGTGAAGGCGTCTTTCTTGGCTGTACCGAAGGCCACTACGATCACGTCGTCGATGGCCTGTGCGTCTTCTTTGAGCGAGATGTTGATTCGGGTCTTGCCTCCGATGGCCACCTTCTGGGTTTCATAGCCGATGAAGGATACGACCAGCGATCCGTTTCCGGGAGCCGTGATGGTGAAGCTACCGTCTCCGTTTGAGGTCGTGCCGACATGCGAGCCGTCGACCATAACCGTTGCTCCGGCGACCGGTTTCCCGTGCTGCTGATCCTCATCAGCAGCCGCGGCGAAAGCGGCGGCGGATCGATCGCGGGCG
>ENA-UPWM01001152-UPWM01001152.1-human-gut-metagenome-genome-assembly--contig:-NODE-1152-length-11799-cov-23.496417_pt1 | contig 11799 bp, 6 predicted proteins | sample MGYA00250051_ERZ773379 | MGnify/ENA primary metagenome ERZ773379 (study PRJEB29103, sample SAMN06112020) | human gut metagenome | biome: human gut; feature: ankylosing spondylitis patient; material...
CTTGCGGGCCGTGTCAATGGACATGACATATTTGACAAAATCCAGATCACCGAACGGCACGCGGGCTTCCAGGCTGTTGACGCTGATGGAACGGTCTGCGCGCAGCACATCGTACATGAACAGCTCACGGATGCGCTTCTGGCTTTCTGCCTGGAACTCGTGGGCGGAGGGGGCGAAGTCAGTGTACTTGTAACCGAACAGCTCATCCGAAATTTCGCCGGTCAGCAGCACACGAATATCGGTGTGCTCATGGATGTACTTGCACACCAGATACATGCCAACCGAAGCACGGATGGTGGTGATATCCCAGGTGCCCAGCATGGCGATAACTTCTTCCAGCGCATTCAGCACAATTTCCTTGTTGATGATGACCTCGGTGTGGTCGGCATGCAGGTAATCTGCCACCTGCTTGGCGTACTTCAGGTCAATGGCGTCCTCGCTCATGCCAATGGCAAAGGTGCGTATGGGCTTGCCCAGCTTTTTGGCGGCAATGGCACACACCAGGCTGGAATCCAGGCCGCCGGAAAGCAGGAAGCCCACCGGAGTGTCGGCGTCCAACCGCTTATCCACACCGGCCACCAGCTTTTCGCGGATCTTGGTCAGGGTGGTGTCCATATCATCGGTGTTGTAAGCGGGGGTATCGGCAATATCGCAGTAGCGCACAAACTTGCCGTTGCAGTAATAGCTGCCGATGGGGAACGGATAGATCTTTTTGCACAGGCCGATCAGGTTCTTGGCCTCGGAAGCAAAGGCGATGTGGCCGGATTCGCTATAACCATAGAACAGCGGAGAGCCGGCACCGGCTTGCCGTAGTTGTCGAAGCTGATAAGACCGTCGATGATGTTGGTCGTCACGTTGAAGTCGATGGCCTGCTGGCTGTAGAGCATATTCCAGCTCTCGATCTCACGGCCAGAAGTCTCGTAAGTAAACAGCTCGCTCAGGCCCTTGCTGGAAGCAGCTGCACCGGAAGAAGCCGACGAAGCGCTGGCTGCGGTGCTGGAAGAAGAGCCGCCGCAGGCAGCCAGCAGACCGGCTGCGCCAACAGCGCCGGCACCCTTGAGGAAGCTGCGGCGGGTGATGGTGTGAGACTCAAAATCGTGGTACATATTCTTTCCCTCCTGTAATGACTGGTACGGCTCTGCATTTCCCAAATCCCTATCCTGTCCATACTGCTTTACCTAAAAAAGGGTACAAAAAGGGCGCAGAGACAGATTTTATTGATCTGTTTCTGCGCCATTGCAGAACCCGTATCGATTGCAGATATTCTATCATCCCACAGGCGGGAAGTCAAGAAAAATAACTCCGGCACGGATTGAATCTTATTGATTCAGCAAACACATAAAAATGAAAATATTTCATGTGCTGACTGAAATGGAATGGCTGTTCGCGCCGGATCAGCCCTGAGAAGCCTGCTCGAATGCCTTGGCAAACTGCTCGTACTGGACGGTGGTGTAGGCCTCTTCGCTGGTCTCCCAGTTGACGGCCTTGTAGTTGCAGCTGCCGTACATGGCGTTGATCTTGCTGTACTCGTTGGCGTGGGTCAGGGACCATGCGACGTCGTAGTAGGTGGGGCTGACCAGCACATTCTCCAGCATATAGGCCTCAGCCTTGGCGAAGGCCTCGTAGCGGGCGTCGGTGTCGTTGACGATGGCGCTGGCGGCATTGACCAGATCGGTGTACTGCTCGAAAGCATCCATCAGATCCTTCTGGTAGTCGGCAGGAGCCTCAGCCACCCGGGCGATGTTGGAGTAGTAGTGTGCGTAGTAGGCGTTGTCATCGTGGAGAATCTCCTGGCCCAGGAAGTTGACGGGATCGCCGAAGTCAGCGCTCCAGCCGTTGATGACAAAGCTCTGGAGCTGGGGAGTGCGGACCTCCTGGGTCAGGCTGGAAACGTAGGTCTGGACGTCCAGCTTGATGAAGTCATCGCCGAAGCTGTCGGAGAAGCACTGCTTCAGGATGGTGGCGTTGTCCAGTGCGGAGGTGCTGCTGGCGATGATGAAGTAGGTGGCCTTGACGGGGAAGGTGACGCCGATGGCGCTCAGCTCCTCCATGGCCTGCTTCTTCAGGGCGGAGATGTCGCCGCCGTTGGCACGCAGGCGGATCATGGTCTCGCCGTCGTACTTCTCAGCGTCGAAGCCCATCTCCTTGGCCACCAGAGTGGTGTACTCAACGCCCTGCGTGTTGTAGCACAGGCCCTTCATGGTGTAGTAGTCGTTCTCGCACTTCAGGGGGTTGATCTTGTTGTAGCGGGAGAACCATGCCTTCAGGTTCAGGCCGCGGTAGAAGCACTGACGGAAAGCGGTGTTGGCGATGGCCTTGTTCCAGTTCACATCGGGGGTGCCGTCGGCGTTGTTCTTCTGGTAGTTGAAGTGCATGGCGTAGGCAGTGGGGCGGGCGCGCTTCTCACAGAGCTGGCTGTTGTACTCGTTGTTGGGGTCGGAGGTGATGGTGGTGATGGTGCTCTCGTTCAGGTCCATCTCGTCCAGCTCGCGGTTCTGGTAGAGCTGGAATGCGATGGCCTGATCGGAGATCATGGTCACGGTCAGACGCTCGAAGCGGCTGACGTTGGCAGCATCGTAGTAGTGGGGGTTGGGGATATAGCTCTTGGTGTTGCCCTGGATATACTCCTCGACGATATAGGGGCCGCAGTACCACATGTTGGTGTTGTCGCAGCCACGGAAGGTCTCGATGCCCAGCTCGTCGATCAGCGCCTGAGAGGCGGGGTAGAAGCTGGTGTAGGAGGCCACGGTATCAAAGTAGGGGCAGGAGTGCTTGCAGGTGAATACCAGAGTGTAGTCGTCGGGAGCCTCGATGCCCACGCCTGCGTCCAGCATATCCTGATAGCGCAGGTCGGCGGCGGCCGCGCCCATATCCTTGGTCTTCTCGTAGTACTCCTCAGCGCCCACGATGTACAGGGTGGGCATGGAGGTGTTGTTGGCCTCGTTCTTGGAGGCGTTCAGCACCCACTCCAGACCGACCAGAAAATCGGTGGCGGTGATGTGCTCCTTCACCTCGCCGTTGCAGTCCACCCAGTCCACATCGTCGCGCAGGTGGAAGGTCCAGACGGTGGAGTCCTCGTTGGCCTCCCAGCTGGTGGCGATGGCGGGCACCAGCTTGCCGTAGCAGTCGAAGCTCATCAGGCCGTCCCACAGGTTGGTGACGACGTTGGCGTCGGTGAGGGTCTGGCTGTACAGCATGTTCCAGCTCTCGATCTCACGGTTGGCAGACTCCCAGGAGATGTACTCCTTGAGGGGGGTGGCACCGGTGGAGTTGGGGGCCTGTGCGCCGGAAGCAGCCGTGCTGCCGGAGTTGTTGGACTTGCTGCCGCCGCAGGCGGACAGCAGGCCGGCGGCACCCACGACGCCGGCGCCCTTCAGGAAGCTGCGGCGGGTGATGTTGCGGGACTCAAAATCGATGTTCATTGAGATACGCTCCTCCGAGATATTGTTTTCCTTTTTTCCTATCCTAAATGCAAAAAACGGCGCGCTCCGGGTGCCAAAAACGCACAAAGCGCCCGGGACCGCACCTTTCGTATTCTAACATTGTGGGCAAAAGAAGTCAATGACATACAGCGCTGAAATAGAAACAAAATAGTAACGGATGCTTTTCTCTGAAAAATGTCGGCAAAAAAACGGTAAAGGATGGAAAGAAGTCATACCTTTACAAGATGACGAATGGATACAACGAAAGTTGGAAAACGCAAAGCGGCTATCTTTTTTCATAAAATCATGCTACAATAAAAAAGAATGTTACTTCTATAAAAGGAGCGTCCTTGGATGAAAAAGCTGGTTTCGATGTATCAAAAATATATGTTCCGCCCCATTTTGTATAAATCCGTCACCCGGGTGTCGGTGGTGGCTGTGCTGATGCTGCTGTGGGACCGCTACGTCAGCGACGGCACCTTCACGATGTGGCAGGCCCCGGCCCTGCTGCTGGGTGTTGTGCTGCTGGCGTGGGCGTGGGTGAACTACCTGCGTCTGGACGGTGTGACCATCCATCATCTGGGCGAAGAGTTTAAGGATATGGGCAAAAAGAAGAAGTTCCACTCCACCAAGTCCATCGTGGATTTTGCCGATGAACGCATCGTCTCTTTCGAGGAGCTGGAACCCGAAGAGCGCACCTATTGCAGTATGCTCTCGAATCTGCTCCTGGGCGGAGCGCTGCTCATCATCGGCCTCATCGCAGGCGCAGTGTGAGGGCAGCGGACATGGCAGAAAAAAGCGAAAAACAGCTGGTGGTGGGCATCCTTGCCCATGTAGACTCCGGCAAGACCACCCTCTCCGAGGCAATGCTCTACCGCGCGGGCAGCATCCGCAAGCTGGGCCGGGTGGATAACAAAGATGCCTTTCTCGACACCGACACGCTGGAAAAGGCGCGTGGCATCACCATCTTTTCCAAGCAGGCCCTGCTGAAAACGGGAAGTACGAATATCACCCTGCTGGATACCCCCGGCCATGTGGACTTTTCCACCGAGACGGAGCGCACGTTGCAGGTGCTCGACTACGCAGTGCTGGTCATCAGCGGCACCGACGGCGTCCAGAGCCATACCGAGACGCTCTGGCGTCTGCTGCGGCGGTATCATATCCCGACCTTCGTGTTCATCAATAAAATGGACCTGCCCGGCCCGGGCAAAGAGGCGCTGCTGAGCCAGCTTTCCCACCGTCTGGGCGACGGATTCGTGGATTTCGGCGCAGAGCAGGCCGAACGGGACGAGGCACTGGCCCTCTGCGACGAGCGCCTGATGGAAAAGATGCTGGACGCGGGCAGCCTGACGGCGGAGGACATCATCCCGGCCGTCGCCCGGCGGCACGTCTTTCCCTGCTGGTTTGGCGTGGCCCTGCAGAGGGAGAATGCCGGCGGCTTACAGGGTGTGGACGAGCTGCTGGCCGGCCTCGACGAATACACCCGCGCCGCCCCGGCGCTGGAAGCTTTCGGTGCGCGGGTGTTCAAAGTCTCGCAGGATGAGCGGGGCGAGCGGCTGACCTGGCTGCGGGTCACCGGCGGTGAGCTGAAAGTCAAAGCCCAGCTCACCGGCGAAGCGGACGGCGAGCCCTGGGCCGAAAAGGCCAACCAGCTGCGGCTTTACTCCGGCGCAAAATATACGCTGGCAGAGGCCATCGGCCCGGGGCAGGTCTGCGCCGTCACCGGACTGACCCGGGCGAAGCCCGGCACCGGCCTCGGGGCCGAGCGGGACAGTGACCTCCCGGTGCTGGAACCTGTCCTGAGTTACCGGGTGTGTCTGCCCGAGGGCGCGGATGTTCATACCGCATTGGGCAAGCTCCACCGTCTGGAAGAGGAAGAACCCCAGCTCCACGTCGTCTGGAACGAGACGCTGGGCGAGATCCACGTCCAGCTCATGGGCGAGATACAGCTCGAGGTGCTCAAGAGCCTGCTGGCCGAGCGGTACGGGCTGGACGTGGAGTTCGACTCCGGCGGCATATTATATAAGGAAACCATCACCGAGGCCATCGAGGGCGTGGGCCATTATGAGCCTCTGCGCCACTATGCCGAGGTGCATCTGAAGCTCGAGCCGCTGCCCCGGGGCAGCGGGATGCAGTTTGCCGCCGACTGCCGGGAGGAAGAGCTGGACAAAAACTGGCAGCGCCTCGTGCTGACCCATCTGGAAGAAAAGCAGCACCTCGGCGTCCTCATCGGCGCGCCGCTGACGGATATGAAGATCACCCTCATCGCGGGCCGCGCCCATCTCAAGCATACCGAGGGCGGCGACTTCCGGCAGGCCACCTACCGCGCCGTGCGGCAGGGCCTTATGATGGCAAACCAGATCAAAAAGACCCAGCTCCTCGAGCCGTGGTATTCCTTCCGGCTGGAAGTGCCTGCGGAGAACATTGGCCGCGCCATGAGCGACGTCCAGCGGATGGAGGGCAGCTTTGACCCGCCCGAGACGGCACCGGACGGCCAGACCGCTACCCTCACCGGTTTTGCACCGGTGGCTGCCATGCGCAGCTACCCCATGGAGGTGGTCAGCTACACCCGGGGCAGGGGACACCTGAGCCTGACGCTGGACGGATACCGCCCCTGCCACAACGCAGCGGAGGTCATCGCGGCGGCGGACTATGAGCCGGAGCATGATCTGGACAACCCGGCGGACTCGGTGTTCTGCTCCCACGGTGCGGGCTTTGTGGTGCCGTGGGAGCAGGTGCGCAGCCATATGCACGTGGACAGCGGCTGGGGCCGCACCGCCCCGACAGCAGAAGAGACCGCTGCCCGTCCCCGCCGGATGGCGGCTTACCGCGCTACGCTGGAAGAGGATGCCGAACTGCTGAAAATTTTTGAGCGCACCTACGGCCCCATCAAACGGGACCCGCTGGCGGCGTTCCGCCCGGTGCAGAAGCGGGAGCGGCCCGATTTCGCCGCCGAGCAGTGGGAGATCGCCCCCGAATACCTGCTGGTGGACGGCTACAACATCATCTTTGCGTGGGACGAGCTGAACGCCCTCTCCAAGGAGAGCCTCGACGCCGCCCGCCACCGGCTGATGGACATTCTCTGCAACTATCAGGGCTTCAAAAAGTGCGTCCTCATCCTCGTGTTCGATGCCTACCGTGTGCCGGGCAGTCCCGGCAGCATCGAGCAGTACCACAACATCCACGTCGTCTACACCAAAGAGGCCGAGACGGCGGATATGTTCATCGAGCGCGTCACCCACGAGATCGGCAAAAACCGCCGGGTCCGGGTGGCGACCTCCGACGGCATGGAGCAGGTCATCATTCTGGGCCACGGCGCCCTCCGCGTCTCGGCCCGGATGTTCCACGAAGAGGTGCAGGACGTGGAAAAAGAGATAAGGCGCTGCATTCAGGGGGAGGCGTGAGCATGGCACCCGAAATTACGGCTGAATTTGTCTGGTCACACATCCCAAAACGCCCGAGGGAGAGCAACAAGGGCAGCTTCGGCGCGGTGTTGGCTGTGGCGGGAAGTGCCTGCTACCGCGGTGCGGCGTCGCTGACCGTCGAGGGCGCTCTGCGCACCGGCGCGGGCATCGTCACACTGGCAAGCGTCGAGCCGGTGCTGGCGGCGGTGTCGGCACGCCTGCCGGAATGCTGTCTCTGCCCCTGTGAGCCGGGGGCAGAAGGGGGCATCTCCCCCCAGAGCATCCCCCGCATCCTCCGGCAGAAGGCCACCGTCCTGCTCATCGGGCCGGGACTGGGCTATCTTGCCCAGAGCACGGCCCGCGCCGCCGAGACGCGGACGCTGGTGAAGAAGCTGCTCACCGGCTTTTCGGGCAGTGCGGTGCTGGATGCCGATGGCCTCAACGCCGCCGCCAGCCTCATGAACGCGGGTGAGGAACTGCCGCGCCCGGCCAAAGAGCTGATCTTGACGCCCCACCCGGGGGAGATGTCCCGGCTGACGGGGCTTTCGGTGGAGGCCGTTCAGGCCGACCGGGAGGGCGTCGCCCGGCGGTATGCCGCTCAGTGGAATGCGGTGGTGGTGCTGAAAGGGGCGCGGACCGTGGTCGCCGCCCCGGATGGCCGCGTCTGCGTCAACCCCACCGGCAATCCCGGTCTTGCCCGGGGCGGGAGCGGCGATGTGCTGGCCGGTATGACGTCGGCCCTGCTGGCCTGCGGTCTGTCCGCCTACGAAGCCGCCGCCTGTGCGGTCTGGCTCCACGGTGCTGCCGCTGACCGTGCCGCCCGCCAAAAAGGCGAGTACGGGATGCTCCCGCAGGATATTTTCGCCCATCTGGGGCAGATATTTGCGGAAAATGACCGTTGAAATGAGAAAAACAAAATGCAGAATACCTAAAATTTTGCACTGATTTCCGTCGATAGATACAAAAGAGGTGTTGAATATGGTTGAAAAGTTGGAAAAAATCATTTCGCAGAGCCAGAACATCGTCTTTTTCGGTGGTGCGGGCGTGTCCACTGAGAGCGGCATCCCGGACTTCCGCAGTGTGGACGGCCTCTACCATCAGAAATACGATTACCCGCCCGAGACGATCTTGAGCCACACCTTCTGGGAAGAGCGCCCCGAGGAGTTCTACCGCTTCTACCGCGATAAGCTCATCGTCAAGGGAGCAAAGCCCAACGCGGCGCATCTGCGTCTGGCGAAGCTCGAGCGGGAGGGCAAGCTGAAAGCCGTCATCACCCAGAACATCGACGGCCTCCATCAGGCGGCAGGCTCCAGGACGGTGTACGAGCTCCACGGCAGCACCCTGCGCAACTACTGCGTCAAGTGCGGCGCGTTCTACGATGTGGACTTCATCGCCAACAGCACCGGTGTGCCGCGCTGCCCCAAATGCGGCGGTATCATCAAGCCGGACGTCGTCCTCTACGAAGAGGGGCTGGATGAGCAGGTGTTGTCCGGCGCTGTCTCGGCCATCCGCCGCGCTGATACCCTCATCATCGGCGGTACCAGCCTTGTGGTCTACCCGGCGGCGGGACTCATCCGGTACTTCCGGGGCGACCACCTCGTGGTCATCAATATGCAGCCTACGAATGCGGACGCCGAGGCCGATCTGTGCATTGCAAAGCCCATCGGACAGGTGCTCAGCGAGGATGTTGTGCTGGACGATTGAATGATAAAAAATAAGAGGCCGCTGCAAGCAACCTCTCCGTCACGGCTTTGCCGTGCCACCTCCCCTATCGAGGGGAGGCTTTGGCATGGCGGAAAGCCCCATCTCTTCGCCAGAGGCTCCCCTACTAGGGGAGCTGTCGAGCGATAGCGAGACTGAGAGGTTGTACTTTGCAGCAGCCTTTTTATTTTACACTACGATTATATAATATATAAAATCAGTCAATAGTCGTCTTGGTTCGTCCCACGCCCAGCACGGCGGTGGAGATCTTCTTCCAGCTGTTGCAGCCGCAGACGCCGTCGACGCGCAGACTGGTGCGCCGCTGGTAGCCCTTGAGTGCTTCTTCCGTCCGGCTGCCGAAGATGCCGTCGATGCGGTTCCCGGTCTGGTAGCCCAGCGTCGAGAGGGCGTCCTGGAGGATCATGACGTAGCAGCCCCGGCTGCCCCGGCGGAGGGTGGGGTAGCCTGCCGTGGTGCCTCTGCAGGCAGGTGTGCCGTAGCGCCGGTCGAAGTGGACCCATGTGGGGGTCTGGCTCAGCGGCTCGACATAGCCCCACGCCCCGGTGGAGCGGGCGGCGCTGTAGATGGCGGCGCGCTGGGTCTGGCTGAGACTCTGCCCCACATCGAAGGCCACGCCGGCATAGTGTTGGCTGCGGGTGCCGTGGCCTCCCTCCCAGATGCGGCGGAAGGCGTATCCCACCGGGATGCCCCTGCCGTATTTGCGGCGGGTGAGGTTCCACGCTTCCATTGCCGCGATGGTCGTCCAGAGCACCGGGCTGTTCGATTTGCCCCGGAACTCCCGCACGGTCAGAGTCCTGCCGGTGCTGTAGGGCATGGGGTCGTTCTCGCGCAGGTTCGAATAGGTGTAGACTTTGTTCTCGTAGGCGTCATAGACCAGTAAGCGTGCCATCTCTCATCCCTCCTCGGTGCAGTTGTCGCAGGCAGTATGGCTCTGGGCGCGGAGTGCGGCCCAGGTGGGCCGGTCCACGACGCCGTTTGGCTCAAGGCCCGCCCGCTGCTGCGTCTCCTTCACAGCGGCGGTGTCCTCCGGGCCGAAGACAGCGTTGTCGGCGACGTAGTCCTCCTCGCAGTAGAGCTGGGAGCGGTCATTGAGCCAGCCCTCGATGAGGCGGACGTCAGGCCCTGCGCTGCCCTCCTTCATGGCCCGGTCCGGGTAGTCCGGCCCCTGCTCGGGATGCCGGTCGGGGTTGGGGGTGAAGGCCGCCAGCTGTAAGCTCAGGGCTTCCACTGCTGTCCACGTCTCGGCGTCTGCCACGCCGGTGGCGGGCAGGCCCAGAAGCTCCTGCGCGCTGGCGGTGGCGTCCGCGGTCTCCTGTGTGTACTGTCTGGAAAGCGCGGGGGACGCTACACTGTCGTAGTAGTAGGCGATGCGCTGCAAAAGCAGGGTGTAGTAGAGCACGGCGCTGCTGTCGGTGCCGACGGTGAGCGGCGTGCCGGGGTAGGGGAGACGCTTGAGGGTGACCACCGGCCCGGACGAGCGGAGGGCCGACGCTTTGCCGTAGAGCGAATCCCATGTCTTCCGTCCTACGATGCCGTCCACCGTCAGCCCGGCGAACCGCTGGTAGGCCCGCACGGCGGCCTCGGTGGCCGCGCCGAAACGGCCATCGATGGAGACAGAGGGGATGCTGCTCTGGTAGGCGCTCATGAGGTAGAGGTAGAATTGCAGCTCTCGGACGGCGGTGCCGGTGGAGCCATTGCGCAGCACGCCCGGGTACTCGCCGGGCCGCAGGCTGGGCGAAAGCAGGCGGTTGGCGATGTCGTTGTAGACTTCGTAGAGCTTGTTCCATGTCGTCCGGCCCACGACGCCGTCGCTGGTGAGGCCGAAGTAGGTCTGGAACCGCCGCACGGCCGCTGCGGTAGACGAGCCGAAGATGCCGTCCACGGTGATGTTGTTGAGACTGGAATAGACCGTCCGTGCGATCTTCAGCCAGAACTGCACCAGCCGGACGTTCTGGCCGCTGCTGCCCTGGCGCAGGGCGGTGCCGGGGTAGGCGTTGGGGGTGCCGTTGTCGGACTGGATGCTGCGGAACTGGTCGTACAGCTCGGTCCATGTGGTGAGGCCCACGATGCCGTCCACCGTCAGGCCGTAGAGCCGCTGGAACGCCCGGACAGCCGCCGCTGTGCCGCTGCCGTAGACGCCGTCCACCGTGACAGAGGGGATGCTGCTCTCATACTGAGCCAGCGTACTCAGCCAGAACTGCATCTGCTCTACCTCGCTGCCGGTGGAGCCCTGTTTGAGGACGCTGCTGCCGAAGTTCCATGGGCCGTCCGGGAGGGTGCCGCTGAATGTCTCGCCTTCACTGGTCAGCTCGGCGAGGTCCTTCACCGAGACATAGATATAGCTGATCTTATACCAGGTGCTGCGGCCCACCACGCCGTCGGCGGTGAGGTTGAACTGCCTCTGGAACTTTTTGACCGTCTCGGTCATCTTGCGGCCGAAGATGCCGTCCACCGTCAGCAGGCCGAGGAAGGGATAGTCTTTGGTGATGCGGTTGAGCTGCCGCTGCAGGGTGAACACCGCCGCTCCGGTGCTGCCCTGCCGCAGAGGGCTTCCGGGGTAGCTCTGGGGGATGGACTGGATGTTGTTGGTGCGGATGATCTCGATGTTGTTGCCATAGTAGTATTTGAGGATGCTCAGTGCATTGCGGCCCTGATTGGCCAGAGTGACCGTCCCCCACTGCTTGAGGCCGGGGCAGGTGACGGATTTTCCGTCGCAGTACTCGGCGTAGTAGGGGTTCACGGTGCCGGTCTTGCGGATATAGGTGTTGAAGATGTCGTCCGTCAGCCGCACCATGACGTCGAACACCGTCCGGCCATGGACGTAGTATTGGTCGTAGCTGGTGGAGTTGGTGATGTTGAAACTGTAGCCCTTGCTGGGGTACCACTCGGTGTAGATGCGGTTGAGAGCCAGCGAGATCTGGCAGTGGATGTTGGCCCGCAGGGCCTGCTCGGGCCACGGGGAGCAAAATAACCCAACTGGTCAAAGCTGCCTTTTTGTCAAGGGATAATAATAGAACATAAGCAGTATTCACAAGCATGAACGCTTGAAATGCTTCTGTTATAATGTTACACTACATACTGTATACATTGGTATATATACTGTTCAAAAAAGCTGCATCGACTGGCGCAAAGAAATCGGACACGCTGCTTTTATGAATCAACATATGAAATTTTATTGAAAATCCATCATGGCGGTGGTAAAATTATCCTATAGTTCTGTCATGCTGTATCGATGCCTTTTTGTGGTATTC
>ENA-UPWM01001153-UPWM01001153.1-human-gut-metagenome-genome-assembly--contig:-NODE-1153-length-11792-cov-9.420828_pt1 | contig 11792 bp, 9 predicted proteins | sample MGYA00250051_ERZ773379 | MGnify/ENA primary metagenome ERZ773379 (study PRJEB29103, sample SAMN06112020) | human gut metagenome | biome: human gut; feature: ankylosing spondylitis patient; material...
CAGGAAATAATCTTGATAGCTGTGGCAGAAACTTCGGTGATAGTCCGGAGCGGACTGGTTGCGGTGCTGAAGCGCCTTATATTAAAAACTATTATAATACTTATATTGGAGGTGAAATTTTATGGATATCAGAACCCTGCAGTATTTCCTTGCCGTAGCCCGCGAAGAAAGTATCAGCGGTGCAGCCGAATTTTTACATATGACACAGCCACCGCTTTCAAGGCAGCTCAAAGAACTGGAAGCAGAGCTTGGCAAACAGCTTTTTATCCGCGGGAACCGCAAAATAACGCTGACGGAAGATGGTATGATCCTGCGCAAAAGAGCAGAAGAAATCGTTGCTCTAATGGAAAAAACCAAAGCTGAAATCAACGCCTCTGCTGAAAACATTACAGGTGATATTTATATTGGCTGTGCAGAAACTGAAGGTATGCGGATGCTGGCTAAAATAATCAGTAAAATACGCCAAGAATATGACCATATACATTTTCATATCTTCAGCGGCCAAGCCGAAGACGTTTCCGAACGTCTGGACAGCGGACTGCTTGATTTTGGCTTGTTTATCGAGCCGGCTGACCTTAAGAAATACGATTTTATAAAATTACCGATCACTGATATCTGGGGTTTATGGATGACCAAAGCCAGCCCTTTAGCTGAAAATAAAACTATCAAGCCTCATGATTTGCTGGGCCTGCCGCTGATTATTTCCAACCAGGCCATGGTCAAAAATGAGATAGCCGGCTGGATGGGAGGAAATTACGACAATCTGAATATCGTCGCTACCTATAATCTTTTATATAACGCTTCCCTTATGGTAGAAGAAGGGGTCGGCTATGCATTAAGCATCGACAGAATCATCAAATCATATGACGACAGCCCGCTTTGCTTTCGCCCATTAGAACCAACACTTGAAGTTGGGCTTGATATTGTCTGTAAAAAATATCAAACCTTTTCCAAAGCCTCTGAAAAATTTTTAGAATACCTGAAAAATGAATATATTTAAATATGGATATAACAAAACAGAGAGGGCTCAAAAAGCACTCTCTGTTTTTACTGTCAGGAAATGATATTTTATTTTACTAAACCCAAGCGTTTCAGCCAGGCACTGACATCGCTCTGGGCATTTTGCGCGCTGCCGCCGCTGACTACCAATGCATCCAGCACTGTAGCTCCGGGAACAGCTTTCTTTAGATCGCTGACACAATTAGCTACGCCACCGCCGCCATGAGTAACGAACGGTACGATAGTTTTGCCGGACAAATCATACTGCTCTAAAAAAGTGAACATCGGCATCGGCATCGTGCTCCACCAGTTAGGCACGCCGATATAAACGACATCGTAATCCGCCATATTTTCTACACGTCCGTTAATTGCAGGACGCGCGTTATTATCACGTTCGGCTCTGGCAACTTCAGTAGTTTCCCTATAAGCTTCAGGATATGGCGTGACAGTAGTCACCCTGAACATATCCGCACCTGTTTCATTACCGATCATTCTGGCAAGAGCCTCGGTATTACCTGACCGCGAATAATACACGACCAAAGCCTTACTGCTGTTAGTTTTATTTTCACTCTGCATAATTTTCCCTCCATTATCAGTAGAAATAGCTTCGGCATTACTGCCGCCGCAAGCCGCCACCAGCATTGCCAGCATCGACATCAGCACCACAACAATTTTTTTCATACTATACCTCCTCATCTTTTATTTTACCCAAAGCAGCGTTTGGTATTTTACCATAACGCCTTTGCCTTTAATTCGATTTTACAGGCTAGAGTCAACTTTAAGTCAAGCATTTACAGTTAAAGTTTGCAAAAAGTTCATATTATAAATTTCAGCATTGATGCCAAAAAGAAACCCCGCATGCCAATGCATACGGGAGAAGCTTCCACAACATATTTAAATATCAGGCATGAGGAATATTGGTATAGTCAGAAATCTCACGATTGATCGTACACAAATCACCTGCATTCAAATCATGCAGATTCTTATGACCAGTGATACGGGCATATGTTTTCAGCTCTGCCAGAGAACAGTTCAAAAAGTTTGCTACCCTCTGCGCCGATGCTTCGATCTTAAATCTGGAGCGCAGCTCCTGATCCTGCGTAGCGATACCTACAGGACATTTACCCGTACCACAGATACGATACTGCTGGCAGGCTGCCGCAATCAAAGCAGCCGATGCTACTGCCACAGCATCCGCACCCATAGCCAAAGCCTTGGCGAAATCAGACGATACCCGCAGCCCGCCGGTGATCACCAGCGCAATATCATCAGCTCCCACAGCATCAAGATACTTGCGGGCACGATACAAAGCATAAACGGTCGGAACACTGGTCGCATCACGAACCAGCTTCGGGCTGGCGCCTGTAGCGCCGCCGCGTCCGTCGATCGTAATAAAATCAGGCTCTGCAAAAACGCAAAACTCCAAATCACGTTCCAGCTTACCGGCTGCGATCTTGATACCTATAGGCCTGCCGTCAGATTCCTCGCGCAGACTCGTCACCAATGCTTTCAAATCCTCTTTAGTATTGATATCAGGAAACTTGGACGGGCTGATAACATCTTCACCCAAAGGTTTATTCCTGATCGCCGCGATTTCCGGTGTCACTTTGCTGCCGGGAAGATGCCCGCCCATACCGGGCTTCGTACCCTGGCCGATCTTGATCTCGATCGCATCAGCATTACGCAGATTTTCCCGTGTCACACTGTATAAATTGGGGATATATTCAAAAATATATTTATGCGCCGCTACCATTTCTTCCGGCAGAATACCGCCTTCACCACTGCACATCGCCGCACCTGCTAAAGCGCTGCCCTTGGCTAAAGCCACTTTAGTCTCTTTTGACAAAGCTCCGAAAGACATATGTGAAACAAAAATCGGATTAGTCAAAATCAACGGCTTTTTGGCATTTTTACCAATCACAGTCGTCGTATCGACCGCGTCATGGTCGTTGAGCGGCGGCGGATTCAGCTGATTGCCCAGCAGCAGGATATCGTCCCAGCCCGGCATAGGCATCTGCGTACCCATCGCACCGATGATCGACTTACCTGTTACAGCCATTTCATGGATATCGTCCATATAACGGCAACTGGCGTCACAACGGGCGTATGCCGGATCATAAGCCAGCTCCTCCGGAGCTGCAGCGGCTTCCAGAGCAGTAGAAGCAGCAGCTTCGCTGTCGTTTTCCTCCATCAATACCATCGTCATTCCACAGACCGGGCATTTACTGTCAAGAAGTGGCTGCCCCTCTTTTTCTTCGTCATAAATATAACCGCAGACACTGCATTTATATTTTGCCATTTCTCCTCAACCTCCATTTTTTCGATAATCATTATCTAATAATATATTCTATATCTATTATAAGTTTTCTGAAAATTATCGTCAAGCCGTTTTCTGTTTTTTCATAGTAAAAAGCACAGACCAAAATGGTCTGTGCTTTGATTGTAATTTTATTAGCCCTGTGATGGAATAATACCACCAACCCAGCAGCCAAAACTACCAGGATTACGGCTTTGTGTATAAACTTTTCCCGGCCCGGTAAACTTACATACCAACATCTCACCTGAAGTCAGGCTGGACATGATCCCGGAACTTGCTTTCGTTACCTTATAATTCATATCAGCATCCCAAGCTACCAAATGACCTGTATCAACAACCATCTCTTCGCCCACCTGCAATTCTAACGGATAGATAGCCCCGAACGAATTGAAGAATAAGGTTCCCGTACCTGAAGCTTTAACGACAAATAACCCGGCGCCGGAAAAAAGACCTTTACCCAGATTCTGCATCTTAGTCTCTATTTTTACACTCTCTTCCGCCGCTAAAAAACCGCCAGAAGTAATACATAAGGTATTGCCTGTCAACTCATAGGCTGAAACATCTCCCGGTATCGGCGGGGCTAAAACAGCCTCCCCAGCTTGCCCCTGTGCTGTCAGATGCTGAAAAAACAATCTTTCGCCGCTTAAAAATTTACGTGCCAGGCCGCCCAGCATCCCGCCCTCCATTTTACCTTCAACTTTGATATTACCTGACATCGCCATCATAGCATCAGATTCCGCTTTAATACTCTCGCCTGCTTCCAGCTGTACCTTTAAAAAGGCAAAAGCGCCCGGCTGCATAATTTCATAACGCACCAATAATCATCTCCTTAGTTTATTAATTTCAAAAGTACTATGTCAATATAGCATTTTTCTCACCATGAAAGCAATCCTAATATTGAAATGGTTCAGTTTTTCTTAAATTTTTTCAAATTTCCATCTAAGTCAAAATCTGCAAAATACTTAGCCCTTGGACTTTTAGCAGATACAGAAATATCCCACTTACCCTGCCAAAATCTGAAACTCATATAATCATCTATTTTAGCGCCTTCGATATCTTTTATTTGGGCTTCCATGCTTTTATAAACTTGAGGAATCTTGGCAAAATCAAGCTGCTCTAAAGGTATACAATTGTCGATAGCTTTGCCACTGCCGGAAAGCTGTACGGGCCTTGCCTTACTCCACCCGCCGCGATACTCATAGTTATCCACTTCATCATCAGTACCCGGTTTTAAAATATTAATAACAACTCTGTTTCCTGTTTCACCGGTATACATATTAACATCTTGAAAAATAAGTATCTCTTTACCTTTTAGTCCATCCAGATTTTTAAATTCATCCATGATCTTAACCAAAGAACCCTCGTCTTTAATGATATTGCCGACAAGACTGCTGCTACCGCAGCCAGTCATAGCAAATACCCCCACCAGCATCACTAACATAACTAAAAACTTTTTCATCTTCAACACTCTCCTTTTCACAGCTGATTTTTATGACTTATGTATAACAACAGTTAAAACTCCCACCTGAAACCGCCTTCAATACGGTAAGGTGTTTTTACCGTACCGCCGAAAGTTTTTTCAATATCAAAATAAAAATTAGTCCGTTCACTCAACAGCACGTCCGTACCAATACCAACCTCCAACCAAGTACCACCCTGACTGTCGTTAAAAGTCAGCCTGTCGTCATTTTTACTGTCACGTAAAGTAACACTGTCATCACCAAAAAATTCGTGCAGCAGCGAAGCCTTAGCATAATAACGGGAAGCCTTGACCGTATTTCTGTCAAATTCACGACTCAATACGAAACCGAGCCGCCCCACTAAACTGTTTATCGAATCTGTTTCAACTTCAATACCATTTTTAGTAGTATATGAATCGCCCCATAAATGCCCATAAGTCAGTTGAGCCTGCGGTTCAACAAACCAGCCAGCTTCGTTAAGCTGTTTTTTACGCCCGTATTCAGCGCTTATACTTGTCGCCCAGTTTTTGCCGCTGCCGCTGTCCGCAAACTCGCCGTAAGTTTCGTGGTCGCTATGCAGCCTGCTACCCTTGGCTATAAGATCCAAATAGTGCCCCTTGTTGCCCAGCCATGTACCATATAATGCCAAACTATTGTTGCTGTTTTCGCCATTGCCTTTATTATATGAGCTTTTGCCCACACCACGGCTCAAAGCAATACCTTTACGCCAAATACCGTTTGTGCGTACTTCGCGTTTATCGTACCCCAGTTGTACTGTTGTCATATGATTGCTGAAACCATATTCTCCCCCACGATTATGCTTACTGCGGATAATACGGATCCAGTCTCCACCAGCGTCAGTAGAATAACGCAGCTCGCCCATTCGTTTAAGTAAGGTGTCGTTTTCATTCCAGTAACGCCAACCGGCAAACCCTGCTGCCAAAGCGGCCACCGGCACCTTGGGATCATCGGCAGTCACTTTGTTATAGCCTGTTATCCACCAGTCACGGTTGGTAGAATCCACCCATTGCAAATTATCAAATTCATCTTTGGATACTAATTCACTGTTAGCTGCCTTATCTTCTTCCTGCGTCTGTAACAGTACAGGCTTATACGAAAACAGCTCCGAAACCTGCTTTGTACCTGCGTTAAAGGTCACATCATCAGTTACGCGGGCAAATTTCAAGTATTTTCCAGTCACATCAGCCTCATTTTTAAAAGCATCATCATCAACATACACCGTATGCGTCATAGCTCCTGCACTGTTTTCGGCATGAATAAAGTCACCATAACGTGTATAAATGACAGGATCACTTAAATTTATCGTTTGGTCACTGCCATCAGCAGCAGTGTAACTGTACGTATTACCGTTAAGCGTACCGCCATGATAGATCTCCGTTCCGACTTTCACCACTGTCACACCGGCATCATTCAAAATATCTGTATTGATAACAAAATTACCGTTATTTCCCGACAAAGTATCTATAGACATTTTTTGATACGGATTCGACGTCTTATAATAATGCTCCTGGTGCGAAAGATCGATCAGGCCCTCGTTAACATTAAGCGCCATAAAGTCACTGTCACCGGTCACCTGCCATTCAGTATCCTTCTTGGCCGTAATATACACATTGCCGTTGGCAGCTCCGTATAAATACGAACCGGCCTTATCCATCACAAAATTGATATAAGAACTTCCGTCAGTTGGCACATCAGCACTCAAAACCGTCGGTTTATTACCCTGCATATAACGTAAATCCGTATCCTGCTCCCAATGTGTCCAGGGATTGACAACTATCTCAAGCGACATAGCGCTGCCATCAGTATAACCCTTACCATCGGCATACAAATCGCCGTCGACAGTAACCAGATTACTCTTACCGCTGCTATTGACCTCTATCGTGCCGCCCTGCACAGCGTGCAAAGCCCTGACAAGCTTAAAATCACTGTCGTTGGCCCCTCGGTCTACCTTAATATCCGTCTGTCCATCAATCATCATCTTACTGTTTGCTTTATTGGCCCAAACGCCAAAGCCGTCATTAGCGGCAGCCTTGGCTGTAACATTCAAAGCACCGTTAAACGTTACCCAACCGCCCCTCTCTGCCAATACCCCCACCGTTCTGCCCTGTGCCGATTCAGCCTCGATATTTACAGCACTGTTGGCATCAGTCGTCACACTGCCGCCAACACGCTGAAACTCAAAGCCGTCAGTTTCATAACGCCCAACAAGACCCATAGCATCGCCGATATCAGTTGCAGCTCTTAAATTTACAGTGCCGTTGATAATCGTTTTGCCTCCGTTGAGCAAAGCATAAGCATCATTCTTTTGTGATACGGCGTTAATATTGCTGACGGTATTTGCGCTGAACTGCGTCGCACTGTACTTTTCCGTATACACACCAGTAGCCGTGCCGACAGCATCGGCGTTGATCCTCGTTTCTGCACTGTTGAATCTGATCACGCTACCATAATTATCTCCCGACGTATTAACCACAGCGATCGCGCTCACTCCTGCTTTGCTACTGCTAGCACTCAAATCAGTACTATCGGCGTTAAACTCCACGTTCGCCCCGTCATAAGCAGTCAATGCCGTGACCTGCTTACTATTTATTCCCTGCATTTTGATAACAGTCCCTGCACCGCTGAAAATCGCCTTGCGTTCAGGATCACCCTGCGCATTCAGCAAATAAACGATCTGCTTCTCGCCGCTGTAAGGCTTATTCAGATCAATAAATTCCTGCCTCTTATCTCCATCTGCAGGCAAAGTTATATTTTGATCGGCACTGGTTACCAATGCCGCAGCTTCAACCAGAGGCAGCACGGATGTCCCCCCCAGATATACACACGACATTGTCAGCAAAGACGCCAACACCTTCTTGCTTAAATCCTTATTGTTCATAAATTTCATCCTTCCTTATTGGAGACTAACCCAAATAAGGGCTAGTCTTTAGAAATTCCACCTTACACCGGCATTCCAGGTCCAGTCTTTCTTAAAATCACTGCCGCTGCTGCGTTCTACATCCACATAAAGCTGGCTGTTAGAACCCATTGTCACTGCCGCACCGAGACCGTACTCGAACCAGGTATCGTCAAAGCTGTCACTAACTTTCACCCGGCCTGTGCTGTCAGTCATGGTCACATCGTAACCGCCGCCAAACTCGTGCAGCAGGTTGGCTTTAACATAAACTACACCTTTATTCCCCACTTCCTTACCGATATTGAAACCGATGCGGCCTACGGCGCTTTTGATGCCACTTTGATCTACATTGATACCATTGCTGGCAGTGTAGTTATCGCCACCCAGATAGCCTAAAGTAAACTGGGCCTGCGGCTCGATATACCAGCTGTTTTGTAAATCATTTTTACGGCCGTATTCGGCGCTCAGCGATACGCCGGTATTATTAAAATCACCAGTGATCTTGTTGCGGTTGGTATCATAAACTGTAAAATCATTATCCATATTGCTGATTTTAAATACTAAATCCAGATAATGACCCTTGCTGCCGATATCAGTGCTGTAGAAGCTGATCGACTTGCTGCTGTTGTCACCGCTGCCACGGCTGTAGCTGCTGCTGCCGTCAGTATAGCTTAAACCAACGCCCTGATAACGTGTTTTGTCGGCAGTACGTTTAGTTACCTGATCGTAGCCCAGCTCATAAGCAGTGTATTTGTTCTCAAAACCAAACTTACTATCACGGCTGATCTTGCTGCCCTTCACGCGAAACCAGGCTCCCTGTTCTTCCTCGCCATTATGTCTCAGCTCGCCCATGCGTTGGAGCAGCTTGTCGTTTTCCGTACGCCAGGTGTGGTAGTTCAGCGCATTAGCAGAAAGTATGGTATCCACGCTGGTAGTAGGTTTAATGTCAGGGTTATCCGGATTATCCGGTTCTACTGGCACTATTTCAAAACCATCCAGTTTCCATTCTGTCATCCCGGTGCCAAGCACTTCGTCTTTTAAGTTATACTTCACATAAAATAACGATTGTTCACGTTCGTTAGCCGTAAATTTAATCGCATCCGGCGCAGTTGCCAGCAAAAGCCCTTTACCTGCATCAGCAGCAATCTGATCCATCGTCACTTCGTTAACATCAATAATATCGATGCTGTGCGTGCCTGCATCTGTACTGGCAAGAATATTTACCTTGTCACTTTGCATATTCACAACATCTGTTTCCAACCTGAACAAACCACCAGTACCATTAACACTGCCAATAGTTAAATCAGCATATTGATCAGCAGTCTTCGTCATATCAACAATGCCACCGTCATGCAGATTCAAATTCATACCTTTGTTATAAATAGTACTATCGCAGCCGGGATACCAAACTGCACCATTAGCCAACTCTAAATTGATCGCATTGCCACTGGCATTCAGCTGGGCATCGCCTTCCCACCAGGAATTCGCATTATTAAAAACAGCATTAATAACACCCTTAGATGTTGAAACAAAATGTCCCTTGACCTGTACTGTTTTATCTTTAGCACTATTAATATTTACGACACCGCTGTCCTGTGCATTTACTGCCGTAGCTTTCATTGTTCCACTACTCGCAGAATGATTGTTCAAGGTAATCTTGGTATCGCCTGTAAAATCAATACTGCCATAAGCAGCATTTACCCCGCACTGTATAGAACCTCCCGTCATTGTAATCTCAGTATCACTAAAGATAGCAGACGAATTCTGGCCGTTTACCTGAATGGCATAACTTATTTGTCCTGCTGAACCAATATCAATGGTAGTTTTGCCTTGGACTGTAAGCGTATTATGTTTGCCGAACACATTGATGCCGTAACCAAGATTACTGCCCTGTTGAGTACTGTTATGATAGAGTTGCAACTTCAAATCTTTCTCAAAAGAAACACTTCCCATGTTATCTGTATAGTTATTAAGATAGATACCATACAGCGCATTGTTGCCATTACTAGTACCTTTTATATTCACATCGTCCTTAAAAGTGCCTTTAGCTCCGCCATTTAAGTAAATAGAATTTATACCCTGACCTTCAATATCAATATTCACCTTGCCATTGAAAGTTATATCACTAGCATCGTTAATAGAATCAAAAGACCCGGGATTTATATATTTAGTTCCTCCATCAATAATAATACCTTTGGATTCTCCTGCATCAGACTTGATATTCAGCTGCCAGTCACCGTTTATAATACCCGTTGCTCTTACAAAACTTTTGGATGGGCCACCCCAGCCTCCGGTCTCAACATCTTCACTGCTGCCGAAAACCATGCCATAAGCCTGACTGATTATCCCACCATTACCGTTGATCGTATAAACGCCGCTGCCAGTCATAGGAATATCAAGATTCTCTCCATAAAATCGCAATGCTGTAGAATTTGCAATGTTCTCAGACGTAAAATTAAAAATATCACCGCCAGTCAGGCTGCCACCGACAGTAATAACTTGTCCGACCGTATTATTGGGGTCATTTTCTGCCGCCTCTGCCATCGGGAGCGCGGATGTCCCCCCAGATATACACACGACATTGTCAGTAAAGACGCCAACACCTTTTTACTTAAATCCATCTTTTCCATGATACATTTCCTCCCATTCATCTTTTTTCCTTTGGATTAGGCCTTTGTTTATAACAGGAATAGCTGCAGTAATATTGCCGCTTTCTTCCTACCAAAGCTGTATAGACATGATATGTTTTATTGCAGCCAAATTCACGGCCGCAGATCGGACACTTTACTGTCAGCCCTCCTAATCCTGCCCTGTTATCTTTGTGTATCGATTCCTCCCAGCTTTCGATATGCATCTTAAACATCTCCCTAAAGCTACTCGCTGCAGCGTACGAGTTTGTATCTTTATTACCCGTTCCTTCTTTTTCTCAAATCGGTCAGGATCAACCAATTCATCCAAAGTACATTCAAAAATATCTCGCAGCTTTAACAGTGCTTTCAAACTCAGCATCACTCTGCCGTTTTCAGCATTGCTCAGATGCGTTTGAGATATCTTAAGCTTCTTGGCAAGATTAGTTTGAGTAATCCTTTTTTGTATCCTTTTGATCTTGATAGTCTCCCCAATCCTTAAAGGATCCATTCCTTCCATCTTTTTCACACCTTTCTTTTTTTTTTTTTATTTCATTAGACAACCTATTTCCATAGTGTTGTAATTGTGATTGCCTATTAGCTATCATTCCTGTTAGCTTCATAACCTGCAGTAAAATCGATGCGTCGCCTGCGGCGTGTGTGAAAATGCCTGCCCCTTGGGGGCTGTCAAGGTGCGCCGCGGCTGCTACGCCGCTGTGGAGGCGGAACGCTGCGTTGGCTGCGGCAAGTGCGCGAGGCTCTGTCCCGTGGGCTGCATCGAGGTGAAAGCGAGGGAGGAGGCATGAAGAAAGCAAAACATTGGTACGACTATCTCTGGATCTGCGCCATCCTCTACTTCACCCTCGGCTTTTTCAACATCCTCTTTGCGTGGCTGGGCATGATCGATTTTCTCTTGCCGCTGTTCTTGGCCATCTTCGGCGGGAACAAGTTTTTCTGCAACCACCTCTGCGGACGGGGTCAACTGTTCAGCAAGCTGGGAACTGACCTTAAATGCTCCCGCTGCAAGCCAACGCCCCGCTGGATGTCCTCCAAGTGGTTCCATTACGGCTTTTTGCTCTTTTTCCTGACGATGTTCGGCAACATGGTGTTCCAGACCTATCTGGTCGCTGCGGGTGCCGCGTCCCTGCGGGAGGCCGTCAAGCTGTTCTGGACCTTCCGGGTGCCCTGGGACTGGGCCTACACCGCCGGAACGGTGACAGACTGGGTGGCGCAGTTCAGCTTCGGCTTTTATAGTCTCATGCTGACCTCTCTGCTGCTGGGTCTGATCGTTATGGTTCTCTACAAGCCCCGTACATGGTGTGCGTTTTGCCCCATGGGAACCATGACGCAGGGTATTTGCCAGCTGAAAAACAAAGAATCATAAAAGATCAACGAAAGGAGTCATTCTCATGACTGAACTGAAAATTACTGCTGCGAATTTTGAAAAAGATGTATTGAGTTCCGACAAGCCC
>ENA-UPWM01001158-UPWM01001158.1-human-gut-metagenome-genome-assembly--contig:-NODE-1158-length-11765-cov-14.484172_pt1 | contig 11765 bp, 8 predicted proteins | sample MGYA00250051_ERZ773379 | MGnify/ENA primary metagenome ERZ773379 (study PRJEB29103, sample SAMN06112020) | human gut metagenome | biome: human gut; feature: ankylosing spondylitis patient; material...
TTGATGTCACCGCCGCCGGGGATCATGGGCAGGACCTTTTCGTCCTTGTCGATGATGCACTCGATCCAGGTGGGGCCCTTCTGCTTGAGGGCATCGGCAAATGCGGCCTGGAACTCGGGGAGGTTGGTGCAGCGGTAGCCCTTCAGGCCAAAGCCCTCCGCCAGCTTGACAAAGTCGGTGCGGCGGTGGGGGTCGGTCTGGGAGTAGCGCTTTTCGTAGAAAGTGGTCTGCCACTGGCGCACCATGCCCAGCACAGAGTTGTTGAAGATGACCGTGATGATGGGCAGCTCATAGCTGACAGCGGTGCAGGCCTCGTTGAGGTTCATGTGGAAGGAACCGTCGCCCGTGAACATGACCACCCGCTGCTCCCGGCCCAGCGCCATCTGCGCGCCGATGGCCGCGCCATAGCCAAAGCCCATGGTGCCCAGACCGCCGCTGGTGATAAAGCCGCGGCTCTTGGTGTGGCGGATGTACTGGGCCGCCCACATCTGGTGCTGGCCCACGTCGGTGACATACACGGCCTCAGGGCCGCACTGGCTGCACACCTCGCCGATGACCTGATGGGGCATCAGGCGGGTGGGGTCGGACACGGGGTGGTAATCCTGCGCCTGCCACTCGTGGATCATCTTCATCCAGTCGGGGTGCTTCTTCTCCTCAATGAGGGGGAGCATCCCGCTCAGGACATAGCAGACATCACCGGCAATGGCAAGATCCACATCCACGTTCTTGCCCAGCTCACTGGGATCGATATCGATCTGGATGATGGTGGCGTTCCTGGCAAAGGTCTTGGGGTTCAGGGCCACGCGGTCAGAAAAGCGGGTGCCCAGTGCGATCAGCACGTCACAATCTGCGACCGCCCGGTTGGAGGTGTAGCAGCCGTGCATTCCGACCATGCCGATGTTCATCGGGTCACCGTAGGGCACAACGCCTGCGGCCATCAGAGTATAGGTGGCGGGGATCTCCGCCTTGTGAATCAGGTCACGCAGGGGCTGGCAGGAAGCCGCGCTCCGCACGCCGCCGCCAAAATAGACCAGCGGGCGCTTGGCCGCGTTGATGATATCGGCGGCCCACTTGACCTGCTGTTCGTCGTAGGTGGTCACGGTGCGGATCTGCTCCGGCTGCTTGGGAGTGAACTCACAGACAGCAGCGGTGACATCCTTGGGGATATCCACCAGCACCGGGCCCTTGCGGCCGCTCTGCGCAATGCGGAACGCCGCACGCATGGTGTCGGCCAGCTCTTCTACCTTGCGCACCGTGAAGTTGTGCTTGGTGATGGGCATCGTGATGCCCTCGATGTACGCCTCCTGAAAGCTGTCCTTGCCCAGACCGGGGGTCGGCACATTGCCGGTAAAGGCGACCATGGGCACGGAGTCCATGTAGGCAGTGGCAATGCCGGTGACCAGATTGGTGGCACCCGGGCCGCTGGTGGCCAGCACCACGCCGGTGCGGCCCGTTGCGCGGGCATAGCCATCGGCCGCATGAGAAGCGCCCTGCTCGTGGGCGGTCAGCACATGGTGGATGCGGTCAGAATTCTTATACAGCTCGTCGTACAGGTTCAGCACAGCACCGCCGGGGTAGCCGAAGATGGTGTCCACGCCCTGTTCGCAGAGGACTTCAACAAAAATTTGCGAACCATTCAACTGCATGGTAAGTTGCTCCTGTTCCTTTTCCTCTTACACTCTCAACAAAATTTCCCTCAGACACGTTACTTTTCGCATCTTGCATTCCGATTTGAACGTTGGGTCAATTATACTATAAATCGGGCCTTTGTCAATCGACGATTTGTAAAGTGAATCAGCCGAAAGATGAAGATAATTGAACACACCCTTGCAGACAGCCTTCTCTGCGTGTATAATCTGGTAAAAACCTCTCCGTCAGCCTGTCCGGTTCCTCTGACCGGAGAAGCAGGTGAAAAGTGCCGGAGAGGTCCTGTCAAGAGGAGAGTCTGATGATGCAACTTCGTGAATGGAACGCCCGGCTCCACGGGCTTGTGGTTTTCCGCGCCCTGCTGGGCGACCCCGTTGTGGCAAAGCTGGCGGCGCTGACCGACCGGCTGGAAGCGGCTGACGATACCATCGCCCCCCTGTGCGATGCTGTGGCCGCCTTTGAAGCCGCCCTGTTTGCCCACACCACCAATCTGGGCGATTATCTTTCCAACGCCGTGCTGGAGACCGAGACCGTCTGTGTGCGGCAGGCCGCTGCGGGCCAGCTCTCCCCTGTGATGGAGGCCGCCCTGAACAGTGAGCTGAACTTTTTGCAGAAGCTCTGCGGCCTGACGCTGGACGCGCTGCTGGAAGCCGCCGACCGGCAGAGCCGGGAGCTGGCGTTCCTGCCCCGTTGGGAGGCAAGGCAGCTCGACCTGACCGCCGCCTATAACCAGCGGATGCGGGAGGCCGGAAAGAAGGGCTACGGCATGTTTGCCAAGCACCATGTGTTCACAGTGGAGAACGGCCAGCTGGTGCCCGTGAAGTACCCCGACCCCCAGAAGCTCAGCGAGCTGCCGGGCTACGAGAAGGAGCGGGAAAAGGTCATTGCCAACACCCGCGCCCTGCTGGCCGGTTCCCCCGCCAACAATGTCCTGCTCTACGGCGATGCAGGCACCGGCAAATCCAGCACGGTCAAGGCCATTGCCAATGAGTATGCCGCCGACGGCCTGCGGCTGGTGGAGGTCAAAAAGAACCAGCTCTACCAGATCCCCGACCTGATGGATCAGCTGGCAGCCAATCCCCTCAAGTTCATCCTCTTCATCGATGACCTGAGCTTCTCCTCCAACGACGACAATTTTGCCGCCCTGAAAGCCATCCTTGAGGGCAGCGTGGGCGGCCGGGCCCGGAACATTGCGGTGTACGCCACCTCCAACCGCCGCCACCTCATCAAGGAGACCCTGACCGACCGCACCGGCGACGACATCCACGAAGCCGACACCCGGCAGGAGCTGATGAGCCTTTCCGCCCGGTTCGGCCTGACCGTCACCTTCCAGCGGCCCGAGAAGGCCCGCTTTGCCGCCATTCTGGAAGAGCTGGCAAAGCAGCACCACATCCAGATGCCCATGGAAGAGCTGCTGGTCAAGGCCGAGGCCTTCGCCATCCGCGCCGGCGGCCGCAGCCCCCGCGTGGCCAAACAGTTCATCGAACAGTGCGAGAGCGGCGTGCAGAAATAATGTTTCCTTTTTCGTTTTTATGGATAAGAAAAAGCGCTGTGCAGTGAAATGACTGCACGGCGCTTTTTGCTGTTTTGAAAGAAAACTGCCGCCGCAGGCGGCAGATGAGGCGGTCAGAAAATCAAACGCGCTCGGCCACCAGCTGGAAGCCCTTTTTTGTGAGCTCCTGCCGGATCTGCTCGATCTGGGCATGGTCGCGGGTCTCCAGCACCAGCTTGAGGAAGCAGCTGGAGATGGGCATGTTGGGGTCAGAGCCATCGTGCAGGACGGAGACCACATTGCTGCCGCAGCGGGAAACAATGGCGGCCACCCGCTCCAGCTGGCCGGGCTTATCCTCCAGCGCAATGGTCAGGTTGGCCTTGCGGCCGCTCATCACCAGACCACGGGTGATGACGCGGTTGAGGATGTTCACATCGATGTTGCCGCCGGAGATCAGGCAGACCACCTTTTTGCCCTCGATGGGCAGCTTGTGAAACAGTGCCGCTGCCACAGGCACCGCACCGGCCCCCTCGGCCACCAGCTTCTGGTTCTCCATCAGGGAGAGGATGGCGGCGGCGGTCTCGTCCTCGCTGACGGTCACGATGTCGTCCACATATTCCTCGCAGAGCTGATAGGTCAGCTCGCCGGGGGTCTTGACCTGAATGCCGTCCGCAAAGGTGGCCGCATTTTTCAGGGTCTGATACTTGTGCTCATGCAGGCTGCGGTACATGCTGGGGGCACCCTCGGCCTGCACACCGTAGACCTTGACCTCGGGGCGCAGGCTCTTGATGGCAAAGGCCACGCCGGAGATCAGACCGCCACCGCCCACGGGCACGATGACGGCATCCAGATCGGGCAGCTGGTCAAGGATCTCCAGACCAATGGTGCCCTGACCTGCGATGACCTGTTCGTCATCGTAGGGGTGGATGAAGGTCATGCCGGTCTCGGCCTGCAGCTCCACGGCCTTGTCGTGGGCATCATCATAGGTGCCGGGCACCAGACAGACCTCCGCGCCCAGGCTCTTGGTGTTTTCCACCTTCATAATGGGGGCACCGTCCGGCATACAGACGATGCTCCTGATGCCCCGGCGGGTGGCGGCCAGAGCCACGCCCTGTGCGTGGTTGCCGGCAGAGCAGGCGATCACGCCCTTTTCGCTCTCCTCCCTGGAGAGCTGGCTGATCTTATAATAGGCCCCGCGCACCTTGAAGCTGCCGGTCACCTGCAGGTTCTCGGTTTTGAGGTAGAGGCGGCAGTCCTTGGAGAGCTTGGGCGCTTCAATGAGGTCGGTCTTGCGGGCAACATCCTTGAGCACAAAGGCGGCGTGGTAGATCTTATCCAAAGTCAGCATGACGATACTTCCTATCTTCTATCCTTGATTTTTGCATGTGAATATGCATCCCAGTATAAATTAGCAAAAGTATTTTGTCAAATGAACGTATTTCAACATTGTGTTTGCTGGGGTGACTACCAATGGCTACGCCCGGACAGGCGGCAGCCCTGCGGCCCGCTGCACGCTCCACCTGTGCCCATGCCGTGGGAGCGGTTTCCCCTGACCCAAAACGCCCCTCTCCGGCATCTGTGAGACCGGAGAGGGGCGTTCTCGTTTTTAACCTTTCATCGGCACAAATCCGACCAGATCCTTCACGACCTCGCCGCCGATGATGAGCCCGGCCACCGAGGGCACAAAGGCGTTGGAACCGGGGACCGAGCGCCGGATGGTGCACTTGCGCTGGGTGCCCGGGGGGCAGACGCAGTGGTTCTTGCAGCTGATGGAATCATCCTCGATGGGGGTCATGGCAGGCTCCTTGGAGTAGACGACCTTCAGGTGCTTGATCCGCCGCTTGCGGCACTCGGTGCGCATCACCTTGGCCAGCGGGCAGACGGAGGTCTTGTAGATATCCGTTACCTCAAAGCGGGTGGGGTCCATCTTGTTGCCTGCACCCATGGCGCAGATGATGGGGGTACCGGCCTCCTTGGCCTTGACCACCAGCGCGATCTTGCCGGTGACGGTGTCGATGGCATCCACCACATAGTCGTACTGGGTGAAATCGAACTGATCCTGCGTTTCCGGGGTGAAGAAGATCTTGTAGGTGGTGACCTTGATGTTGGGGTCGATCTCGTGGACACGCTGTTCGGCCACATCCACCTTGTACTGGCCCACGGTCTTGCGGGTGGCCACGATTTGGCGGTTCAGGTTAGTCAGGCAGACCTTGTCATCATCAATGAGGTCCAGCGCACCCACACCGCTGCGTGCCAGCGCTTCCACCGTGTAGCCGCCCACGCCGCCAATGCCAAACACCGCCACACGGGAATTGTGCAGCTTTTCCATTGCTTCCTTGCCCAGCAGCAGCTGGGTGCGGGAATATTGATCCTGCATAGATACTTGCTCCTCCATTTTACACTGTTCCGTTCATTTTACCGGTTCGGCACAGCTGCTTTCGTTTTGCTTTATCACTTTCCTGCAAAGCACCTGAGCGGTTTATTCGACCGCAACGATGGTGCCGCCCCCCAGCACAACATCCCCCTGATACAGCACCACGGCCTGACCGGGTGTGGGGGCACGCTGGGGCTGGTCAAATTCCAGCCGGAACTGCCCCTTTCCTGCCGGGTAGACGGTGGCCGCCTGCTCGGTCTGGTGATAGCGGGTGCGGGCCGTGACCCGCAAGGGCGTGGTCAGCTCCGGGATGGCGATCCAGTTCACCTCGTCGGCATAGACGATGCGGTCAAACAGGTTCTCCTCCGGGCCCACCGTGACGGTGTTGGCCTGCATATCCTTGGCACAGACATACACCGGCGCACCCATGGCAAGGCCCAGGCCCTTGCGCTGGCCGATGGTATACCGCACCGCGCCGTTGTGGGTGCCCACCTTTTTGCCGTTCTCGTCCAGAAAATCACCTGCCGGATAATGCTTGCCGGTGAAGTCCTCCATAAAACGGGCGTAGTCGCCGTCCGGCACAAAGCAGATATCCTGGCTGTCGTGCTTGCGGGCGTTGATGAAATGCTGCTTTTCCGCGATCTCACGCACTTCGGTCTTGTGCAGCCCCCCCAGCGGCAGGCGCACATGGGCCAGCTGCTCCTGGGTCAGGTTATAGAGCACATAGCTCTGATCCTTACCCTCGTCCAGCCCCTTTTTCAGCAGCCAGCGGCCGGTGGCCTCGTCCTGCTCCACCCGGGCGTAATGGCCCGTGACCACATACTCTATGCCATGGCTCTCAGCCCAGCGGAGCAGGTGGTCGAACTTCATATACCGGTTGCAGTCGATGCAGGGGTTTGGCGTGCCGCCCATCTCATATACCCGGATGAATTTTTCGATGATCTTCTCCCGGAAGTCGGCGGTGAAATCCAGCACCTCATAGGGGATATCCATCGCAAAGGCCACCTCGGCGGCATCCTCGATATCCTTTTCGGAGCAGCAGGTGTGGAAACCGGACTGCCCCAGCGTTTCGTTGCGGGTGAGCCGCATGGTGATGCCGGTGCAGTCGTACCCTGCCTGCTGCATCAGCCATGCCGCCACCGAGCTGTCCACACCGCCGCTCATGGCGATGAGTGCCCCGGGGCGCTTCGTGTTCTGTGCTTCTGTCATATCGTTCCTCATTCAATAGCACACTAAAACAGTAGTATAATACTACCGCAGCTTCTTTCTCTTGTCAAGACGCAGAAAATTGAGCCGCCGCTGCCAGCAGCGCGTCTTTTTCATTGGGTGTCTGCCCGGTGATAACAGCCTCCAGCAGGGCGTTCAGCACCTGCCGCAGACCCGGGCCGGGTCTGACCCCCGCCGCCATCAGGTCACGGCCATTCACGGCCAGCTGGCTCACCCGGCAGCAGGCATTTTCTGCTGTCAGCTGCTCTGCCTCGGCCCGCAGGGCAGCAAGGGCCTCAGTCTGTTCCGGATGCCGGGCACTGCAAAGGGCGGTCAGGCGCTGGATCGTCTGCAGCTCATAGCGGCCCAAAAGACGTTTGGCTGTAAGCTGCATCTCGGAGCCGGGCGTACCGGGAGCTTCCTCTTCGGACACGGTTCGGGCCATTCCATCGCCCGCCCTACTGCCTGCGGCAGCAGGGTCCCACCCCAGCGGACGGTCCTCAGAGGAACTCCCGGCCCACCTGTCTCGGCTCCGGGGCAGGAGAAAGCTCCCGGCACCCCCTCCAGCTTCCCTTTCCAACGCTGTCACCTCATCCGTCAGCGCGTTGGAGCATTTCAGTTTGCGCAGAGCTTTGCGGGCACCGGCTTCACCCAGCGGGCAGAGAAGGGCCGCCAGCCGGGTGGGCACGTTCTCCGCTGTCGGTTCGATCCGGTCGATGGTACGGCATAGTTCCGCAAACCGTTCCGGCTGTTTTTCCGGTTCCAGCTCCGGCAGGACAACGGCCAGAACGGCGGGTTCCAGATAGCTTCCGGGCCGGGGGGCCGCCAGCAGCTTGAGCAGTTCTTCCTGGATGCGCTCCGCCGAAACGCAGTCCAGATGCGGCCCCAGTGCCCGGGCGGCAGCACCGGTAGTTGGGTCGATGGCAAAGCCGAACCGAGCCGCGAACCGGTAGAGCCGCAGGATGCGCAGCGCGTCCTCCTCAAAGCGGCGTTCCGGCTCCCCCACCGCCCGCACGAGATGGGCGGCAAGGTCGTCCCGCCCGCCAAAGGGGTCGATGAGCCCTTCCTCGGCGCTGTATGCCATAGCGTTGATGGTGAAATCCCGCCGGGCAAGATCCTCCCGCACATCCGGCACAAAGCAGACGGCATCCGGGTGGCGGCCATCGGAATAGGCCCCCTCGGTGCGGAATGTCGTTGTCTCATAGAGCCTGCCGCCCTGCTTCACCGTCACGGTGCCGTGCTGCAGGCCGGTGGGGATGCACTTTTCCTCCCCGAACAGCTCCATCACCTGCTCCGGGCGGGCGCTGGTGCAGAGGTCCCAATCGTGGGGGTCCAGCCCCAGCAGGCTGTCCCGGACACAGCCGCCCACAGCGTAGGCCGCATGGCCCGCCCCATGGAGCGCATCCAGCAGCAGGGCTGCACCCGGGTCAAGTTTGATCGTTGTCATGTTGCTTCCTCGTCATATTGCAGGATGATCTGTTTGCCGTCAAAGCCGCACTCCGCCGCCGGGAATACCGCCTGCGCATTGGGCAGGGCGGCTTCCGGTTCAAGGATCATGGGCGAATAATGCATCAGCCAGAACCGGCGCACATCGGCCTTTTTTGCAATGGCCGCACCCTGCGCAAAAGTGCTGTGCCCCCACTGCTTCGCCTGCGCCTCCTGCTCGTTGTCGGGGTAGGTGGCATCGCAGAGGAAAAGGTCGGCGTTCTGCGCGGCCTGTTCCAGTGCCGGGCAGGGAGCGGTATCACCCGAGAACACGAACCGCAGGCCCCGGCGTGCCGGGCCCAGCACATCCGCAGGGGCGACCACCGCCCCGCTTTCCAGCGGGATGCTCTGGCCCCGCTGGAGCAGCTTCCATGCCGGCACCGGAACGTTCAGTGCCCGGGCCTTTGCAGGGTCAAAGCGGCCCGCCCGGGGCAGGTCGAGCCGGTAGCCCCGGCTGGGCACCCGGTGCCGGGTGCGGAAAGGCGTAAGCTGCGCCCCCGCAGGCCAGCCGGAGGAAAGGGTGGTCAGGTCGATGGGGTCTGTGTCCAGCTGCACAGCCCTGACCGGATACGGCAGCGGCCCGGCCAGGGTGCGCAGGGCGGGCCAGACCTCCCCCAGTCCCTCCGGGCCGTAAAGGGTCAGCGGGCGCTCCCGGCCCTGACAGCCCAGCGTCTGCAGCAGGCCCGGCAGGCCGAAGATATGGTCGCCGTGATAGTGGGTCAGGCAGATGGCATCCAGCTTCATCAGGTTGACCCCGGCGCGGCGGGCCGCCGCCTGCGTACCCTCGCCGCAGTCAAACAGCAGGGCGTGGCCCCCGCATTCGGCCAGCGCGGCGGTCAGGGCACGGTCCGGCAGGGGCATGGTGGCCGCCGTGCCCAGCAGTGTAATGGTCAGCATAACAGTTCCTCCGTGATTTGTCGGTAACAGTGTACCACATTTTGCGCCCGCACACAATCGGCACAGCCCGGCATAGGATGGCGCAGAGCTCTGATACAAAGGGAGGTTTGACCATGCAGCGCAAAAAAGTCCCCGCCGGGCACCACCGCTTCGGGCTGGCCCGGCTTGTTCTGGTCCTGGCACTGCTGTTTCTCGTCGTGGCGCTCACCGCCGGGCTGGCGGGCTGCCTGTTCCAGCCCGTACTGGCCGCCCGGGGCACGCTGCTGTTCTTGCCGGGGTAATAGAAAGAAAAAGCGGAATCGTTCCATCTTTGCCTGATAGAACAATTCCGCTTTGTGCTATTTTATTCTGCCGTTTTCAGCTGCTGTGCTTTTTTCCATGCGCGAATGGCTTCCCCATAGGAGATTCGCTCATTCGGCTTGAACTGCCCTGTGTGCTCTGCATCAGGCAGCTCCATCAGCTCGTTTTCCACGGCCCACTGTGCGGCCTGCTGTGCCGCTTTCTCATTCAGGCCGATGTCCTCATACATTGCATTTACATCCGGTACAGGCTCTCCTGCATTCCTCCAGAGCAGTTCCGCCAGCTGGATCCTGTTTTGGGGAATTGCCGCCCCACTGGGCAGCAGATATTTCAGATAGAGTTCTGTTCCGAGCTGATGCGCCTGATAGGCCAGTACAACAGCCGAAATTCCCACTGCGCCGATCATTGCAGCACTGCCCAGCAGTTCGGTTTCTCTGGCATTTTCTGCGCTTTCGTACATTGCCTCTACGGTCACATCTGCCGTCGGCATGGGAAAGGTCATGGTCTGGCTGGTGTGTGCTACATCAGGGTTTCCCATCAGTGCCGGATCGCTGATGTTCCACTGTGCAAAGACCATTCCTTCCGGTGCCGCATTTGCCGTAACCGTAACCATTGCGCCCACAGGGATCCTTCCGATCTGGGTCGTGCCCTGTTTTTTCAGCACCACATTCTTCGTGATATCCACAGTCGTTCCATTTTCCACAACCGTCACACACACAAGAGAACCGTCTTTTTCCGTCAGAGTATACTTTTTGACCGTATCAGTATCAGGGGTAGGGGTAGGAGTAGGGTCAGGAGTAGGAGTAGGGGTAGGAGTAGGGGTAGGGTCAGGAGTAGGAGTAGGGGTAGGGTCAGGCTTAGGCTCAGGGTCAGGCTTAGGGTCAGGCTTAGGCTCAGGGTCAGGCTTAGGCTCAGGCTTAGGCTCAGGCTTAGGCTCAGGCTTAGGCTCAGGCTTCACGCTCCACTGTGCGCAAACCGTCACATCCTTCGCCGGCATGGTAAATTTCATGGTGGTGTGTGTTACATCAGGGTTCCCCATCAGTGCTGGATCACTGATGTTCCACTGCGCAAAGACCCTTCCTCCCGATGCCGCATTTGCCTCAACCGTAACCATTGCGCCCTCAGGGATCTTTCCGATCTGGGTCGTACCATCTTTTTTCAGCTCCACATTCTCTGTGATATCCTCAGTCGTTCCATTTTTCTTAAACGTCACACTCACAAGAGTACCGTCTTGTTCCGTCAGAGTATACTTTTTGCTCCAATGTGCGTAAACCGTCACATCTTTCGTAATTTTCTGGTCAAATTTAAACAGTTCGCCGCCATTTTCTTGTGTATACCAACCTTCAAACCGGTAACCGTCCGCTTTCGGATCATCGGGCGGGGTGACAGTTCCTCCATGCTGCACCACTTTGCTGGTTCCCTCTGCCTTACCGCCGCAGTCAAAGCTCACAGTAGGGTCAGGCTTCACCTCGCTCCAATGTGCGTAAACCGTCACATCTTCCGTAATTGCCTGGTTGAAATTAAACAGTTCGCCGCCATTTTCTTGTGTATACCAACCCTCAAACTGGTAACCTTTCGCTTCTGGATCAGTGGGCTTTTTGACCGTTTTTTCATACTGCACCACTTTCGGCACCACTTTGCTGGTTTCCTCTGCCTGATTGCCGTAATAAAAGCTCACAGTATGGGCGCAATAAAAGTTCTTCGGTTCAGTTTTAGTCAACAGGGGATTCGTGGTTCCAATCGTGCCCCCAAATTCATCGTCCGCATGCGATATATCCTTTTTCATCAGTTCATTCCATTGTTCCTCTGTTCCCGTATAATGCAGTTCTTTCAATCCTGTGTTTTCAGTTAAAGCATGGGTAAATGCCCCGTATCCAATCATTCGAACACTCTTCGGAATTGTCAATTTTTCCATATTCTTGCAATGTGCAAATGCACTCGTACCAATTGAATCGACAGAATTTCCAAGGTACACTTCTTTCAGATTCTCACATTCATTGAACGAAGCTCTATTCCGACAGAGGTTACTGAATCCGGAAGTGTCACTGTTTTCAATTTATTGTTGAATGCAAATACACCCATTCCAATCGAAGTCACAGAATATCCCTGCGCGGTCGAAGGAATCTCTGCATACGCTACCTCAGCTGTGGTAGAAAACCCCGTCAATTCCACGGTGCCATCTTTAAGCGGCCTAAAGGTATAAGTATCCACACCGCCGTTATCCGGCTTTGTTACTGTAAAGGTTGTTTCCGCTGTGTCCTCCGGCTCTGCCGCAAATGCAGACAGGGGCATCAGCCCTAAAACTAATCCCAGAACCAGCAAAATACTGGTAAGCCTTTTCAATCGTTTCATCCCAAAAATCCT
>ENA-UPWM01001161-UPWM01001161.1-human-gut-metagenome-genome-assembly--contig:-NODE-1161-length-11747-cov-11.500257_pt1 | contig 11747 bp, 7 predicted proteins | sample MGYA00250051_ERZ773379 | MGnify/ENA primary metagenome ERZ773379 (study PRJEB29103, sample SAMN06112020) | human gut metagenome | biome: human gut; feature: ankylosing spondylitis patient; material...
CATGCCCAGGGAGAACGCCGTGCGATAGGCGATGCCGGCCACAGCCACATCCAGGCAGCCCATGCCGATGGGCACCACCAGCAGCTTCTGCTGGGACACGTCGCCCACCTCTTTCAGCCCGGCGGCCAGCTCGCCCACGGTGCAGTACACGCTGTCGGCGGTGATCTTGCCCTGCTCGGCCAGAGCCTTCAGGTTGCCCCGGTGCAGACACTGGCCCACGTGGTCGCAGATGAGCTTGTCCGCACCCAGAATGGCCTCGTCGTCGCACTCCTGATAGGAGCCCATGGCGAAATAGACGGTGCCCTTCTCCAGCCACTCGCCCTTCAGGAAGGCCTGAGTGGCGGGGGTCACGGTGATGACGGCATCGGCCTTGGCGGCCTTTTCGGGGTGGTCCACCACAATGATCTCGCCCTGGACCAGGTCCTTCATGTCCTCCTTGAACTTGGCGGCGGCAGCGGGCACGGGGTCATAGACATACAGCTTCTGCACGTTGAAGATAGCGGTGAGGGCCATGGTCTGGGTGCGGCCCTGGACACCGGCACCGTACAGGCCAACGGTGATATCCTTTTTGTCCTTGAGCAGATAGCGCAGGATCACGGCAGTCTGGGCACCGGTGCGCATGTTGGTGATCCAAGCGCCGTCCATCACGGCCAAAAAGTCGCCGTAGTTGGGGTGGACCAGCATGATCAGGGCGTTGATGAAGGGGCGGCCGATCTCCCGGCGGCCCTTGCCCCAGCCGCCGGCCCACTTCTGACCGGCCATGTCCTGCCAGGCGATATAGGCGGGCATGGCGTTCAGGGAGGCCTTATAGGGCAGGTTGGTGGGCTCGCTGTCACCCAGGTTCAGGTTCAGCTTGGTGGGGTTGATGGTCTTGCCCTCGCCCAGGTCCACAAAGGTCTTGTCCACGTTCTCGATCACGTCCCGCATGGAGATGATCTTCTTGATCTCAGATTCCTTCAGCAGCATGGCTCCGACCAGCAGTGTATAACGATCTTTCCACAGCGGCACTGAAATGATTTTAGGATGATCGAGCCTGCCAGTTGTCAGCCCAAAGTCAAAGCGGCCGCTCAGAAGTCCGTCCATGATCTCGTTATGCGCTGCCAGCAGATGCGCCAGCCTGATATCGTCATGTTCTTTAAGAAAATCCACCAGCCAGCGTTTGGAAAGCATGGTACTGCTGCTGCCAAGACGTATGTATTTAGTATCGCGCGAGCGCATGTCGGCGATTTCCTTTTTGGCGTCCTCCAGATGCTGCAGGGCTTCGTTGGCATGATGCAGCAGGATCTTGCCGTATTCGTTCAGCACTACGTTACGTCCGTCGCGGTCAAAAAGCTGCCCGCCCATTTCTTCTTCCAGCCGGGCAACGATAGCGCTCAGGTAGGGCTGTGATACCATCAGCAGCTTGGCTGATTTGGTGATGTGTTCCTGTTCGGCGACTACTTTAAAATACTTGAGCTGTAATAGATCCATGACCGTCACCTTTCATAACAAATAGCTTATGAGTACATACAATAACTAGTATTATACTTATTCTACCCCAGGTTTTACAATAAAGACAAGAAGAAATCTTGCAAGATATTTAAATTCTAAAGTTTTGGGGAGGTCATTATGTCTACTAGCTCTGCTCTCAGCAAATACAAGTTTCTCGGTCTCTTTCCTCTGGTCATGGCCCAGATCGGCACTTCCGGCGATAATTCGGTGCTTACCGTGGCTACAGCTTCCCTGCTGGCCAGTCTTAATGCGACAATGTCAGACATCCAGCTGGCCAACATTATTTATTCTTTGTGCGCCGGCTGCCTGATGATCGTCGGCGGTATGGTCGGCCTGATCGTCGGCTGGAAAAAAACTTTCCGCATCGGCGCTGCGATGTGCGCCGTCGGCGAACTTGTCGTAGCTTTCTCCGGCAACATTTTTATGTTCACCTGGGGCGGCCGTCTGCTGGTCGGTATCGGCGCCAGTTTCCTTATCCCTTCTGTCCTCGGGCTGATCCCCGGTTTGTATCAGGGCAATGACCGCGCTTTCGCTTTCGGGGCTATCGGCGCTGCTACAGGTATCGCTTCCTGCCTCGGCCCTATCGCCGCCGGTTTTTTGATCGATACTTTTGACTGGCGCATAGCCTTTAGCTGCATGGCCGTTTATTTTACTATCGTTTTTGTAGGTTCGCTGCTGGTAGGCGATGTTCCGCTGCCCGAACAAAAAGTGCGTTTTGACCTGAAAGGTACAGTCGTTGCCGTTGCCGGCCTGTTTTTACTGATCATCGGTATCAGCAAGATCCCAGTCTGGGGCCTGATCGATCCGATCGCGCCGCCTGTTATCGGCGGCAGTCCGTTAGTTTTGTTCGGTATGTCACCGGCTTTGTTTATCGCGCTGCTGGGGCTTATCACTCTGGTGCTCCTGGTCCGTATCGAACGTAATGTTGAAAAAACCTATGGTTCCTGTCTTATTCCTTCCTCCTTCTTAACGACGCCGCAGGTACGCAGTGGACTGTATCTTACAGCGATGCTGTTCCTCTGCTTCGGCGGGTCGTTCTTCCTGGTCATCACTTATCTGCAGCTGGTCGCCGGTTTCAGCGCCATTATGACCGGTATAGCCATGAGCGCTATGGCGATCCCGATGATCGTGTTCTCTATGGGTATCCCCAAGTTCAGTCCCGATGCTTCGCCGAAAAAGATCTGCCGCACGGGTATCGCTATGGTTTCCCTTTCGACGATCCCGATGGCGTTGTCCTTAAATCCTTACGGAGTTAACTGGCTGATGTATGTGGGCCTGTTCTTCTTCGGCGCCGGGCAGGGCTTTGTTGCTTCACAGTCTTCCAATATCATCGCAGGGGCAGTCAATGCCCGCGACGCTCAGCAGTCCAGCGGTATCCAGACCGCGACCCGCAATGTCGGTCAGGCGATCGGCGTCGCTATTCTGGGCGTAGTCATGCTGTTTTCCATCACCGGTACTTTTAAGGACGCCGCTTTGAGCAGCACCGATCTGAGCAGTACTTCCAAAGCCGTTATCAGCGAGCAGGCTTCCATCGGCTTTATGCCGGACGCTGCTTTCGCAAAATATATTACGGATAAAGCGGCAAATGCCGATGACGCCGCTGTCTTGACCGCTATCAACCGCAGCACCCGCCAAAATTCCACTCAGCTGGGCCTGTATGTCCTGGGCTTCATTTGCGCTCTGTTCTGGCTCAGCACCGGACCGCTGCCCAATGAAAAAATAACTAAATGATTTTAACTGTTAATCAGTAAATTTATAATGAGGTGATCTTATGTATATGTCCGCAAATTTTCAGGTGATTTCCGATCCGGTAGTCTTTCAGAACACTCAGGTTACTATCTACCGCGCGCAGAAGGTAGTGACCATGAACCCGCAGATGCCGTGGGCAGAATGTGTTGCCGTTGCCGGCGGCACTATTATCGCAGTCGGTGATTTTATCGATATGGAGGCTTATTTTAAAGCGCATGCTACTTCTTATCAGATCAATGATACGTTTATCAACAATGTTATTTATCCCGGTTTTATCGAAGCCCATATGCACGCTCAGCAAAGCGGCCTGTATAATATGAATTATGTTTATATCGGCTACTTTGACCGGCATACTGCTGACGGCGAGATTTCCAGAGGCTGCAAAACGCCGGACGAGATCATTGCCAAGCTGCGTGAGGTAATAGAAAAGAACCCCGGTAAATATAACGATCAGAACTGGCTCAGTACTTATGGTATCGATCCGCTGATCTTGGGCGACGCCAAGCTGGAAAACATCAACAGCAAATGGCTCGACCAGGTTTCCAGCACTGTACCCATCTGCCTGAACCATGCTTCCGGCCATTTGATGACCGTCAATACCCGCGCGATCGAGCTGTCCGGCATCGATGCTGTCCACGACGACAATATCGGCCGTTATCCGGACGGCAGCTGCAACGGCAACGTTGCCGAGCCCGAATTTATGTCCTATGTTTTAAAGGCAGGCGGTATGCGGATCAGCGGCGACGCTGCGGAAACCGCCGAAAAAGCGACCCGTTATATCGCCAAGCTGGCCAAACACAACGGCTGCACCACGATCGCTGATAAGGCTTTCGGCTTTATCCTGACCCCGAAGGCTATTGACGGTTATACTAACGCTCTGAAAAAAGAACAGCTGCCTGTACGTTTTGTTGTGGAACCTTTCTACAGTAAAAATATGGATGGTGTCTTCGGCGGCTGGAATGGCCTGCAGCAGCTGCGTCAGCAGATCGAAAATGACCGTTTCATTTTTAACCACGCCAAGATTCTGGCTGACGGTTCGATCCAGGGCTATACTGCCAATTTACTGAATAAGGAATATTACAGCGGCGCCAGAAACGGCAAGCTGATCTACGACGACGATACCATGTTCGATATCCTGAAGGAATGTGAGGAACACGGCTACTCGGTCTCTATCCATACTAACGGCAACGGCGCTACCGAGCAGGTACTGCGCGTAGTAAAACGCCTGCGGGAAGAAAACCCAACCAGCATCTACCGCCATACTGTGGAGCATGTGCAGTTGGCAACTGAAAACCAGCTGGCACGCCTGCATGAACTGAATATCGGCGCTAATTTCTTCGCCAACCATCTGTACTATTGGGGCGACGTCCATGCTGAATACACCGTAGGGCCTTACGAGGTCAAACGCATGGAGCCGATGCGCAGCGCTGTCAATCACGGCGTCCGCTTCGGCGTGCATTCCGACGACCCGATCACAGAGGTCAATCCGCTCTTTTCCGCCTGGTGCGCCTGCAACCGCAAATCCGGCATCAGCGGTAAAGTTTATGGTGAAGACCAGTGCCTGACCGCCGATGAAGCAATGCGCTGCATCACCTTAAATGCCGCCTGGCTGCTGCATCTGGAAGACAGGCTCGGTTCGATCGAGACCGGAAAATGGGCAGACTTCACCGTCCTGGCCGAAGAAGTTACTGAAGCCAATAAGGCTACGATGAAGGATATAGAAATCATCGGTACTGTTTCCGGCGGCGTTATCCAATAACGTAAACAGCTTAAATAATGATCAAAGAACGGCAGCAATAGCTGCCGTTCTTTTTTGTGATTGCTGCCCAATAATAACTTATTCCTAAAATCAGTAAATTTCTTCATTTCAACAATGTTTCTAAAAAGTGTTATACTATAAGTAATCATTTATCGCAGAGGAGGAATATTTATGTTCAAGACCCGTAAAGTTGTTATCGTCGGTGCCGGCCACGTTGGTTCACATGTCGCACTGGCACTGATCCAATCCGGTGAAGCCGACGATATCGTCCTGATAGATATCCTGAAAGAAAAAGCTATCGGTCAGGCGCTGGATCTGGATGACTGTGTCAGCGGCTCGCTGTGCGGCAAAGATGTCAGTATCCGCGCCGGCTCCTATGAAGAGCTGCACGATGCCGATATCATGGTCATGGCCTTTGGCCGCAGCCGTCGACCCGGTGAGACCCGGCTGGATATGTTCGACGATTCGATCAAAATGGCCAACGAAGTTGTTTCACATTTAAAACAGATCGATTTTCGCGGTATCATGATCAGTATTTCCAATCCTGCGGACATCATCTGCGAATACATCCGCCGGCAGATGGACTGGCAGCCTTCCCGCTGCTTCTGTACAGGCACCAGCCTGGAAACCTATCGCCTGCTGCGGGTACTCAGCAAGGCCACCGGCTACAGCCGCCGTTCTATTCACGGCTTCTGTATGGGTGAGCATGGTAATTCCAGCTTTATCGTCTGGTCACGCATTTTTATCGGCGGCAAGCCCTTTCTGCAGCTGCGCCGGGAACGTCCGGTTTTGGCAGAAATCAGCCTGGAAGATCTGCAAACGCAGGTCAAAAAAGCCGGTGATATTGAAATCGACGGCAAAGGCTGCACCGAATTTGGTATCGCCAATGTGGCCAAAATGCTTATCAGCGCGATCTTCCACGATCAGAAGCTTGTCTGGCCCTGCTCGACCCTGCTGCGCGGCGAATATGGTCAGCACGATGTGGCGGCAGGCGTCCCCTGCGTTATCGGCAAAAACGGTGTGGAAGAAATTTTAGAAGTCGAACTCACTGACGAAGAACAAGCCAAGTTTGCCGCTTCCTGCGATATTCTGCGCGGCTTTTTAGACCGTGCCGCATCCCTTAAATTTTAAAAACAGCGTCTGTATAAAATTAAAGCCCCGGCCAGCGGCCGGGGCTTTATTATTCTGTTTATTGGTCCTTTGCATCTGTCTCTGCAGCTTCCGCTTCCGGCAGTTTTTCGACCAGTATTTTGTCGATGCGGGTGCCGTCCATATCAACAACCTCGAAGCGGTAGCCATTCCACAGGAAGTAGTTGCCGGCAGTCGGGATATGCCCGATATTGGTAACGACGAAACCGGCCACAGTATTGAAACCAGTTTTTTCTTCCAGCGGCAGCTCATCCAGATCAAGGAAGTCTTTAAATTCGCTGATCGGCAGTAAGCCGTCTACCAGCCAGCTGCCGTCTTCACGTTCGACGATCTCCTGTTTGAATTCTTCATCATAGGAAGGCAGATCGCCGACCAGATGCTCAATAATATCACGCAGGGTCACCATACCTGCCAGCCCGCCGAATTCATCCATGACCAGCGCCACCTTGATCCGCGTGTCCTTGAACATATCCAGCAGCTTTTGGGTATACATACCTTCAGGCACATACAGCGGCTGCTGCACCGAGCTGCGCATCGAAGCGCCGGTAGCGCCCAGGACATCGGCTAAAAACCGTTTCGTATAGACAACTCCCAGGACGTGTTCCAAATCTTCTTCGGCCACAACATAGCAGGAATACTGTTTTTCCGCAATGACCTCCAAGTGCTTATAAAGCGGATCGTTGACGTCAAGCCAGGTGATCTTGGTCCGCGGCGTCATGATCTCGCTTACGCGCAGGTCATCCAGTTCAAAAACGTTTTCGATCATTTTCTGCTCGCCGACGTTAAATACTCCATGCAGCCGGCCCTGCTCCAGCAGTACGCGCACTTCTTCTTCCGTGACCGGAGGTTCGTCACTGGGCTTAAGCCCCAGCGCCTTCAGTAAAAACCTGGTCGAAACGCTTAAAAAGACAGTCAGCGGTTTAAACGCGGTAATAATGACCTTGATAAAACCGGCAAAGCTCATGGCAACCTTTTCCGGGTTGTTGAGCGCCATTTTTTTTTGGTATCAGCTCGCCTAAGATCAAACTGAGATAGGTCACCAGTGCCACGACGAAGGTATACGACACTACGCCGGCATAAGGACGCAGTACGCTGATCTCACGCAGCAGTCCTTCCAAAGGCGCTGCCAGCATGGCGCCGCTGTATACGCCGGTGCCGATGCCGACCAGTGTGATACCGATCTGCACCGTTGATAAAAACTCAGTCGGTTCCTGAGCAAGCTTTAAAATATACGCAGCTTTGCTGCTTCCCTCATCAGCCAGCTGCTCCAGCCGGCTTTTACGCGCCGAGACCAGCGCCATTTCCAGCATGGCCAGCAGGCCGTTCATTAAAATCAAAACAACAACAATAAATACTTCTTTGATAGACCCGAGAGGATCCATACAGTCATCACTCCTATTTTTTATAATCTCTGTTTAGGGGTTGGCTTTTATTTTTTCTCCAGCATTTGGCAAACGCTTTTGCGCAGCAGGTCAACAACGATGATCGACAGACCGAACAAAACAACTACGCTCCATTCGTGCAGGTTCAGCGGTGTCGTACGCAGGATGCGGCCGCCGACATAGGTCAGCAGCACCTGGATCGCCACGATCAGCGCCATTACATTCAGGAAGCCTTTGTTCTTGTCGATGTGCTCCAGCAGGTTAAGACCGGAAACACGCACGTTAAAACCGTTGGCTACCGCCATAAAGATATATGTGCAGAAGAAGCCCGTATATGTGTAGATATGGTCGGGCGCATTGCGGAACAGATGATCGACATAGCTGCTCTTATAAAAGAGGATCGCGATAAAGGTCATATACACACCGCCCATAGTGATGGTAGACAGCATTTTTTTGCTGACTATCGGTGCGCTGCGGTCTTTTGGCTTTTCACGCAGGTATTTTTCCAGCGCTGGCTCACCGCCGAAGGCCAGTGCCGCCAGAGTATCCATGACCAGGTTAATCCAGAGGATCTGCGTAATGGTGAGCGGTTTATCGATGCCGATAAACGGTGCTATGAAATTTATCGCTACGGCTGAGAAGTTGATCGTCAGCTGGAAGACGATGAATTTACAGATAGAATTATAAATCGTACGTCCGTATAAAATCGCCTGTTTGATACTGAGGAAGTTATCGTCAAGAATTACGATGTCACCGGCTTCTTTGGCAACTTCGGTACCGCTGCCCATCGCAAAGCCTACATCGGCTTTTTTGAGTGCGGGCGAGTCGTTGACGCCGTCACCTGTCATACCTACTACCAGGTTCATCTCCTGTGCCAGGCGCACCAGCCGTGATTTATCCATCGGCAGGGCGCGGGCTACTACGCGCAGCTTATGCAGCTCCAGTTTCACCTGTTCGTCGCTCATTTCCGCAAGCTCAGCCGAGGTCCAGACCAACTCATTCGGACGCTGCAGCAGGCCTGCGTCTTTAGCGATCGCTACCGCGGTTTCGCGGCGGTCACCGGTGATCATAACGATCTGTACGCCTGCATCCTGAACTTCAGCAATCGCTTCGATCGCTTCGGGACGGACTTCATCGCGAATACCCAGAATACCTACCAGCGTCAGTCCGTCTGCCGGCAGCTCATCGCCTTCGATATCGCTTTCATAGGTGCAGAGTGCCAGCATCCTGATCGCATCTGCTGCCAGTTCCAGCATTCTGTCATCCAGTGTTTTTTTCATTTCTTCGGTCAGCGGCTGGCGGTTGCCTTCCGCATCCCAGTAGTGGCTGGTTTGCAAAATCAGCTTTTCCGGAGCGCCTTTAGCCAGGCAGTAACGCTCGCCGTTACCGCTGACTGCCGCCCAAGAATATTTATTGGCGCTGTTGAAAGGAATAAATTTATCACGGTGCAGCATTTCTTCCATACGGTAGCTGCCTACATAGTTGCTGAGCGCCCGCTCAGTCATATTGCCGCCGACCATAGCGCCGTCAGAAACGGCTGCCGAGGTATTGAGCACAACGTTTTGGTAAGTAAAGGCCTTCAGCTTTGCAGGCAGTACGTCAAACGCAGGGTATTCCTGACGGTCGCCGGTAATGAACCGTACGACTTCCAGCTTACCCTTTGTGATCGTGCCTGTCTTATCGGTAAAAAGCAGGTTCAGACTGCCCGCAGTTTCGATCCCGACCAGCTTCCGCACAAGTACGTTATCGCGCAGCATTTTTTTCATATTCAGCGACGAAACGATCGCGATCATCAGCGGCAGCCCTTCCGGCACCGCCATAACGATAATGATGATACCCAGGATAACAGCCTGCACCAGATCAGACAGCAAAAGCGGCGTATTAGCAAAATAAGCGCCGAAATCGCCGTACAGATAGGCTTTATGCAGCATGACTGCCAAAGCGATCAGCACACCGCCGGCATAACCAAACTGGCTGATATGATGCGCCAGTCCCTTAAGCTTTAATTTCAGCGGGCTGTCACGTTCATCATCCTTCAGCTCCTGGGTCAGCTGACCGTAGATAGAGCTGTCGCCGATCTTAACGGCCTGCATGATGCCCTGACCTTCGACAACGACGCTGCCGCGGAACAGTTTATGCTCGTCCAGAAAATCGATAGTACCATCGCCCCAGGTAAAATCGGGCGGAGCGATCAGCTTATGGGCTTCCTTGCTTTCGCCGTTCAGGGCCGCCTGGTCAAGCTTCACATCGCCGTCCAGTAAGATACCGTCGACCGGAACTTTATCGCCGGCCTCCAGAATTACCGCATCACCGACGACGATATCATCGATATGCAGCTCAACCGGCTCGCCGTCACGCCAAACCTTGCAGCGGATACGGCTGGCTTCTTCCTGCAGTTTCTGGAAAGCGTTTTCATTGCTGTACTCAGAATAAGTAGAAACAAAAGTCGCCAGAATGATGGCCAGAAAAATACCCATCGTTTCGATCCAGTCGCCGTGCCCCATATAAACAAAAACTACGTTGACCAACAGCGCCAGGATCAGGATCCGGATGATAGGGTCTTTAAAATTCTCCCACAGCTTATCCCAAAAGGTTTCGCGCGGGGGCTGAGTCAGGGCATTATTGCCCTGCTCGGATAATGCTTTGCTCGCTTCTTCAGTAGTCAAGCCGAACTTGTTCACTGTGTTTGCTCCTCCTTACAAAAAAGCTGCGGGACCCAAGGCCTCACAGCTTCATTGCTATTTATGATTATAAATTAATTGCCCCAGACTTTACGCATCAGGACAGGGTATTCTTCTACCAGATGTTTTAAAATAACATCGATCACTGTGTGGACAACAGGCGCTTCAAAGCCTTCGTCAGTCGTAGTGATGCAGCTGTCAAGGCAGATATCCCCGTTGTCGCCTTCATAGTATTTAAAAACCTTGTATTTTTTATTAAGCTCGTTGATATGCATCAAAACGCCTTCGCGGTTGCCGGCATTGACAACGCCAGCGGCAACGCGCACCTGGATCATCGTATAGATGCTGTCGTCCAGCACGATCATCGTTGGCAGATTCTGACTGCTGACTTCCATATGGGCACGATAAACGATGCTGTGCATTTCGTTATCGATTTCTTCCTTTGAAAAACAGTTGATATTATTGGAACTTAAAAATTCATCAAATTTTGCGGCCTTACTCATCTTCATCTCCCCTATCTGCAATATTCATTGCCTTACAGTATTTAATATTACACTATTAAATAAACTTTGTATAGTGCAAAAGCCGCTCTTACTGATTTTAAGCCTTGCTCATCGCGGTAGATTTGCTCGGCGCGCATGTAGTTATATTTGCGCTGCGACACGCCGTCTGCCGCCATACCGTCACGCAGAATGGTCGGGCGGATAAACACCATCAGGTTACGTTTTTCTTTTTTATCCGCCGTCGATTTAAACAGGTTACCAATCAACGGGATATCGCCCAGCAGCGGCACTTTCGCCACGCTTTCTCCCGCCTGGTCGTCCATCAGACCGCCAAGCACGATCAGCTCACCATCGTTAGCCAGCACGGTGGTTTTCAGTTTGCGCTCGCCAAACACGACGTCGAGACTGGTCTGTCCTTCCACCTTCGACACTTCCTGCTCAATCACCATCTGTACCGCGTTTCCTTCGTTAATCTGCGGCGTGACTTTCAGCATGATGCCGACTTTTTTCCTCTCTACCGTGTTGAAAGGATTGCTGTTATTGGAGCCAACGGTAGATCCAGTTAATACCGGAACGTCCTGGCCCACCATGAAGAAGGCTTCCTGGTTGTCCAGCGTGGTGATACTCGGCGTGGAGAGCACGTTCGAGCTGGAGTCGTTTTTGACCGCCTGTACCAGCGCCATCCAGTCGCCTTTCACCACGCCAACCGCCGTACCGCTAAAGCCAGAAAGAAGCTGAGCGAGCGTGGAGAGATCGCCGTTAGTATCCGGGTTAATGGTGGTAGCGCCGTTTTCACTGATCACCGTGGAGCCTTTCTGCGGTTTCGCCTGAGAAATGGCTGCACCCAGCGTGCCAATAGGGATCTGCGTACCGTTAGCAAACTGCATTAATCCAGCATCTTTCGACGCCCACTGCACGCCGAAATTGATATTGCTACCTTCGGCAACTTCCACGATCAACGCCTCGACGTGCACCTGAGCACGGCGAATATCCAGTTGTTCAATCACGCTTTGCAGCGACTGCATGATGTCCT
>ENA-UPWM01001163-UPWM01001163.1-human-gut-metagenome-genome-assembly--contig:-NODE-1163-length-11736-cov-19.220516_pt1 | contig 11736 bp, 8 predicted proteins | sample MGYA00250051_ERZ773379 | MGnify/ENA primary metagenome ERZ773379 (study PRJEB29103, sample SAMN06112020) | human gut metagenome | biome: human gut; feature: ankylosing spondylitis patient; material...
GGCTACTGGCTTGAATTATGAAGGACCTGCATTATACTTCAAACGGCTCATGGCTGCTCAGGGTAAGGAAAGCTGTATGCCAGGGCTGGTTGGTATTCCGTTCTTTTATTTGACGGTAGAGGTACTCAAAAGTAATATCATCGTTTACTCCCCATGGATTTTTTCGTTCTTCCATACTGAAATCTACATCTGCTGTCAGATGCTGGTATCCGCTGCCCAGTAAGTAGCTCTTCATGTTGGTAAAGTTGATGTCACCTCCATACAGAAAATCTGTGGCATAGCCTTGTTCCCGCAGTTTTCCGGCAATGGAAGGCAAGGTGCGGCTTTTGGCGGGAGATTTCATGACGGAAACAGTGGGGAAGCTTTGGTAACCGCTGAAGGTACAGACTGTGCCTCGGTCGGTACGGAAACTGTTGGCGTAGCAGTTGGTAAAGAAGACTCCTTCCTTGCTCAGACGCTCCAGATTCGGACTGACATCAGGTACTCCTCCTAATGATTCTACGAATACTCCTCCAAAACCTTCCATGAGAATAATCAATACATTAGGACGGTTGGTAGTGAGTAATGAAACCTCATTTTCTCCCGTGTCTGCATACAATCCTTCAAATAGATTAGCGCGTTTTTCTTCATCGAAGAAATTAAATTGCTGGGCAAAATCGGTTGTCTTACTGATGGAGGATAGCAGGCTGAAATCCGGGTTGATGGCGGAATGATTCAGAAATTCATCATTACAGAAATAGGCTTGTCCTACGTTGCTGGTGGATTCGGTAACACCTCCTCGTATGATGATAAAGATGATACCTCCTAAGAGAATAGTTATCAGACTACCAGCAATACGCTTCTGGACTTGTGGCAGATTGGCTGGGGTAATTTTATACAGTCCCCATGTTACCAAGGCTGATAAGATGAGGATACACAGCAGTCGTATCAGAATAAATCCTAAGGATACGCTGGCCATGGCATTTTTCGGAGAGTCCCTTCAACTTTTCTTTAGGAATGAAGATGTCATTGGCAAGTGTATTGCTTTCTGTAAGAAGGAATGCATAGTTTTTGCTGACTTTCAGAGTTCCTACGAAATTGGTATTGGCATGTTCCAGAATTTCAATAACTTGTCCTTCTATTTCATGTCGACGGCGTTTGGCACAAAGGATAATCTTAACTTTGTCATTATTCATGGCATGCGCAGAATTGCGTTCTGCTACAAAGACAGGCTCTCCACCATCTTCCGGAATAAAAAGATTTTTTCCGTTGCTTTTACGCTGGAATGTTCCGGTCATAATCTGACCTTTATCATTCAGCTTATAATGTCCTTTTTCTGTTTCTATCAGAAAATTATCTTCTGCCATTTCCTGAACGATATCGGCACAAAGCATTTTCAATGGATGAGTAGTTAGTTTCAGTCCGGTGAACAACTGTTTCATACCGAAACTTTCCATTGGCTTCATACGGAAATAATTGACCAGCATCTCTGCCAGTTCTTTTTTCTTCATATATTTTCCGCCTTTTTTTTCTTTCTTTTTCTTTGCCATAATCGTAATGTTTTAATTTGCTGCTGTAACCTTTGGAATAACCAGCCTGATACAACAACTGTTTCTTTCACAAAGTAAACAAAATAAATGGAATAAAGGAGCAATAACTCGCTATATTTTAAGGTAGAAAGGTGAGAAACTATTATCTTTGCCGCATGGAGAAAAAAGTATTGGTAACCGGAGCAAGCGGCTTTATCGGAAGCTTTTTGGTAGAAGGAGGGCTGGAGCGCGGTATGCAGGTATGGGCTGGTGTACGTAAGAGCAGTAGCAGGAAATATTTGCAAGATAGCCGTATCAGTTTTGCTGAGCTTGATTTTACTGATTCCGACCGTTTGGAAGAACAATTGAAGCAACATAAACTGGAGCATGGTGGATGGGATTACATCATTCATTGTGCAGGGGTGACGAAGTGCCGTGACAAAGCAGATTTTGAAATAGGTAATTATTGGGCCACTCGTCATTTTATTGAAACATTGATGCGTTTGGAGATGCTTCCCGAACAATTCATTTATATCAGTTCGTTGAGTATCTTCGGACCGATAAGGGAAAAAGGCTATTCTCCCATTTGTGAACAAGATACGCCTCGCCCTAATACAGCTTATGGGGTAAGTAAGCTGCATTCGGAAGAATACTTGCAGAAGCTGAAGGATTTTCCGTATGTCATATTCCGTCCGACAGGAGTTTATGGGCCTCGGGAGAAAGACTATTTCCTGATGGTCGAATCGATTTCACGTCATGTTGATTTTGCTGCCGGATTTCGTCGGCAGGATATAACATTTGTGTATGTCAAGGACCTGGTTCAAGCTGTATATCGCGCTATTGATAAGAAAGTAGTGCGCAGAGCTTATTTTGTAAGTGACGGATATGTATATAATAGCCGGACATTTTCTGATTTAATCCAAAAAGAGTTAGGCAATCCGTGGTTGATACGTTTTACATGTCCGTTGGCTTTGCTTAAAGTAATATCTTTCTTTGCTGAAAACATAGCCCGACTATTTCATAAATCGAGCACATTGAATCTGGATAAGTATAAAATAATGAAGCAGCGTAACTGGCAATGTGATATTACTCCATTGGAAAAAGAATTAGGCTATCGGGCAGAATACCCGTTAGAGAGAGGTGTAAAAGAGATTATTGCATGGTATAAAAAGGAGAAATGGCTATAAAATTGTTTGAACGTGTAGATAGTGGAAGGGGATTGTTTGCAGTAGAAACAATTAGCTTGATATACAATGCTTTAACATCTTTGCTGATTTTATTGCTTTTTCCTCGTATGGATCATCCGGGCATGATGCTGCTGGAGCGTCTGGGTATTGTTATTCTGACGTTTGTCCTGATATTTCTGTATCAGGCTTTTCCCTGTCGTCTGACGGCTTTTGTCCGTATGGCTGTGCAGATGAGTCTGCTCGCTTACTGGTATCCGGATACATTTGAGTTTAACCGTCTGTTCCCTAACCTGGATTATTTATTTGCTCATGCTGAGCAGATATTGTTTGGCTGTCAGCCTGCTGTTGAATTCAGCAAGCTCTGTCCTTCCATATGGTTCAGTGAACCTTTCAATATGGGCTACTTCTTTTATTATCCGATGATACTGGTGGTAGTGGTATATTATTTTCTGAACCGGTTTGAATGGTTCGAAAAGATTTGTTTCGTACTGGTTACCTCATTTTTCATTTATTATTTTGTCTATATAATGTTACCCGTAGCAGGACCTCAGTTCTATTTTCCGGCTATCGGGATGGATAAGGTAAACGCCTGCATTTTCCCTGCTATTGGGGACTACTTTAATACCAATGATTATCTGATACCTGGTCCGGGCTTTGAGCACGGTTTGTTCTATCAGCTTGTCGAGGCTTCACAGGAAGTTGGAGAACGTCCTACCGCAGCTTTTCCCAGTTCACATGTAGGAATATCTACTATTGTAATGATAATGGCATGGCGTGTAAACAAAAAACTGGCTTATGTGCTGGCTCCTTTCTATATTCTTCTTTGCTGCGCTACTGTATATATTCAGGCGCATTATCTGATAGATGCCATCGTAGGTTTTGTATCGGCATTCTTTGTTTACCAGCTTGCTACATTGATGTATAAAAGATGGTTTATCTCACCAGTTTTTAAGCTGATGGGATAAACTGTTCTATTATTCTCCTCCGAAAGTGCTTTCTATATGATCGAGTATTCCGTTCAGCTCCGGCAATGTTTCTGCGCGAAGCATGGCTATACGTGTATCCTTAAAATTAGGAATGCCTTTAAACAATGGAGATGCAGCCAGATGACGGCGGACATGAAGAATACCCCGGCGTTCGTCGAGCAGATTGACACTATCTTGTACTTCACGGCGTAAGACGTCCATTTTCCATTTGAATGACAAAGGAGGAAGTTCTTCTCCAGTTTTCAGGTAATGTTTTACTTCTTTGAATATCCATGGGCGTCCGAAGCTGGCACGGCCTATCATAATGGCATCCACTCCGTAACGGTCGAAGCATTCTTGTGCACGCTGTGGAGTTGTAACATCGCCATTACCGATAATAGGAATATGCATACGTGGATTATTCTTGACCTCACCGATCAGTGTCCAGTCGGCTTCACCTGTATACATTTGTGCTCGTGTACGTCCGTGTATGGTTAAAGCTTCGATACCACAGTCTTGCAGCTGTTCTGCCAGTTCGACGATGATTTTGTGTTCCGCATCCCATCCCAGACGGGTCTTTACCGTTACCGGAATTTTTACGGCATCAACAACAGCCTTGGTTATCTCCAGCATTTTCGGAACATTCTGCAACATTCCGGAACCTGCTCCTTTACCTGCTACACGTTTTACCGGGCAACCGAAATTCAAGTCCAAAATATCTGGATTGGCTTGTTCCACAATACGGGCAGCTTCTACCATGGTATCAGTATCTTTCCCATATATTTGAATGGCAACAGGACGTTCTGCATCACTGATGTTCAGTTTTAACATGGTTTTTCCAACTGAGCGAATCAAGGCATCGCTCGATACAAATTCGGTATATACCATGTCTGCTCCAAATTCTTTGCACAGCAAGCGGAATGCAGGGTCTGTCACGTCCTCCATAGGAGCAAGCAGTACAGGCTTGTCGCCCAGATCAATATTTCTTATTTTCATCGTAATGTTTTATAGGGTTTCACTGCAAGCAGTGCAGGTAAAAATTTGAGTACAATTATAAACAGATTGTTGAATATCGCTGCAAAATTAATAAATAAAAGAAATCCTCCCAAACCGGAAGGATTACCTTTCGTCTGGGAGGATTAAGTATTGTTTGAACTACCACTTATCGGTAGATGCTCAATTTAGGATGATCGTTGTACAGATTTTGATTTTGCAGTTCTTCTTTTTCTGTGATACGGAACAGGTAATATTTGCTGTTCACTTCGAAATCAGAACCGTCAGGGAACTTCAATGTAGAATGTCCGCTGATAAGCATACAATTTTTTTCTTTATACTCATCATCTGCATCTTCCGGAGCTAATATTACATCACCGTTTTCATCCAGTTTTGGAGTTCTTATTTCCTGGCCTTTGCTGTCGTGTGTAATATCTGCCATTGCGTACTTCTCAAATTTCTTACGTTCTACTGATTGCTGGTTACGGATGATATCGGTCAGTGAGAAACCTTCTCCCCACAGCTCTTTACGGCGTTCCAGCCAGATTTCTTTCAGCAGTTCATCACCAGTAGCAGTAACGGTTGGTGATTCGAATCCCTCTTTCATGCGGGCATCGCGAAGTTCTTTCAGAAGTGTTTGCGCTTCACCTGTCTTTCCACTGATGTGTGCAGCTGCTTCTGCCTTGATCAGGTACATTTCTGCCACACGCATCATGATGACATCTCCTAACATATTATCGATATCAGCGAATAGGAATTTATAGTTAAGCATGGCACACTCACCGTAACCTGTATTCAAACCCCATTTAAACAGATCTCTACGATAGTCGTTCTTATCAAACAGTTCCTTGAAGTAAGGGTCTGTGTTGAAGTTTGTGTAACCACCACCTGGAGTTGTTGTATCTTTATAATAGAAGTTATAAGCTGGAAGGTTATCATCCAACGTACAAGAGTAGCCCCACATCCATTCTTTGTTCAGTGCGTTGTTGAAACCTGACTTGTATTCCGCTTCGCTCATCAGGTAGCTATTTTTCAGCTTCATAGCCTCATCTGCATATTTGTATGCATCTTCCCATTTACGTGCATATAAGCTTGCACGTGCTCTCAGACCGGTTACAACAGTATGGTCGATTTTGTACTGATCTGTTGCATTCGAGCCTCGGTTGTAATCTTCCGGAATCAGGTCGTAACCCCATTTCAAATCGTTTAATGCCTGTTCGTATACTTCCGATACACTTGCAGCCGGCTTTCCGGTTGTCGCCATATCGTAGTCGGTTGGTTCTGTATAGATAGGTACACAAACAGCATCCGGATCTTTATCGATAGCGAAAGAATAATGGCTTGCCAGTAACATGTACAAGAAACCACGAGTAGCATAAGCTTGTCCCTTGATGCGATTCTTTTCTGTCTGATCTCCTGAAATACCGTCGATATTTTTGATAACAGCATTACAGTTGTTAATCGGGTCGTAAACCATGTCCCACATTACATCGTTTATTTCTCCACGTCCGTAACCATTGGTCAGATTATAACTGGAAGAATAACCATAGCTGGTTGTTCTTACGACATCCGAACCTGCAAAATCATCATTGATCATGATAGCTCCATATCCGATAGATGCGTAAGTAGAACCAGAGTTAAAGATATAGTTCCAGGATCCTCTGATTACACGGTCAGCGTTTTCCAGATTTTTGAATACAGCATTTGCTTCAAGTGAAGTTGTAGGAGCTGTATCTAGGTCACAGGCTGTTACAGAGCAAGCAGCCAGTGCGGCAAGGCATATATTTTTATAATTGAATTTCATATCTAGTCTATTTATTAAAGGGTTACATTAATACCAAATGAGAATGTTTTCATTGCCGGATAGCGGTATGATACGACACCGCTGATAGGCTGTTCAGGATCAAGACCTTGCTGGTGACTGAATGTCAACAGGTTCTCTCCCTGAACGAAGATGCTGGCATCTTTCAGTGTGGCAAAATGTATCCAGTTTTTAGGCAAAGTATAGCTTAATGTAACAGTTTTCAAACGCAGGAATGAGCGGTCTACCAGCCAGCGACTTGAACTGCTTGTGAAATAGCTTGTCTGGTTGTACGACAGACGTGGAATGTCTGTGTATCGGTTTTCCGGTGTCCAGCGGTTCAGCATATCTTCACTCATAGAGCTACCGTTTCCACCTTTTACGCTCATCATGCTAATCTTGTCGTTGTTATACAGCTTACCTCCGATTGCATAAGAGAACAGCATAGATAATGACAGGTTTTTCCAGCTAAGATCTGACTGGAAACCACCACTCAACTTAGGCAGTGAGCTGCCTACCTTCACCTTATCGTCTGGTGTCAGGCTAGAGTAGTCTTCGGTTACCTGACGGCTGCCATCTTCTGCGGTGTAATACCACTGTGGTTTACCGTTTTCCGGATTCACACCAGCCCATTCATATAACCAGAAATCATATAATGAGCCACCTTTTACCCATTTCTTTGAGCTCTGCCACATAACATCGGTTGGCAGTTCTACGATTTCATTCTTATAAGTAGTTGCATTCAAGCTCAGTTTCCAAGTCCAGTCTTTTGTCATAACTGGAGTACCACTGATTGTAAATTCCCAACCATAGTTCTTCAGTTTACCGATGTTGGCATCGATACTTGAGAATCCCCCTGAAGGAACCAGGTCGCGGGCAAACAACAAATCTTTAGAAGAACGTTGGAAGAATTCGATAGTACCGTTCAAACGGTTGCTCCAAAATCCAAAGTCCAAACCTACGTTTAAGTTCAAGTTTGTTTCCCAGCTCAATTCTGGAGTTTCCAAACGTGATGCGTGCAGAGTAGATTCTCCTAATGAACTGCCAATTTCATAAAGTGCTTTATAAGCATAATAACCTACATTGTCATTACCCTGTGCACCGTAACTTGCGCGAAGAGTCAGGTTGCTCAGCCAGTTATTGCTTGCTTCTTCCAGGAATTTCTCACGTGAGATTTTCCATGAACCTCCGAATGACCAGAAAGTACCCCAGCGATGATCCGGATGGAAACGTGAAGAGCCGTCGGTACGAACTGAAGCTGATACAAAATATTTGCTCTTATAAGAATATTCGGCACTTCCGAAGAAACTCAGCAATTTGTACTGGTCGCTGTTTCCTCCGAAGCTGCTCAATGTAGAAGCTACATCTGGTTCAAAATAACCGTCAGTAATGACACCCGTTCTTGATCCGCTGAAATTTGATGTGTTAAATTCGTAATATTCCTGACCTGCCATCAGACGAACATCATGATCTTCTTTGAAAGTATGGTTCCAGTTGATAACGTTGTTGTATGTCATACCGGTTGTACGGTCGTTTCCTTTTTCTACACTACCTGTCAACGGTTGTTTACCGTAGGTTGGGTTGCTATAGTTGTGAGTAAACTTGCTGTCATAATCGATGTTCAAAGACATTTTGTAGCTTAAACCTTCGATCGGAGTAATTTGCAAGTAACCACGTATAGATGCTGCATCACGCTTGTACTCTTTCTTGTCGTACAGCATAGACTGTGCGAAGTTATAACCGTTGTATGAACCTTTACGGTAAGTACCATAATCGTAAACACGGTTTCCATTTTCATCCAGGATATATTCTCCTGTTGTCATATCACGTTCATAAACAGGGTAGAAAGAAGGAATGTCGCGTGCTGCCAATACAATATTGCCGATAGCTGTATCATTCTGCTTCGGGTAATTCTGTATAGAATGGCTGGCTGCTACATTCAGTCCGACCTGTAACCATTTACGCAAATCGGTTGTAATGTTAGAACGCAAGTTGTAACGCTTGAATCCTGAACAGATGTAAGCACCCTGATCGTCCAGATAACCTAATGAGAAATAGTATTTTGTTTTTTCGCTACCACCAGAAACACTTGCATTCAAATCTGTATAGTGAGCGTCTTGTGTCAGGGCATCTTCCCAACTGTCGTCCCACAGAGGAGTTGCGCCGGCTACAATTTTTCCGTCTGTTCCTACAGGCTGCGGATAATTTGTTCCGTAAGGGTTAATACCCAGACCTCCTGTTTGTGTAGTAGCAACGATAGAAGAAGCTTTTTGTGCTGCTTCAACAGGGTCTGATCCGTTGTCAATATAGCTGTTGCGCAAAGCTTCCCATTGCAGCATAAAATAATCGTTTGTACTCAACTGGTCGTAATCGCGTACGGCACGGCTTGAGAAACCATATTTTGCTGATAACTGAATTGTCGGAGCAGAACCGTTCTGTCCTTGCTTCGTTGTAATCATGATAACACCGTTTGCTGCACGAGAACCGTAAAGAGAGGCAGCTGCGGCATCCTTCAGAACTGTAACTGAAGCGATATCCTGTGAAGAAATAGAAGACAATTTACCATCATACGGAACACCATCGACTACATATAACGGTGTCTGAGATGCATTGGCAGAACCTACACCACGAATGTAAATGTCGGCATCTTCTCCCGGCTGTCCGCTTGTAGAGAATGACTGCAAACCTGCTACTGTTCCCTGTAATGCTTTTGATACACTTGAAACCTGTGAAGCTGCTACAATTTTCTTGTCGATAACGCTGGCAGAACCTGTAAAAGTAGATTTTTTGGCAGTACCATATGGCACGGCAATAACTACTTCTTCCATGGCTACAGAAGATTCCTTCAAATCAACGTTGATGACTTTTTGTCCTTTTACCGGCATTTCTACGGTTTCATATCCGATGAATGAGAACACCAGTGTGCTTTTTGCTTCAACTTGTAGTGAATAACTACCGTCTATGGAGGTAATTGTACCATGTGTTCCTCCTTTGACTGCCACTGTTACTCCCGGCATCTCTTCGCCGTTGGCCGTAACTTTTCCGTTCACAGTAATTTCCTGTGCGTAAGTCGCTACACACATCAGCGACATCCGTTCTGCCCTGTTCGCCTCGCTGGAGCAGCCCATCGACAGCGCGCCTCTGCGCCAGCGGGTCCGCCCCGGAGACCGGGTAGCTCTGGTGATCAGTGACATGACCCGATTCTGGATGCGGCAGGATCTGGTGATTCCCCATCTCGTTGACTATCTCATCGACGAATGCGGCGTACAGCCGGAGCATCTGACCATCGTGGTGGCCAACGGTACTCACATCGGCGGCGATGAGCAGGAACTGCGGACACTGGTCACCGACGGGGTCTATAACCGGGTCCGTGTGAAGAATCACGACTGCGAGGCCAAGGATCTTGCCTATCTGGGCACTACGCCCCATGAGACACCTGTGTGGATCGACCGCACTGCCGCGGAAGCGGATCTGGTGGTCTGCTTAGGCGCCGCCACCCATCATGTGATGGCCGGCTTCGGCGGCGGACGGAAGAGCATCCTCCCCGGCATCAGCGGCTTGGAGACCATCCGCCACAACCACGCCTATTCTCTGGACAGCACCAAGCTCCGCACCAACCCCGCCATCGGAAACGGCGTGTTGGCGGGAAACCCGCTGCACGAGGATATGTGCGAGGCGGCGTCACTGGTGAACAACCTCTTCATGGTAAATCTGGTGATGAACGCCGACATGAAGCTCTCATATATCTTCTCCGGCCACTATCTGACCTCCTGGGAGCGGGCCTGTACTGCCGTGGATGACATTTACCGGGTGGATATTCCCTGCCGGGCAGACGCCGTGGTCACCAGCTGCGGCGGCTTTCCCAAGGACATCTCCCTCTATCAGGGCACCAAGACCATTGACAATGTGGAATCCGCGTTGAAGCCCGGCGGTACGCTGGTTCTGATGATCGAAGCGCCGGAGGGCGGCGGCCCCGCCGAGTACTTCGACTGGAGCAAGAATTTACAGGACGGCACCATTGAGCAGCGTCTGCGGGAGGCCTTCACCGTGGCGGGCTACATCTTCTTCCTGAACTGTGAGCAGGCCCAGCGGTACCGCATTTTCATGTATTCCTCCATTGATCCCCAGACCGTTGCCCCCATGGGCATTCACGCCTTTTCCGATATGGACGCCTTACTGAAAGCTGCGGAACTGGACGGAAAATCCACCTATATCATTCCCAACGGGTCCACCGTGATCCCCCGGGTGAAAGGAGAAACGCTATGAGACCTGTAAAATCATATATCGCCAAGCGATTTCAGAATTCCGACGCCGGACTGAGTCTGGACACCGACGCGCTGGCCCGGTATTCGGATATCATTGATCTCAGCATCGGCGACACGGACTTTATCACCGATGACGCCATCATCGACACCGCCTTCCGGGAAGCCAAGGCCGGGTACACCCACTATGGAGATCCGAAGGGTGATCCGGAGCTGATCCGCTCCGTCTGTGACGCATGGCAGACGGATTTCAAGCAGCCCCTCTCCCCGGATCACGTTCTGGTCACCGCTTCCAGCAGCATGGGAATGGCGCTGGTGATGCTGTCCGTTCTGGACCCCGGTGACGAGGTCATCGTCTTTTCCCCCTACTTCTCCCTCTACCGCACCCAGGCGGAACTGGCCGGCGGTGTGTGCGTGGAGGTCCCCACCTATGCAAGCGAGGGATGGGCCATTGACGAAGCCCGTCTCCGGGCGGCCATTACCCCCCGCACCAAGCTCATTGTGTTCAACAATCCCTGCAACCCCACCGGCATGGGCTATGACCGCTCCACTCTGGAGCTGCTGGGCCGGGTGGCGGAGGAACATGACCTGCTGATCGCGGCGGATGAGATCTATACCACCTACCTCTATGAGGGGGACTTCATCCCCCTCCGCACGATCCCTGGGCTTGCCCACCGGGTCATCACCCTGAACAGCTTTTCCAAGAATTTTCTCATGACTGGCTGGCGGGTGGGCGTAGCCATCGCGGAGCCGGAGATACTGGAGGTCATGAGCAACATCAACAACTCCCTGATCTATACGGCCCCCTCCATCTCCCAGCGGGCCGCCATACAAGCGCTGGCGATCCGGCAGACCATTCGTGAGAAATACGTTCTGGCCTACCGGGACCGCATTTTCTACGCGGCGGACCGGATGGAGCAGATCCCCTACCTCAGTCTGGTACGCACATCTGCTGGGCCGCGCAGGCAGGCCTCTATCATCATTTCGGCATTCGCAAGGTTCTGCTTGAACAGAAACTCT